>ERZ773076.1077-NODE-1077-length-12306-cov-4.354175_pt1 | contig 12306 bp, 10 predicted proteins | sample MGYA00580613_ERZ773076 | MGnify/ENA primary metagenome ERZ773076 (study PRJEB29015, sample SAMEA2738005) | human oral metagenome | biome: human oral; feature: human-associated habitat; material: dental | place: China | collected 2057 ...
AAGACCGAGGAGTCCGAGTTCCAGAAGATCTACGGCCTCGGGGTCATTCCCATTCCAACGAACATGCCGATGATCCGCATCGATCAGCGCGACCGGATCTACCGCACGGAGGAGGCCAAGTACAAGGCGATCATCGAGGATGTTGTGCTCCGCCACGAGGACGGGCAACCTGTGCTCATCGGCACCGCCTCGGTGGCGAAGTCCGAGCTGCTGTCAGGGATGCTGAAGAAGGAGGGCATCCCGCATGAGGTTCTCAATGCGAAACAACACGAGCGGGAGGCCGCTGTGGTCGCGCAGGCGGGCCGCAAGGGAGCGGTGACCGTGTCCACCAACATGGCGGGCCGTGGCACCGACATCATGCTCGGTGGTAACCCCGAGTTCCTGGCCGACCTGCAGCTGCGCAAGCAGGGACTCGACCCCGTGGAAACCCCCGAGGAGTACGAGGCCCAATGGCCCGACACGCTGAAGGCCCTCGAGGAGCAGGTGGAGGCCGAACACGATGAGGTGGTGGAAGCCGGTGGGCTGTATGTGATCGGTTCCGAACGTCACGAATCCCGACGCATCGACAACCAGCTGCGCGGGCGTTCCGGACGTCAGGGAGACCCGGGCGAGTCCCGCTTCTACCTCTCCCTCTCCGACGACCTGATGCGCCTGTTCCGCCCCGAGGTGTTGGAGCGCGCACTGATCATGCTCAAGGTGCCGGACGACGTGCCGATCGACTCCAAGTCGGTCAGCAACGCCATCGAGTCGGCCCAGAAGCAGGTCGAGAGCCAGAACTTCGAGATGCGCAAGAACGTGCTGAAGTATGACGATGTGTTGAACCGGCAACGGCACGTCATCTACCGCGACCGGCGTCGCGTTCTCGACGGGGCCGACCTGTCCGAGCAGCTGCGCGACCGGGCGGCCGAGGTGGTTGCAGCGGTCGTTAGGCAGCACACCGTCGGCATTCCGGAGGACTGGGACTTCGAGATGCTCTTCAACGAACTGAAAACGCTCTATCCCGTCGGCCTCGACCAGGAGGAGATCGAGGAGGAGATTCCCACACAGGAAAAACTCGTCGAGATGTTCAGCGACGACGTGTGCAGAGCCTACGACGAGCGGGAGGAGGCGCTCGGACCCGAGATCATGCGGGAACTGGAACGTCAGGTGCTTCTCTCAGTGGTGGACCGCAACTGGCGGGAACATCTCTACGAGATGGATTACCTGCGCGAAGGCATCGGGCTACGCGCAATGGCACAGCGCGACCCGCTGGTTGAGTACCAGCGGGAGGGCGGCGACATGTTCATCGCGATGCGGGAGGCCTCGTTCGAGCAGATCATCGGGATGTTGTTCAATCTGCAGGTCGAGCAGCCGGAGCCGGTCAGTGTTGGTGTGGTCACGGACGCTGAGGGGAACCCGGAAGACGTGCTGGCAAAAGTAGACGCCCTCTCCGAGGACGAGGGCGCGAAGCCCAAGCGCGCTGCGGCTCCTTTGGCGAAAGGTCTAGGCGGAAAACGCGAGGAAAATCTCACCTACTCGGCCCCCGACGAGTCAGGAGATGCCACCACGAGTCGCGACGGGGCGAAGAAACCCACGAACAATGCATCAGCAGGCAGCGGTGGTGGGAATCGTGCCGCGCGACGCAAGAAGGCCAAACGCAAGCGCTGAGTGCATCACGCAGGGAAGCCCACCACCCGAAGGTCGGAACACAACCAGTCATTTTGTCGATCCAAACGAATGGTGCAGGCAAGCCACCTGTCTTGGACTCTGACGGTGCTGCTCGCTTCCAGGCTGTTTGGAGCAGGTCGCTGGACGCGGAGTGGTCCTACCCGGCCTACCCGGAAGCTCACTGCATCCGAGTAGGACACGAGCTGTTGGAAGGCGCGAGGGGATAGATGCGGGCGAATCTGGTGCAGGGCCCGTGTTCCCTGAATGGCATCCAGCACTGCTTGGGCGAGGGCAGGGGCAGGTACTTGGTTCATCCCGACAAGCTATGCCTCCTCGTGTTGTGTCGGTAAGAACCTGAGCAGGCATTCACAACACCTTCAAGGACATTGACAACACGCCCAGGATCCCTGACAACACCTTCCGGGACATTGGCAACATCTGTGGGCGTGGCCCAGCCGTAAGCCATCGGATCGGATCTAAGGTAGTTGTGTGAGCAGGGAATTGGTGTTCATACCCATCGCCCGCGACGAATTGGCGGCGATTGATGGCTCGGTGCAGCTGACCGACCGGGCGGCGCACCACGTGACACCAGAGTTACTGGTCGCCCTGGGCTACAGGGTTGGGCAGGAGGAAGACGCAGAATATGCAGCCCTCGTGATTGCATCCGTAGCCGCCCTGACAAGATTTGGGGAGAGATTGGTGCTGGTGGCTGAGGTTGATGATTCGTTGATCATGAACGGTGATGACCTCGAGAATGGCGCCTGCATCCTCACCCGGGTCGTCCCGGAGGCCATGACCTGCTGGTTCAGCGAAGCCCCCGGCGTGGATGCCTCTACCGCTGCAGTTGCTTCGCGCGGCCTAGACATCGACACCGCCTGGGGTTTCGACGAGGTCCAGGAACTGTTGCACGAATCCGACCTGCTGTGGAATGACGTGGAGGAGTACCGCCGGGGGCTGTGCTGAGGATCGTTCGTCAGCCGCGATTCAGCCAGTCCTGGGCGCGACGTTCGATACCTGCGAAGGCGCGGGCGATCATGGGTTCGACCTGGGCCTCGACCTTCTTGCCGACCAAGGGGATTTTCACGGTCAGTTCACCCACATAGATTGCCTCCGAGGAGCTGGGACCTGTGGGGGTGAGGGTGGCATCGGCCTCAACGGTGACGGGCGCTCCAGCGATGTCAACCTTGAAATTCCCTTTTCGCACACCTGCATCGTCGGGGTCACCCCAGGCGAATGATTGTTTGATGCGAATGCCTTTGCCAAAGAACTTCGAGATCGACTCGGGAGCAGGAAGGGTCAGGTCCAGGTGGGTGGCATCATCCGCGATGGTGACCGTGTGCTCGATCGCGTTGGCGTGTTTGGCGACATCATCGATGAACGCCTCGTTGCGGAACAGCGCCGCCACCTGGTCCGGGCTGCCGTTGAATTCATGCTTGTAGTTGAGCTGCATGGGGACCAATGTAGCGGTGACGTCGCGCCTGTAACCAAGGGGTTCCGAGGATGGACCGATAGCATGAGGGCATGAGGATCGACCTGCACACCCATTCACGAGTCAGTGATGGTACAGACACTCCCACGATGCTTGTGATGAAGGCGCTCCAGGCTGGTCTGGATGTGATCGCGCTGACGGACCACGACACCTTCGACGGGGTCGCCGAGGCCGCGGAGGCAGGAAAACGAATCGGGGTCAAGGTGCTCCCTGGCATCGAAATCTCCTGTCAGCACGACGGTCGGGCGGTACATCTTCTCGGCTACGGCTGCGATGTGTGGAACCGCTTGTTGAATGAGGAGCTCGCCCGGGTCAGGGTTGGCAGGACCCAACGGCTTCCCGAGATGTGTCGAAGGCTGACGGAGCTCGGGTATCCCGTGAGCATCGACGAGGTTATGGCTACGGCCAAAGGAGCTCCATCGGTGGGACGTCCTCATGTCGCAGACGCGCTGGTGGCCAAGGGGATGGTGGCGAACCGGCAGGAGGCCTTCGACTCCTTCCTGGCTCCCGGGAGACCGGCATACGTCCCTCGCTACTCCATTGACGTGGGGCGGGCGATCGACTTGGTGCATATGGCGAGGGGAGTGGCCGTATTGGCCCATCCGTGGGCTGCTATGACCCGAGAGGCCCTCAGCGCGCCGTTCATCGAGCAACTTGTCAGGGAACATGAACTCGACGGGATCGAAACTGATCACAAGGATCACAATCGTGAGACGCGGCTTTTGTTGTTCGAGATGGGTGCGCGTCTGGGGCTGCTTCGTACCGGATCCAGTGACTACCATGGAACCGCCCGCCCCGAACGCCAGCTGGGCTGTTTCACCACTCGAAAATCGGCCTATCTCGAAATACTCTCCCGGATCCGGGCACGAGGAGGTTCAGCATGACTATCCTGACCTCTGGGCGATAAAATCGCGCGCATGAAGTCCGAGTCCACCACAGAAGCAGAGAAGTCCCTACAACGCTCGGAGAAGCGCAGTCATGAGATTGAGGCCGAGATCGCCTTGAATCCAGCTAGGTTCAGGCTGCTGACGGGGGATCGTCCCACCGGGCGCCTGCACATCGGGCATTACTTTGGGTCGCTCCAAAATCGAGTCCGGTTGCAGGAAGCCGGTATCGAGACTTTCCTGATCGTGGCGGACTATCAGGTGATCTACGACCGCGATGGTGTCGGCGAGCTGAAGGACAACGTCTACAACATGGTGGCCGACTACGTGGCCGCCGGGATTGATCCCGAACGGACAGTCATTTTCACCCACTCGGCGGTGACCGCCTTGAACCAGCTACTGCTGCCTTTCCTCGCGTTGGTTACTGACGCGGAGCTGCGCCGCAATCCGACAGTCAAGGACGAATTGGCAGCATCCAATAGGCCCATGTCCGGGCTGATGCTGACTTTCCCGGTGCACCAGGCCGCCGACATCCTGTTCTGCAAGGCAAATCTGGTTCCCGTTGGCAAGGACCAGCTGCCGCACATCGAACAGACCAGGGTGATCGCCAGGCGTTTCGACGAGCGCTATGGGCGTGTCGATCCTGATCGTCCTGTTTTCCCGGAGCCCGAGTCCTTGCTCAGCCGTAGCGGCACCATCCTCGGTCTAGACGGGAACAAGATGAGCAAATCGCGTGGCAACACCATCGAGCTGGGTATGACCGCTGACGAAACCGCGAAACTTCTCAAACGCGCGGTAACTGACTCGGACCGCCACATCACCTACGATCCCGTGAACCGACCCGAAGTCTCGAACCTGGTCAACATTACTGCGATGTGCCTGGACCGCACCCCGGAGGACATTGCCGAGGAGATCGGTGATGGTGGCGGTGGCGGACTGAAGAAACTCGCCACGGCGGCCGTGAACGATCATTTTGCCGCTCACCGGACACGCCGATCCGAGCTGATGGCCGACCCCGGGATGTTGCGTGATGTACTCAGGGCCGGCAATGAACGGGCCAACGCCGTCGCTGAAGCTACCCTGGCAGAAGTCCGTCAGACCATGAGCATGGATTACTGAGCCGCGAATCCTGGACCGCCTGACCGTGTGGTGCGACCGCGCGAGAGCCGGGAGGTAAAACCGATTCGTTCCCCAACCTCGCGGCCCCGGGCGAGTGATTACTCCTTGTTCCTACGGGACTCGGTCACGTCTACCCCGGCGCGGCGGCGCCGTCGCCTGCGACGGGAAGCGGTTTTCTCCTCCGACCCGCCGCCGGAGGGTGGACGATCTCCTTGGGGCGCGGTGGAGGAGTGGCGACGCCTGCGGCGCCGGGTGCCGCCCTCGGAGGTCGTTTCTCTGAGGGAACGGTTCTCGCGCTGTGGCCGGGCGGAACGGGGAAGACGGCCTTTGGTCCCTTCCGGAACGTTCAGGTCCGCGTACAGGTGCGGGGAGGAAGAATAGGTTTCGGCGGGGATGTCGAAATTCAAGTTGAGAGTTTTGTTTATGACTTTCCAGCGAGTCACATCCGACCAGTCGACCAAAGTGACCGCGACACCGGTATGCCCCGCCCGGCCTGTCCGGCCGATGCGGTGGACGTAGGTGGAATCGGTGTCGGGGCATTCGTAGTTGATGACATGGCTGATGCCCGTGACGTCAATTCCTCGGGCAGCGACGTCGGTTGCCACCAGGATACGCACGGTTCCGGCCCTGAATTTTTTCAGGGAACGTTCTCTGGCGATCTGGTTCAAGTCGCCGTGGATGGCCGCAGCCGGGAAACCGCGTTCCTGTAGTTCATCAGTCAAGCGCTGAGCGGCCCGTTTCGTACGGCAGAAGACCATCACCTTGTCGGCGTCTCGAGCCTGGGCAATGCGGGCAACAATCTCGGGTTTGTCCAAGTCATGGGCCTGGTACACGAACTGGGTGATGTCTGGCACGGTCGCCTGGGCATCCGCGCCTTCGGCGCGAATGTTCACCGGCCGGTTCAGGGTGGCCCGGGCCAGGGCGAGAATGGGGGCTGGCATCGTCGCCGAGAACAGGAGGCTCTGACGTGAAGGGGGTGTTTTCGCGAGCAGTTTCTCGATGTCCGGCAGGAAACCGAGGTCCAGCATTTCGTCGGCCTCGTCCAGCACCAGTATCTCGATGTGACTCAGGTCCAATGCGCGGCGATTGACAAGATCCAGAAGTCGTCCAGGGGTCCCAACCACCACATCGACCCCCTTCTTGAGGGCGGTCAGCTGCTCGTCGTACCCGGTACCGCCGTAGATAGTCAGCACCCGGGTATGAAGCCTGGAGCCGGCCAGTTCGAGATCCCGCGCCACCTGGAGGGCGAGCTCCCGGGTGGGAGTGATGACCAATGCCCGGGGACAGCCGTGGGCGATGGGCTCCTCCGATTCATCGGCGCTGGTCTGGAGCCGATGCAGCAAGGAACTTCCGAATGCCAGTGTTTTCCCGGTGCCGGTGCGTGCCTGGCCAATCAGGTCGGTACCGCTGAGAGCCAAAGGAACGGCAAGCGCCTGGATCGGGAATGGGGTAACTATTCCCGCATCGGCGAGCGAGGCGGTAATTTCTTCGCGGATACCGAGATCGGCAAACGTCTCGGATGTGGTTGTCTCGTTCAGGGTGAATACCTAACTGTTGGACGGCCCCTGTTCGGGTCAGGGCCGGAGATGTCAGAGGGCGCCGAAACCGACGGGGCGTCCCTCGGCGGGCCCCAGATCGAGGTAGGCGAGTTTCGCCACGGGCACGATGACTCTGCGGCCCTTGTCGTCGGCCAATTCAAAGGTCGAATTGTTGGTGAGCGCTTCATCCAGGGTCGCGGCAACTTCGTCGGCACTGCTTGTGGTGCGCACCTGAAGCTCACGGGAGATGTCGCTGATTCCAATCCTGACGTCCATGGTGCCTACCTTAGCCGCGTTCAACCTCCACAGTACGCCAACGCGACCGTTATGTTGTCCCGGCCACCGCAGGAATTTGCCCACGCCACCAACGACTCTGTCAGTTCCACCGGGTTTCCGCTGACCTTCTTGGCCTCCTCGAACACTACCGCCAAGTCTTCTGGAGAACTGGCGTAGTTCCACAGACCATCGCTACATACCACCACCCAGCCTGGGGAATCGGGACGCAACTCCACCAAAGCGGGGTTGACATCCGTGGCGTTGCGGCCCAGCCAGCGTGTTATGGAGTGTGCTTGAAGAGAACGTTCTGCCTCCTCGCGTGGCACGCCGAGCATCATGCGTGCCTGAGCCATGGAGTCGTCCTTGGTTAGCTGCCAGCTCACCCCGTCTTCGCCGAACCAGTAGGCTCGGGAATCCCCGATGCTGCCGACCCGAATCAAGCCGTCGACGACAGTGGCGGCCACCAGGGTGCAGGCCGCTGGTTCATCATCGGCACCTGCCGCCAAGACCGCTTCGTGGGCTTGCATGAAGGCGGAGTTGAAGGATTCCGCCTCAGCCGCACCATCAGCTGACACCGCCTGGATCAGGACTGAGCAGGCCTCCTCGACCGCCACCAAGGACGCGTGTTCGGCCCCAAGCGCGGTGCTCACACCATCGGAGACAACCAGAACGGCCCGTTTGGTGGGACGTGAACTGGCGGCTACGCACAATGCATCCTGGTTGGTGCGATGCCGGGTCCCGATGTCGCTGCAACCAGCCACCCACGGTGCCGGAACCACTGTGTAGTGGTTCCGTCCTTGGAACTGGGCTCCCTCCGGGTGCATGGTCACTGGGCCTCGCCTTCGCTGGTCGTGTGGCTCATCCTATCCCGGAGCCGCCCTGACGGGCAGCTTCAGAGCGGATGGACGTTGTCCGCCTGCATGCCCTTCGGGCCTTGGATGATGTCAAACTCCACGCGCTGATTCTCATTCAACGTCCTGAAGCCTGGGATGTCGATGGATTTGTAGTGTACGAAAACATCCTCACCAGTGCTGTCGTCAACAGCGATGAAACCGAAACCCTTGTCGGGATTGAACCATTTGACGGTTCCCAGAGCCATAGTTGTTCTCCTGCAAAAACTGCTCCACCGCACCTTGCGGTGGCCCCAGGGGATCACTCTTCCACAGATTGGGGGTCAGGCATGCTTCCATTGACTCATGAACGACATCGGAGCCTGGCGCCTCCTGCCCGGTGCCCTGCCTGGCAGGCCAGTGCTGGACGCCGAGCAGGAGATGGCCGCCGGGTCGCATCAAGGAGTCCGGGTGGTGCTTGGGGGGCCGGGAACCGGGAAAACCACAACATTGGCGGCCGCAGCGGTCAGTCGCCTGGAGGAGTGCGCCACCCTGGAAAGACTCGTGATCTTGACGGCGTCCCGGCAGGCAGCCCAGGAACTGAGAAGGGATATCATCTGGCGACGTGGGGGAGCCGAGGTTGGAGCCCGCGTGACGACCGTCCATGGATTCGCCCTGGGTCTGCTACGAGAATTGGGAGATTCTGAACAGGACCTCAGGTTGCTCCGAGCGCCGGAACAGGAACAGAGGCTCCGGGACCTGCTCGAGGGCGTGGGGGAGCAGTATTGGCCGGAGGAGGTCCGCGCTGCCGCCCGGACGCGCGCTTTCGCCCGGCAAGTGCGCGAGGTGCTGGCTCGAGCTCGCCAGCTCGGCCTCGATCCGGAGCGCGTCATCCAACTGGCCGAGGGGGAGCCGACCTTCGAGGCGATCGGGCGTTTTTTTGAGACCTATTTGACGATTGCCGATTTCGACGGTGCTCTTGACTACACCGAATTGGTTCATCGGGCACGCCTGCTTCTGGCTGACACTGCCGTCGCAGACGCCTGCCGTTCGCGGTTTGATGCGGTGCTGGTCGACGATGCCCAAGAACTCGACCAGGTGGCGGCGAACTTGTTGGCGGACCTGGCCCGAATCGGACTTCCGCTGCTAGTCTTCGGCGACCCCCAGCAAAGGCTCGGTTCTTTCCGCGGTGCTTCCGCCGCCAGCATCCCCCTACTGTGCAGACTGCCCGGTGCCGAGACCCTTGGACTCGTCACCGGCCACCGGAACCGCACAGCCGTGGCGAAGGCACTCGCCAGGATCCGGGAACGGCTTGACGCGGGCGATGCCCCGCCCGCCGTCAGTCCTGCACCAGGTGAAGAGTCGCTTGTGACGGTTAGCGTCTACGACGATTCAGCAGCGGAAACCGCCCATCTGGCTGCCGCGCTGCGTGACGCGGTGCTGATGGATGGCTGCGCCTGGCACGAGCTCGCGGTGATCGTGCGATCCGGGCGCAGCCAACTGGCCCCGCTGGCTCGTGAGCTGACGGCGTGTGGGATCCCTGTCGAAGTGGCTGGTGACGAACTGGCTCTCGGTTCCCAGCGTGCAGTGGAAACTCTCTTGGCCGGGTTGACGGGGGCAGCGAACCTCGAACATCTAGGGAATGAGGCCGTCACCCGACTGCTGGCCAGTCCCCTCTGCGAACTGGATGCGGTGGGACAGCGCGCGCTGGTCCGGTCTCTACTGGCCACCGGGTTTGGTGACCAGGACTCCCACGACCTGCTCGGGAAGTGTCTTGGCCAGCCGGAACTGCTGGAAGTCCTCCCCGGCCCCGAGGCTGAACGCGTCCGGATGCTTGGTGCCCTGCTCGGCAGGGCCGCCAGGCAACTTACCCGGGGATGCCCAGTGGCCGATGTGTTGTGGACGATCTGGAATGGAACAGGATGGCCCGAAAAGCTGCGGGAGGCCGCCTTGGCGGGGTCGCGCGGCGCCAACCAGGACCTGGACGCCATCGTCGAGCTTTTCGAACTCGCAAGACGCAAGCAGGAACTTGCCGGGCATCACGGTGCCGATGCTTTCTGCGCGGCTGTGATGCGCGAAGAGATCCCCGCTGACACCGGGCGCGAACTCTCCATCCAAGGACGTGGTGTCCGGCTTCTCACAGCCCATCGCTCTCGCAGTAATTCCTGGCGGAGGGTGTATGTGATCGGGGTCAGTGAAGGAACATGGCCGCAGACCGGCTGGCGGGGCCTGCTGCTGGACCCAGACCGTCTCGCCCCCGATCACCTGGATGCGGCCAGTACCGCTGGTCAGATCGCATCTGAGAGGCGATCCTTTTATGTCGCCTGCTCCCGGGCGGTGGAGCAACTGCACATCAGCGCTCCGGCAGCCAGTGAGGCCGAACCGGCGGAACCATCACGGTTTTGCCGAGAGCTGGGCGTGCCCCCTGTGCGTGTTGCAGGACTGCCCGGGCAACGGCAGACGGCAGCATCCCTGATCGCTGAGCTGCGGCAGGTAGCGGCTGACCCTGTTGAATCCCCGGCCATGCGGCGAGCGGCCGCGCTGCGCTTGGCTCACCTTGGTGAGATCACCGACCAGCGGTTCCGTCCTGCGTTTCGTGAGGCCCGCCCCGAGAACTGGTGGGGGGTGAAGCAACCCTCCTGCCCGGCCTGGAAGACATCATGGCCACTGGTCATCACCGGCTCCACTCTGCAGGCGCTCCTGGCCTGTCCACGGCAGTGGTTCCTCTCGCGAAGGGGATGCGCCGACAGGCACCGAGGCCCCCAAGCCAGTGTGGGTGATGTGGTCCATCGGCTGGGCCAGCAAGCCGCCTGGGGGACCATGAAACTCGAGGAGATACTCCGAGACCTGGATGAAGTTTGGCCCCGGCTCCGTTTCGAGGCCCGCTGGATGGAAGCAGCCGAGAAGGAACAGATGCGCCGGGCACTGACCCGGTTTCACGCCTGGAACGAGACAAACCCTGACGAGCTTCTCGGGGTCGAGGTAAACTTCGAGGCCCCGATCGTCGTCAAGGACGTGCCGGTCCTGCTGCGCGGCACCGTGGACCGGCTCGAGCTGCGGGGCGGGAAACTGTCCGTGGTGGACCTTAAGACCGGTCGCCGCCCCCCGACCAGGGCCGAAGTGGCCGAAAACATCCAGCTCGGGGTGTATCAACTGGCCGCCAGGCTCGGGGCGTTCGACTCCTTGGTGCCCGGGATCAGGGAGGTGGCAGAACCGTCGCTGCTCCAGCTCCGGCACGGCGGAGCTCTACCGGAAAGGCAATTCCAACCGGTTCTGCCGGAGGGCCCCTCCTGGCTTACCGAGAAACTGGAACAGGCGGTTGAGATCCTTCAGCTGGGCGACTTCGAGGCCCGAGAAGGGGCACAGTGCACTTGGTGCGCGTTTGGGTCCTCCTGTCCAGCGATCAACCCTGGAGGCATGGAATGAAACCACTGAACGCCCCCGGTGACCTGTGCGAGGCACTCGGAATCCCGTTCAGCCCGGAGCAGCTGAACGCCATCTGCGCACCGCTCGAACCACAGGTGATCGTCGCCGGCGCGGGTACGGGGAAAACCACGGTCATGGCCGCCCGGGTCGTGTGGCTGGTGGGCACCGGGCAGGTGCGGGCCGAGCAGGTCCTCGGGTTGACCTTCACCCGGAAGGCCGCCGCGGAGTTGGGAGGGCGCATCTGTCACGCCCTGGAACGGGCTGACCTGGCCTCCCGGGACGAGACGGAGGGCGGCGAGATGGTGCTCACCTACGACGCCTTCGCCGCCCGGCTCGTCCGGGAACACGGCCTGAGGCTGGGCATTGAGGCTGATGCGAGGCTACTGTCCGGGGCTTCTAGATTCAGGGTTGCTGCACGGGCGGTTGCACAACATTCCAGTTCCCTCGAACACTTGTCCCGACTATCTCCTCGCCAACTCCCAGAACGGATACTGGCCCTGGACGCTGCCCTGGGATCGCACATGGTCACGCCCGCGCAGGTCAGGGAGTTCTCCCTGCAGGCCAAGGCCCGGTTCGAGAAAGCACCGCTGTGGCGGGGATCACCGACGAAAGCAGTTCTTGAGGCTCAGGCGGCCATCGACGAACGCCTGGAACTGCTAGAACTCGTCGAGACCTACCGGGAGCTCAAGCAGAAACTTGGCCTGGTGGAATTTGCCGACCAGCAGGCCCAAGCAGTGAAACTGGCCCGAGCCTTCCCCGTGGTCGGTGCCATGCTCAGACAACGGTTCCGGGTAGTTCTGCTCGATGAATACCAGGACACATCGTCGGCGCAAGCAATCCTGCTTCGCGCGCTGTTCAGCGGTGTCGATACTGCCTCGGGCCGCGGGTTTCCCGTAACCGCTGTCGGCGACCCGAACCAGGCGATCTATGGATGGCGCGGAGCAGCCGCCTCGAACATCCTTGGGTTTTCTACCCACTTCACCGGGGTAACAGGGGAACCCGCCAAGGAATTCACGCTCACCATCAACCGTCGCAGGGGAAGCCTGTGACTTATCATTTTCAAAATCCCAGCGATGCCATCGTCAAGCATTATCTGA
>ERZ773076.1081-NODE-1081-length-12240-cov-2.345589_pt1 | contig 12240 bp, 15 predicted proteins | sample MGYA00580613_ERZ773076 | MGnify/ENA primary metagenome ERZ773076 (study PRJEB29015, sample SAMEA2738005) | human oral metagenome | biome: human oral; feature: human-associated habitat; material: dental | place: China | collected 2057 ...
TGGATATTGTTTCTCAATATAATCATGGGACAGCTGATTTTTAGCGGAATTACTTAAATCTGAAATCAGAGAATACTTAATTTTTCTTTTTTAAGTAATATACGAATATTATATAAGCAACAAAAAAGCGCCCCAAAGGACGCTTCACTCAGTGTTGGTGGGACGGTATTCCCCACACCTCCCGATATTGGTCGTTAGCCACCGTGATAGAACTTTCTACCTCAACACTTCACGATTTAATTATACCTGCTATATCTCCCTCTTGCAAGTCGCTTGTTAAACGTTCTCTCGCTTAATGCGTGCATTGTTCTAACTGCCAACTTGCTCTGATTGATACGAACGGCTACCAATGTATTTTCTTCTAGTTTCTTAAAGAACTCAATAGATTGGCCGTTAGGGTGTTTGCCGACATAGCCCGGACTACCTATAAGCTAACAAAGTCGATATTAAGCGGGTTGAATACATCTTCAATCAAATATAGCGTGTCCTTTTGTGATCTTGAAAGACGGTCTAGCTTATAGACTAGCACCGTGTCGAATTTACGGGCGTTAGCATCTTCTAAGAGCGCGGACATGGCCGGCCTTATTAGAGTGCTACCGCTATAACCGCCGTCGGTATAGACCTTGTAAACATGCCAATCGCGCAGGTCACAATAGGCCTTTAGCTTGCTTTGTTGTTCGTCTAGTGAGTAACCACCTTCCGCCTGTTCAATGGTACTAACACGCGAGTATATGGCTACCTTTTATATATCTTCCATGTTGTATCCCTCCAATAGAACTAATGTTCTTATGATGCGCAAAAGAAAAAGCCTACACGGCTAATTCTTTTCTTCTTTAAGTGCCTTATTTAATGTGTCGAAAAGGTCTAAATCACGGAAGATAATAATATCATATAGATATTCTATCTTACCGTTCTTGTCATCATGGTGGACATTAAGGCCAAAGCCTAATTTGTCGCTTTTATACATAAATTGCTTATCTTGAAACTTTTCCGGGTGATCTAGCGCGCTTTGGAAGTCGGCAGGCATATCGAACTTGAAAAAGTCAGATAGGCCAATGATGCCGTTCTTATCTAAATTTCTTAAAGCATACGCCGACAGTTTATTACCTTCCAAGGCGAATACGCCACCTAAATCATCGCCAACAGGGTAGCAAGTAACTTTGTTGCCGTCCGGCAAGTTTTGGACTTTCGGCTTATCAACTTTCCACTTAAGCAACTTAGCATAGGCTTCTTGCGATTTAGTGGCGTCGTCCGTTATAACCGCGTCTAGCTTGCTCCAAAAAGTCTTATATTGTTCGGGTGTTAAGTCGTCACTTGCAAAAGCGGTAGTTGGCACAAACATAGCAAAGGCCAACAGCAATAATAGTAACTTCTTCATTTAAGCACTTCCTTATTTAAGTAGTCTTTCATCTCTAACGGGATACCGCAGGCCGTATATAGTCTATAAACCGTTGTGCCTTCTTTAATCGTGTATCCTTGGGCCAATAGACGGGTGGCGAACTGGTTAGCTTCTCTTTCCTTCTTGCATTTAATTGTCGTGGCGTGGTGGTAGTAGGCTACATTGTCCGCGTGTTCTATGGCGTGGAACAACTCGTGGGCGCAATAGAAAGCATTATAAGCCGTTTCGCGGTACCGTTCCGCAATACTATGACCGGTTGGATATACGGGCAATACACGCCCTTAAATTGGGGGCTAGTGCCGTCTGCATAGCCAATCATGATGCCTAAGTAGTCCGCTAGCTTAAACGGGTCAGTTGTACCGTAAGTATCCATTAAATGTTTAATGTGTTCATCTATTGTCATTCTTATAAATCGTGCCTCTTTCTCTTTAGCATGCCCTTAATAACATCTTCAATAATAGCTAAGTCGCTAGAATCTAACTCTTGACCTCCGTAAGTTAGACCTTCTTTTAGGACTTCCTTAAGGTCAGTTGGTGAGTCCTTCGCTTTGTCAGTGCCTAATAGGTAGTCAATACTGACATTAAAAAAATCAGCTATCTTTGTTAACTTTGCGCTGGTGGGCCTTTTTTTTCCTCCTTCCCAGCCGGCAACAGTTGGTTGAGCAACGCCAATAGCCTTGCCAAAATCAGTTTGATTTAAGCCCCTAGCAATTCTAAGTTGGGCAATCTTATAGCCGTGGCCTTTCGCGTTTGACATATAGCATTACCTCCTAAAGTTTGATTGTTTTAACCTTATTATTTAGCTAAGTGATAAGAAAATCAATGAAAATGATAAAAAAGTCAAAAAAATAGGTTTTAGGTATCGAATTATACCTACAGGGTATAGTGCAATGAGAATTGTCAAAGGGATTTTTTTAACCTTTAATTTCACCTAAAAATTTTGGGACTCCTGGATATTGTTTCTCAATATAATCATGGGACAGCTGATTTTTAGCGGAATTACTTGAATCTAAAATCAGAGAAAACTTAATTTTTCTTATTTAAGCAATATACAAATATTATATAAGCAACAAAAAAGGACGGGACCTAAGTCCCATCCTGCTAAAACCAGGTCTCCTTCTGGCTGACCTGCTGGTAGTATTGTAAGGTGTGATTATTTTCCAAGAGATAGTAGCCCAAGACCCCGACCGCTAGCCCAGCCAGACAGCCTCCTAGGCTGAGCCAGGGCAGATAGTTGAAGAGGGTCCAAGAACGGGCGAACCAGGCGGCTACCGACAGCTGGCCCACATTGAAGAGCATGCCCCCCAGTATGGAAAGGCCGATAACCGACACCCGCTTAGGCCCCAGCTGCTTGACTAAGAGCATGGCCCCGAAAGATAGGTAGGAACCCACCAAGGAATAGAAGAACATGGAAAAGGTTCCCCCTACCAAGAGGGTGACTAGGAGACGCAGGCTGACTACCTGGAAACTCTGGCGTGGCGTCAAGGTGAAGAGGGCCAAGAGCGTGACAATATTAGCCAAACCTAGTTTGGCTCCCGGCGCAAAGACAAAAGGCGACGGCAACATACGTTCAAAAATACTAATGACCACCCCTTGGGCGACCAAAAGCGAGAGATAGACCAAGATCCGATGGCCGTGGCGCTGCATGGGTACCCTCCTTTCTAAGCCGAGATTAAATAGAAAAATTGCGCCCTAGTCAGCCTAAGGCGCAAAAGTCAATTAATGAGCCAATTAGTTGCTTGAAGACTCGCTTGAAGCATCTGGCGTGGTTGATGGCGCATCTTGGCTGCTTACGTCATCTGGTTGGTTAGCTAAATCTACTAACTCTTTGACTGCATCCTTCAAGTCAGCGTCGTCGATTTGAACCTTAGCTGCTTCGATTAATTTCCCAATAATCTTGTAAGAGAATTTTTGGTCTTTAAGCTTGCTGTCAAGGTATTCTTTCTTCACATCGTCTTTGATGTCAGCAAATGGCTTCTTCTCCCCATTGTTGATGGTCTTGATGATGTGGTAACCGAACTTACTTTTAACTGGTGTCTTGGTGTATTCGCCATTAGCTTGACCCTTAACCCCATCTTCAAATTCCTTAACCATTTGACCTGAAGTGAAAGGTGATAAGAGACCCCCTTGTTGCGCAGACCCGTCTTTAGAGTAGGTCTTAGCTAACTCGTCGAAGTTTTCGCCAGCATCTAATTTAGAGATGATGTCTTTTGCTTCTTCTTCAGTGTCAACCAAGATGTGTTGAGCTTCCATCTTAGGTTGGTAAGTGTTGTTGTAGTAGTCTTCGATGGTTGCATCGGATTGGTCGATTTGCTTAGAAACCACTTCGTTGAAGAGGTTACGGATGTAGATTTGGTTCTTGAAGTCTTCAACTGAACCTAATTTTTGGTAGGTTAAGAGTTCTTGGAACTTCTCTTCGCCACCCACTTTATCAATTTGCTTAGCGACTTCATCTTCAGCTTGTTTCTTGAGATCAGCAGCGTTAGAGGCGTTCATTTCCAAAACTTTTTGTAAGATCATAGAACGCAAGGTAACTAAACCCGCGTCTTTTTTCATTTGGTTGTAGAGATCTTCCTTGGTAATGGTTTGGTCACCTACAGTGGCAATGTTGTCTTGCGCATAAGCAACAGTTGCTGTATTGGCAACAGCACCTGATAAAACCAATACTGAGGCAAAAGCCATCATGCGGTTAAGAGTTGTTTTTTTCATTTAATCAATCCCCTATATAACTTTAAATTTTTGATTACTGTACTACTATACCACATTTACCATGAAATGAGTATGAAGAAGTCGAAAATCCATGAAAAGATTATGAATTTTTCACATTTTCCTGGGCTTCTTCTAAATCTGAGTTAAGTTTTTCAACTTTTTCCTGGGTCCGACGGATGCGTGGCCCATTGGATTCCTGAAAACGACGGAAGAGGGTCTGTACTTCCCCTACCGTTGACTGTAAGAGTGGCAAGCCCTTGTCAGTTACGTCGTGCAAGGCCTGGCGAATACGGCAAGTATCTTGCCCCAATTGTTGGCTATCCTGACAGAAATCATTGACATAAGACTTAAGCTGGCGGCGCGTAGTCGCCCCATCTTGTTTGACATTAAATAGCGTCCAAGCCCCAGCCGCCAAGGCGCCTAAGACGAACCCGCGTGTAAATTTACCCATTATGCTTCCTCCTCTTGAGCTAAGGCGCTGGAAATGGCAGCCGCCCGAGCGCTAAATTCTTCTGGTGTGTAAGACTTACTGTTGTCGGCGAAGGACCAACCAAAGCCATCGCTATCCCCTTGATAACGAGGAATCAGATGAATATGGGAGTGGAAAACCGTCTGGCCGGCTGCTTGACCATTGTTATTGAGGATATTAAGCCCCAACATATCAGGAAAGGCACGGCGCACCGCCCGGCTAATCTTAGGCAACTTGGTCATGACCTTAGCCGCCAAATCCTCATCATATTCAAAAATATTAGCCACATGGGTCTTAGGAATCACCAGGGTATGACCCGGCGTCACCTGGGTAATATCTAAAAAGGCGTAAACATCCTCATCTTCATAGACCTTGGCACTTGGAATCTGGCCTTCAATTATCTTGCAAAAAATACAATCTGTCATGGCAGTCGCCTCCTCACATTCTATGATGCTAGTCTACCATAAATGTAGGGGAAAGTGTATGGAAAAGGATTGGGAGAGATTTGTCTCTGGTGAGGGAGCTACAAAAAAGAACTCCGCCAACCATTACGACTAGCGGAGTTTTTGTGCAAAAAGTGTGTACAAAATTTGTTTGCTTATAATCACCTATCAACTAGAATGTTGATTTCTCAACGATTTAAATTACCTAAAGTCACCTAAAAACAGGCGAAACATCGCCGGAGGGAATCGAACCCCCATTACAAGAACCGGAATCTTGTGTGATATCCTTTACACTACGGCGACAGTACTTGATTATCTTACCACAGAAGGTGTTTTTTGGCAAGGTCTTTCCCTGGAATTTTGGCATAAGAAGAGCCCGGACGAGGCTTGGCCCCATCCGGACTGAATCATCTTATTCCTTAGTTGTGCTGAAGAAAACAGGGTCGCTAAGGTTGAAGGAGACCCTATAATCACTGTCTTTTGGGACCATAATCGCAATATAGCCTTCATGTTCAACACCAGGAAAGAGACTATATTCTAAAAACATGCGCTCTTTTGGAATGTTTGGAAAGACCTCTTGCTTAATTTCCTTACCCTTAAGATCAAAAACTCTTGGAAACATTTCGATAGTGTCTAAAGGATAATCTTCGTCGCCTTTTTCATAGACTAACTTGACCTTAATTAGATGATATTCATACTTACTATCCAACTTGTCAATGTCAGCTTGATTTGAATCATCAAATTCTAGTAATTTATCTTGTGCTTCTTTACCCTTAAGAACTTCTAGAACTGTAAGTTTAACGGTGATTGTCTTCCTTTGGTCACCAAAAAATTCCTTGTAAGTCATTGCCTTTTCTTGTCCTAGAGGAACAGGGCTGTCAAGCTTGCCCCACTTGTCTTTATCGGCTTCTGAATGAGTTTTCTTCTGGCTGGAAGATTCTGTTGAGCTAGAGGAAGCAGCTTCGCTAGAAGTGCTAGAAGAACTTGAAGAGCTTTCAGCTGCCACCGAGAATGTTGGGGCCACAGCACCTACTAGGCTTAAGGCCAAAACTGCTGATAGGAGTCGTTTTTTCATTCCATAACCACCTTTACATCTTAATAAATTGATGATAGCTCCTTGCCAATAGTCTGACAATAAAGCCTTGACTGTCAATCATAAAGCCCGGCTCAGGCTCTTGCCCTAGCCGGACTTGTCTGCGTCTATTACTTAGTCGTGCTGAAGAAAACAGGCTTGCCTAAGTCATAGGAAATTGAATAGTCGCCACCTTTAGGAACAGCTACTACCACATACCCTTCATGGTCACTACCTGGATAGAGTTCAATATCGGAGAACTTCTTCTCGTTTGGCACATCCGCATAGAAATCCACCTTAACTTCCTTACCTTTGGCATCAAATACTTTTGGTCGGTAAGGCGTTTTTAAAGGCTCATCTTCGTCGCCCTTCTCATAAACAAATTTGAGTTTAATCAAGTTTAACTCATAATTACTATCCAATTTTTTGATGGCTTCTTTGTTATAGCTTTCAAACTCTAATAGTTTAGCTTCAGCTTCTTTGCCCTTGAGAACTTCTAAGACGGAAAGCTTAGCCTTTACATCAACCTTTTTACCTCCAATATAGTCTTTATATTGAACTTCCTTTTCTTCACCTAAAGGAACTGGTGTGCTGCGCTTACCCCAGTTAGCCTTGTCCGCTTCTGAATGAGATTTTTTCTTGCTTGAAGCTTCTGCTGAGCTAGAGGAAGCAGCCTCGCTAGAAGCGCTGGAGGAACTTGATGAACTTTCTGCTGTTACCAAGACGGTTGGAGCTAGGGCGCCAACTAAGCTTAAGGCAAAAGCTGCAGATAGGAGAACTTTTTTCATTCAATGACCACCTTTACATATTGATAATTTAATTATATCTTATTGAGAATCATAATACAAGATGAGATTCATAGAAAAGGCTAGGACCCTTGTCCTAGCCTTGTTTTGCTTATTTTTGTCCGTAGTAGGCATTAGCCCCGTGTTTACGGAAATAATGTTTATCCAGCACATATTGTGGTAGAGGTTGAATATCTGGGTTAATGGCTTCTGTTTCCAGGGCCATATGGCAGACCTCATCCAATACCAAGCTATTCTCGATGGCCTTTTGAATACTTGGCCCCCAAGTGAAAGGTCCATGTCCTTGAACCAAGACGCCTGGTACTGCCAATGGATCCAAGTTGCGTTCCTTGAAGGTGTCCGCGATGACCACCCCAGTATTGACTTCGTAGGCTTCCGCCACTTCTGTCTCAGTCAAATGCCGGGTTAATGGCACTGGCCCATAGAAGGTATCGGCATGTGTGGTCCCGTAGCAAGGCAAATCACGCCCAGCTTGAGCCCAACAAACTGCATACTTGCTGTGGGTGTGAACCACGGCATTGACGCCACGAAAGGCCTTATACAGCACCACATGAGTTGGCAGGTCAGAGGATGGTCGATAGCTATCGGTCTCCAGTGGCTTGCCGTCTAAGTCAGTCACCACCATTTGGTCAGGTGTCATTTGCTTGTAGTCAACACCACTTGGCTTGATGACAATAACACCTAAGTCACGGTTAACTTCAGAGGCATTACCCCAAGTTAATTGGACCAAACCCCATTCAGGCAATTGCAAGTTGGCATTGAAGACGCGTTCTTTCATTTTGGCAATGATTTCTTCACGATTCATTAGTATCCTGCCTCCTCAAAGATTGGTTTTAGGAAGGCCTGTGCTTCCTTGATACGTTCTGCTGGCTGGTCGTCGGTCTCACTCCACATTTCGAAAAGGAAGGTGCCTTCATAACCTAAGCGCTTAAGGGTCTTAAGGCAGCCTAAGAAGTCGACATCACCCTCACCCCATGGCACACACTTGAATTGGCCTGGGAAGTCTGGCGTCACATTCTTGGTGTCCTTAACATGGACAGCCACAATGTGGTCAATCCCCTTCTCTAGTTCGTAACCTGGATTGTTTTCTGGCCAAGCAGACAAGTTACCCAAGTCAGGATAGGCTTGTAACCATGGTGACTTGATTTGTTGCTTGATCTCCATGAATTTAGACAGGGAGTTAATGAAGGGATCATCCATAATCTCAATGGACAGCATGACTTGTTTGGCAGCCGCCATCTTAACCGCCTTGTCCAGGTTCTGGATAAAGAGCTCACGCGACAGCACGGTCTTATCTTCATAGTAGACATCATAGCCGGCCAATTGGATATTGCGGACGCCTAACTTAACCGCTAAGTCCACACATTCCTGCATCATTTCCAAGGCCTTTTGGCGCTTAGCGGGATCAGCCGACCCAAAGGGATAACGGCGATGACCGGATAAGCAGATGGAATAGATGCGAACACCAGTTGAGCGTTGGGCTTGGTTGACAGCCTCAATCTCTTGATCGCTCCATTGCAGGCGGGCCAGACGCTCGTCGGTCTCGTCAATGGACATTTCAACGAAGTCGAAGCCTAAGGAGGCCGCTAACTCTAGCCGCTCCTGCCAGGAAATGCCCTTAGGTAGGGCCTTCTCATAAATACCAAATGTTGTCATAGCCTAACCCCAGATCTCGCGGATCTTGTCCTTGAACTCGCGGGCTGCGGCAGCAGGATCTGCTGCTTCCGTAATGCCACGACCGGCAATGAAGGTGTAGACATCGACGCCACGGAAGAGTTCCAAGGTGTCCACGTTGAGGCCACCGGTTACAGAGACACGGAAGCCCATTTCGATTAATTTCTTAACCTTGCTTAGGTCGCGCTCACCCCAGGTTTCACCTGCTAGGAGGGCGTCACGGCTTTGGTGGTAGATGGCTTGGCTGATGCCAGCGTCTAACCACTGTTGAGCCTGCTCATAAGTCCAGTCACCATATAGTTCGACTTGGATTTCCTTAACTTCTTTGGCTGCGGCCTTCATGGTTGGAATGGTGGCGCTACAGATGCAGGTCATCCAGTCAGCTCCGTACTTAGCCACGTTCTTAGCCACAGTCCCACCCGCATCGGCACATTTGGTGTCCGCCACGATGATTTTGTCTGGGAAGATCTTACGCAGGGTTTGAACTACTTCGCCCCCTACTTCCAGTAAGAGCACGGTCCCTGCTTCGATAATGTCGACTTCATGGCCAACTGATACGGCAGCCGCTACGGCATCAGGACGATTAGAATGGTCTAAGGCAACTTGTAAATTAGGAATTCCCATGCTTAACCTCCTTAGGCGCCAATGCCGTTTTCAGCTAATTTCTCAGTGATTTCTTTTTCAGATAAGAGGTTTTGTAAGCCAATGACTTTAGTGTTTGGTAAATCTAAGCCATCGAAGACATCGATTAAGGCTTTGGAGCAGATAACCACATCATAGCCCTTAGCCAAGGATTTTGCTTCGGCGATTGCACAGTGGTGGATTTCCAAAGGCACTCCGATTTTGCGGAAGACATTGGTAATCTTCATCTTAATAATTTGGCTTGACCCCATCCCTGAACCACATGCTGCTAATACTTTCATTTTTTATTCGCTCCTTTTTCATTCTTAAATTGGTATGGCTTGACCGGTGTAAGCGCAGTCAAGCCATCCACGTTTTTATTATACTACGATTAAGCTTCTTTTGCTTCTAAATAGGCTTCGTAATCTTCTGCAATAGTGAAGTAGTGTTCCTTGTTCTTGAGGTATTGCAATTGAGGAATTGCTAAGAGGATCACCAATACGACGCCCAAACCTACATAGTGTAAGTTTTGCATTAAGAAACCGAACCCAACCCAGACAGTGTCCCAGTCGAAGTTACCGTGCCAACCTCCGTATTTAGCTAAGCCGAAGGCACCTGCTGCCAAGGCCCCACCCAATACTTGGATGACCCCAGAAGCGAAGGTTAAGATAGAAGCGGCACGCAAGCCACCCTTGTGGTTAGCATAGACAGCGAAGGTCGCGTTGTCGAAGAAGACAGGCACGAACCCAGTGATGATGAAGACAGGGCTCTTGAAGACAATCAAACCGATGATGGCCACTAATTGACCTAATACCCCGAAGAGGAAGCCGACAGTCACAGCGTTTGGTGAACCAAAACCGTAGACAGCCGCACAGTCAACCGCTGGCATAGAACCTGGCAAGAGTTTGTTAGAGATCCCTTGGAAGGCTTCAGACAATTCAGCAACGAACATCCGCACCCCAAGTTGTAAGACTTGGATGTAAACGGTGAAGGTCAAGGCAACCTTCATGATGTAGAAGAAGAAGTCGTCTGTTTCTTTGAGAGTGGTCATCTTGAGCTTGAGAATTTCTTGCCCATTGACGCTGACTAAGTAGTCTTTACCTAAGATTAAGAGGATAGCACCGAAGAAGACGATCATCAAGATAGAAGTTGCCACGATGGATTCCTTGAAGATAGACAAGAAACCAGGCAATTCCAAATCTTCAATCTTACGGTCATTCTTACCAGAAAGTTTTGGTGCTAACTTGTCAGTTAACCAAATACCAAACATTTGTTGGTGACCGATAGCGAAGCCGCCACCTTCAGTGAGTTCTTGAGTTGCTTCAACCGTAAGGTTAGAAGCCACTGCCCAGTAAACCCCAAGGACAATCCCTAAGACAAGCACGAATTGTAATTGGTTAACCTCACTACCCAAAGCCAAGGCCAAGAGCCAGGTAGCTGTTGCAGATTGTTGGACCATGATGTGACCGGTAATGAAGACGGTACGCACCTTGGTAAAACGACGGAAGATGACTAAGGCTAAGTTAGCCAAGAAGGCCACTAAGAGCACTTGCACGGTCAAACCAGTGGCGTGACCTGCTTCTTTCAAGGCTGCTTCAGCCGCAGCTTGCCCGAAGTAAGGGTCGATAACCGCTGCTTGTAATTGGAAACGGTCAGCCAAAGCGACCAAGATTGGACGGAAGTTTGAAACCAAACCGCTGGCTGCCACGTTCAAGATCATATAACCGACCACGGCTTTGATGAAACCAGCTAGGGCATCATACCATTTGCGGCCCAAGAGTAAATAACCAACTAAGACAATCAGCCCGACAAAGTATTCAGGCTTGGTAAAGATGTTGGCATAGAAAAACTGCCAGAAACCGAATAAAAATTCCATATTATTCACCTAATCCCTCTAAAATAGATTGTAAGTCTTCCTTGCTGCGGGCCTTAACAAAGGCCTCAACCACTTCTTCTGAATCGAGCAAGGTCACGAGTTCAGAGAGGTTTTCCAAGTGCTTCTCATTGTCTGTAGATGCTAAGACGAAGAAAAGGCGAGGTTGGAAATCAGCACTAGGACCGAAGTCCACAGGCTTTTCTGTATTCATAAAGGCAACGGCTGTTTCATTCACCCCTCTTCCCTCTTGGGCATGGGGAATGCAGATGTCCGGCGCAATTACGATGTAAGGTCCAAATTCGTGGACGTTGGCAATGATGTAGCCTGGATATTCTGGCTCAATCACGCCCTGAGCCACTAAGGGCTCACAGGCAGCGCGAATGGCATCTTCCCAAGAATCGTAGCCAGCTTGGAAGCTGAAACGATTTCCGTCAATAATTTCTCTTAACATAAGTCAGTCTCCTCTAGCTCAGTCTTATAAGAAGGATGGGAATGGCACGTCGTTTTCCTTGCTGAAGGCATCGTCGAAGCCACGGTAGAAGTTGAATTCTAACTTGTTCAAGTCTTGTGGGTAGTTGTATTGTCCCCCTACTTGCCAGATAAATGGTTGGAAGCCATATTGCAGGCGATCTTTCTTCATGTTCCAGAGAGCTAAGATCTCATCGGTGTCAGCCATGAAGTTAGTCCAGATATCGTGGTGAACTGGAATCACCACACGGGCATTCAAGCACTCAGCCATACGCAAGATATCAACAGAGGTCATCTTGTCAGTAATCCCACGAGGGTTTTCACCGAATGCCCCTAAGCAGACATCAATCTTGTGCTCGTTACCGTGTTTAGCGAACATGTTAGAGAAGTGAGAGTCGCCGGCATGGTAGATGTTACCACCTGAAGTTTTAAAGAGGTAGTTAACCGCGATTTGGTCCATGTCTTGTGGCATTTTACCCTTGAGTTCATATTCAGGGTCACCATCCCAAGTCACTAAGGCTGTCCGGTCGAAGGCTTCTAAGGCCACGACTTCGATGTCTTTGATCTTAACGGATTGGTTAGGACGCACTACCACGGTACGTTCTGCAGGGACACCCCACTTGAGCCAGGTATCAACCACGGCTTTAGGGCCTACGAATTTAGCCTCTGGGCAGTTCTTAGCCACCGCCGCTGCCGTATTAATG
>ERZ773076.1082-NODE-1082-length-12233-cov-5.428313_pt1 | contig 12233 bp, 8 predicted proteins | sample MGYA00580613_ERZ773076 | MGnify/ENA primary metagenome ERZ773076 (study PRJEB29015, sample SAMEA2738005) | human oral metagenome | biome: human oral; feature: human-associated habitat; material: dental | place: China | collected 2057 ...
GGCGCCTCACGGCCGCCTGGGAGGTGGACCGCAACGCACGCGCCCGCACGGTCGAGTGGCGCCTCGCCGTCGACGACGCCCGCGAGAGGCTCGCCCATCTGTATCCGAAGATCGAACTCGAAGAAAAGGAAAAATAGATATTAACTAACCACTAGCTCTCTAAAGTCGCGTCCTCAACCTCTACCTCGACAGCGAACGACTCAGGACTCGCGAACTCCAGCTTGGACAAGTGCTCTTTGAGCTTGTGGCACATGGGAACATACATTGCATAGGTTATCCCTCCGGAGATCACGGCACCAATGACGGGGATGACCTTTCCGACGCCTTTGCCGAACACCTCTTTGTTCATCTGTAAGCCAAGCCGCCTTGCGACGGGCTTGACGATGATTCGATATAGGCGGAGCTCGGCAACAGTCTTCTGCGGGATTCGCTTCGCCGCAACGGCGGCCATCTGAGCAGCAATCTTCTCCACGCCCTCCCCTGCGCCCTGCACTCCGAACATGACGCCTATGAAGAGCGTGAGAATCCCCTTCGTCTCGTCATCCATCTCCTGGCCGTCGCTGAACAGGTCAGCCCATCCGTAGAGATACGCAAGCTTTTGCGCGATTCGGATGACGTGGGCGAAGAACTGCGCGACATCTGCTGGAATGGTACCGACTATCGCCAGCCCACCGGGAATGCCTGCAACTGTTGAAATTGCCACTGTCTTTGCCGTCTCGTACTTGATTGCTGCATTCGCGATCGACTCGAGCTCGACCGGACTGATCCCCGCTCGTGCGGGTGACGTCTCGACCGCCAAGGTAACCGTCTCGGGCGCGAAGTGGCCGGACAGCGCTCCCCTCAGGTACTTTTCCCTGTCGATGTTCACTCCGGGTAGTTGCGAGGCGGCGTCAAACACCCGCAGGAAGGTTTCCTGAGTGTCGATGGCCTTCACGTCTGACACACCTCCTTTTCAAACATCACTGTTTACATACCCGCAGTTTTCGAATGCAGCTCGCATGCTTCACGCGCTCGTTGCCCGCGACCATAGGAGCCATGATTCTCCCCGGCATCCCCACGTCGCACGTCAACGACATCGCACTGGCACAGTGGGCCGTGGCGGCTTCTGCGGGCCATCATCTTCGAGGAAAACCCCATATAGCCGGGGCCCCTACTACAATATTCATAAGGTATCCATGTGCTAAGTGCGGCATGCTCCCATTGAGGGAAGGCGGCGATGGGAGGTGAGGGGGGCTCGGCTGCGTCCCTCACGCCCTGTCCCCGTCGTCTGCCTAGGCGGGGACGGCCACGCCGAGCTTGTCCTTCACGACCTTCTGCACGGTCGCGAAGGACGGGTTTCCCGTGGGCGAGAGGGCCTTGTAGAGGCCGTCTCGGGTAACGCCCGTCTCGCGAGCAAGCTGGGTCATGCCGCAGGCACGGGCTATGTCGCCGAGGGTCGCGGGCACGAGCGCCGGGTCGCCGTCGTCGAGCGCGGCGTTGAGGTAGGCCACGATGTCCTCGTCGGTCTCCAGAAACTCGGCCGCGTCGTAGGGTGCGACCTGTTTATGTGCCTTCTTCTCCGCCATCGCACTCACCTTCCCCGTCGTCCTCCTGTTCGTACCACTTGTCCAGCTGCCTTGCCCTGGCTATGTCGCGCCACTGGGCGGACTTGTCGCCGCCAACGAGCGGAGGGATGTCTCATCCCCCCTTCTGCCAAAGTAGACGCGGTAGCCAAGGCCGCAATCGACGCGCGGCCCGCAGACGCCCTCGCCGACCGGCTTGGAGTCGCCTACGTTGCCCGTGAGCGAGATCCGCCTGATGCGCAGGTTGATGCGTGCCTTGGCGCTTATGTCCCCGAGCCTCTTCAGCCACCTCGCGAACTCGTTTGCCCCTCTTTATCTCCAACATGGGGTGAATGTATGCCGTAGTATACAGACTGGCAAGGGGCGGAAGGCGCGCGTACTTCTCCCGTGCTGAGACCACACGGTTTGTGCCTGCGGGAGACTATCGGCTTGTTCTTCTCCACTGATCAAAGAAGGGGCCTGCCATGTTGTCGCCCGCGCGTTCCATCGTGGCAAAGCCGTGGATCAGCTGCAGGTACACCTGAAGGGCGACATGGGTCTATAGGCAGGTTCTCCTTCACCTCATGAACTTCGCCTTCCAATGTTTCAGACAGCTTTGCCAATGGTCTTATCGTCATGGAAGACGAGGACTCTTATCGAATTGTCGCCGTGCGCTTCGACTCCGACGGCAACGAGCTCACGCCAACGGGTGTGGCCCCTGTCTATGGCACGGGTGTCGGTGCGTGCTCCTCCGCCCGGCAGAGCCTAGACCCGGTCGTCCGCGTCGTACCGGCGGCAGTCCACTGCGGCCACCCCGACGCCCCCGCGCCGGGGCTCGTGGCTTTGCCATGATGACCTCGGACGTGGAGGCAGAGTCCAACGCCTCGATCGCCTCGGCCACGGCGAGCTCGTTCTCTGAGAGGTCTTTCCCGCACATCCGGTTCGAGATTCGTCATAAAGGGGGCGTTGCGGTGGAGGGTGAGTTTGGTGCCAAAGGGAACCTCCTCGTACGTCACCCTCACGCCGGCGGTATCGCAGGGCTCACGTATCTTGCGTATTTTGAGACCGGGGAACTCGATGTCTCCCGAACGGAAGGGCGTGCCTGCTATGAGCCCATTACGCGTCTCGGACGATGTGTTCCTGCCAGAGAGGTGGTCCTCGGGGTCCTGGCCGCTGATGAACCAGCCGGGACTGATGATGTCGACGGCATCGTGGTAGATGTCCACCTGCACATGGCCCGACTGGTGCCAGAAGCGGTGAGCATAGGCATTCATGGGCGCCTCGCGTATGGCCACGAAGGGTGTCTCGGGAACCTCGTCGCGCGTACGTCTACCCGTAACGACGATTTTGCGGCGGATGTTGTTGGCGACGTAGTGCTCGACCTGATCAACGAGGGAGAAGACGGTACCGGATTCCTGACGCAGGTCGAGTGCCTCGGTGCGCATGCGCGTCTTGAAGACGCCCATTTTGAGCTGGATGTCAACCGATGGGCAGAAAAGCACCTCAGCGGCGTTGGTGAGGGAGCCGTCTGCGGCGAGAAGCCCCAGGCTCGCGAGCGTACGCTCAATCGACTCGTGCTCGAAGGCGATCCTGCCGCGCCCCCTTCCCTGTTCGACGAACCTCATAAGCTCGGCCTCTTCGACGTCCGAAAAAGGTCGCAGCGAGAGCTGGCGGTCCCACGACCTCCTCCGGTGGGGCCGCTTGAGGACCATGGATTCCAGCATGTCGGGTTCCGTGGGGCGGTCCTCGTCGGCCACGCGGATGCGGTAGACATTCTTGCGGGCGTAGGGCGCGCCGGACCCCTCGAAGGTCACACAGACGCAGTTCCCACCGTCGTCTGCAGCAAGCCGCTCGACGGTGGGATAGACCGCCGGCGTTATCGAGTGGGCCATCTACTCATCGAAGTCGATATCGACCTCAGCGGCACTATAGATGTCTACGCTGGTCCTCACGTCGATGCGATTGACGATCCAGCCCCTGAGCGAACAGCGCTGTATGAAGTCATCGATTCGGTTGGCGCCGTTTATCTCCCTGAGGGTAACCACGACACCGAAGCGCAGAGCGCGTCCTCTCCTGTCAGGACCGTCGCCTCGTCCCGTGGCACGAATCTTGATGCCCCACATGCCCGTGGAGTAGGCCTTCCTCTCTCGCCCGTTCTCCTTGGGCTCCTCGCCGATATGCTTGACGTTATCCCACTTGCGATAGTTCTTGCGGGCAACTCCCTCGGTGGTCATGAAGCCCTCTTCACCCTGGCGGTTGTTGTCAAGCGGCTGGATTGTGCCCTTATCATTGATGCGGCCAAAGTGAAGGTCCATCTCGGCGCTTGTGTAGTCAACCCCCTGCCGCCTGTCGCACTGCGGGAAGTAGCAGAGCGTCACACGAGCTATGTAGGGGTGCTTCTTTTTTACGATTGGCACGGGTATGCCATAGTTGTAGGTCGCATAGGCCTCCGACGTGCCTGTAAGCGTGAACTTGATCTCGTCGTCGCAAGACTGCACCACATCCTCGATGCGGACGGGCACCTGGCCGTAGCCACGCCTGGGGCTCGCCCTGTAGTCCCAACCCGCAGCCGAGTCGATGATGAGCGCCTTGGCGACCTCGCGCGTGAACCCCATGACCTGCATGAGATAGGCCATCTTGCGGGCAATCCACGGTGCCGCAAACGATGTCCCCGCCATGAGGTATTGGCCGGTCGCCGTGCACACGGGCATTCTCTTGTCCGAGTCACCCCCGATGGCGCATACGTCCGGCTTCTTGAAGAAGTCGAGCACGGGTCCTTGGCGGGCGTAGCTTGCCGTCTTGCCACAGAAGGACGTCGCGTTCACCACGAGGGAGTTGATTGAGTCTGCCGGCGCACCGATCTTCTCCTGCCCGGCTTTCGTCTGGTTGGTGCCTGCCACCACAAAGACTATGTCATCGAAGCGCGACTGCAGCTCGTCGAGGGTTGCCCCCTCTGGGGACATGAAGTTGCGGGCAATCTCGCGCACCGAGCCCTGCGAGATGTTCCACACCTTGATGTCGCGGTTCTGCTCCACGATATCTCGCACGTTGCGCATGAAGGAGAAGGCGCTGGAGCGTCTTCCCGTGGCCACGCCGAAGTGGCGCACGCGGAACCTGCCGCAGCCGTCGTCCAGCTCGGGGACGATACTCGGGCCGTCCACGATGATAGAGGATACTGCCGTGCCGTGCCTCTTCTCGCTGGCGTCAATAGTAATCTCAGACGGGATCAGGTCGCATGCTTCGACCCAGTCTGCAAAGTACACCCTGTCGTCGAAGGGGGTGTCAAGGACGCCGATGATGGGCTCGCCTCCAGGAGCCGGGATGCTCGCCGTCTTGTTCCTCGCTATCGAGAAATCATCGGGGGTCAGGGTCGAGATGTCCGAGACCGCCATAGAGACGAGGAAAGGATACCTCGCAGCGAGCTTTGCATATTCCGCAGCGTCAAGCCTCACTGCGCTGCCGAGCACCTGGTCTGGCATGAGCTGAAGTCCAAGGTCAGCAAGAAAGGAGCGCAGGTCTTCGTAGCCCGTGTCGTAGATGCTCACGACCGCCCAGTCGTCGATGGCCTCGGGAGCCGAGCTAATATAGAGCCTCTTGGCATAGAAGGAGTCGCGAATCGTCTGCGCGAAAGCGCTCTTGGTGAGGCCCGTCCTGCCCTTGAGGCCACCGACGTTGACCCGCTCGAGACCAGCGTCGTCGATGGCGCCTCCGTACTGCCCATCGACGATGGACGCACATGAATCCAGCACGGCGATAGATTCGTCGACGGCTGCCATGGGGACGCAGTGGGTTATCTCGTGGTGGGCCTTGGCCCCCTCGCCCTCGAAGCAAGCACCCACGATAAAGTCGCTCGCCCTGCCACTCGCGCCACCAAGAAGGCGGCGAATGCGATTGCTCTTCGCGACCACAGTGCCGTACACTACCGTCACGAGAGGGTTGAACGGAACTGCGTGCTCCGTCCAGTACGCCTTGATGTCCCGCAGGTTGTCTGCCAGCTCGCGTAGGTGCCTTGAGGTGACCTCTTGGCCCTTCGGGAGCCTGGGAGGCCCGGGTGGGTTCGACTTGCCATACTGGAACTGCCCCTTCAGCTGGAGGAGCTCATTCATCGCCGGCCTCCCTCAGCTCGCGGGAGATCGTGCTCCTCGGCACTCCCGAGAGCGTTTCCATCTCACGGACTGTAAAGCCTTGGGAGCGCAGCTTGGGCAGGTCGGTGACAGACGAGCCCGGGCACGTCTGCGCGTAAAGACGTCGCAGGTAGTCGTGCGAATCGTCTGACTTGCTGAAGGCCAAGGAGGTCCTCAGCATGTTCTCGAGCTCGCCGGGATGGGGCAGCTCCCTCATCTGCGACATGATCTTCCTGAAGAGTCGCATGTCGCGGCTTGCCCCCTTGAACCGCTGCAACAGTCCGCTCAGCAGCACCTCGGAGATACCGAGCAGATCCTCGCGACTGTAGCGCCCGAAGTCGATGACCGCGTCGAAGCGCCTCACGAGCGCCTTGTCGAGCGCCTTGTAGAGGTTCGTCGTCGCTATGAGCACGACCCGCCCGTTCATGTTGTCAAGCTCCCGGAGCAATGCCGAGGTGGCGCGCCCCATCTCCCGCACGTCGTGCTGGTTGACGCGGTCAAGAGCAAGCGCGTCTATCTCGTCGAAGAGTACGATGGCCCTGTCCGGTTGGCGCAGGGAGTTGATCTGAGCGAAGAGCCTCCCGATGTTCTTGGCCGTCTGGCCGAGCTTACTGTCTATGACCATGTTGAAGTCGACGCGGTAGAGGTCACGCGCCACTATCCTTGCGATCTGGCGGGCGGTTACCGTCTTGCCCGTCCCCGGGGGTCCCTGGAAGAGGAACTTGTTCACGCCGACGTTGTGCGCGATGGCGTTGCAGATGCCGGTCACGTCATCAGAGATGGCTTGCGGCAGCGGCAGCGGCACAGAGGACGGCTCCATCTTGTCGAAGAAGTCTGCGCCCTCCTCCATGGCCTGGGGTACGAACGTGTTCGCGTCTGAGATGAGGGCCATGATGTACTCTGCGAGCTGCGTGTCGCCGTTGGCATCGAAGTCGCGGGCAACCTCGGCCGCCTCGTTTCGGAACGCGGACTCGTTGCGGTCCTCGTGGTACCTGATGAGATTGATTACGTTGCGCTTCTTCATGATAGTCCTATCGTCTACTCCTTGTAGACAGTTTAGGACATAAAAGGATGAATTGGGACAAGTACTGCAAGTCTTATCCAATGACACCGCCCTCAAAGCGTCGCGAAGCAGCTCGCTCTTGAAGATTGGAAGAAGTGTGACAAGCGGGTTGCAGGGCAATAGGAGGCCATACGTTGCTCCCTGTTAGACCACCGTTGACATGGCCAGCTACCTCGCCCCTTGCTACACCAGGCCAGGTGTTCCCTTGTCTTTTCACGACGTATTTCCCATCGATGACACCGTAACAGAGGGGCGGGGCGTCATCATGTCAGCGGTGGTCTAACAGGGAGCCTGTGATCGAGCAAGATTTGGTCCAAGAGTCCCTACCGCAGTCCCGACTGGCTCGACGGGCGCCTCGATAACACAGACGCCGATAACTTGAGCCTCGCGGGGTCCTGCAGGGGCAAGGGCGTCAACGAGTGCGTCACCACGATGAGCTACCTCCTTGACCCGGAGCCCAGATGGGCCTGCAACATGCAGAGAAACGCCACAATCCGCTTCCTCCGCGAAGCGACTGAGCGCCAGGGCGTGTACGTCTACGCGGGCAGCTACGTGGGCAGCTCCACTAACCGTCCGCTCAGGGTAGGCGAGTTCAGGGGGGTTGTCCCGTCAAATAGGAAGACACCGGTGATCTTCCTCGACATAAGTGACGCGTGCGCGGGGCTCCTCCCGAAGACCATAAACGCGGTACCGCAATCCTGATGCCTCTTCTGCTCCGACGCCTACCGCCTCACGGAGCCCTCCACTAAGAGCCTCAGAGGATTCTTCAGACGAGGAGGCGTACGTCTGATGCCCCAGAGCAACACCATGGCCCTCGTCACCAACACCTTCAAGGGGATAGCGCAGAGCCGATCGTCCACGGGTGAAGATGGAGCTTATTCGACCTCGACCAGACGACCGAGGAGCTCGTCGTGGACCCCACGACCGAGGAGGGCGAAACAAGTTAGCTGCTGGACGCTATACTAGTCCGCGAGCGTGTACCGGGTACTGCGCCCGGCGCCCATGCGCAGCACCACACCCCTTTCGGCGAGACGCTTGAGCACCCCCTGCACCCCTCGTTCACTCAGGCCGACGGCCATCATGACCTCGGACGTGGAGGCAAAGCCCATCGTCTTGATCGCCTCAGCTACAGCGAACTCGTTCTCTGAGAGGTCTTTCCCGCACTTTCCCGCACGTCAGATTCGAGATTCGCCGCAAAGGGGGCATTACGGTGGAAGGTGAGTTTGGTGCCGAAAGGAACCTCCTCGTAAGTCACCCTCACATTGGCGGCATCGCAGAGCTCGCGCATCTTGCGCATGCCGAGACCGGAGGACTCGATGTCTCCCGAGCGGAAAAGCGCGGTCGCTATGAGCCTATTGCGCGTTTCGGATGACGTGCTCCTGCCGGAGAGATGGTCCTCAGGATCCTGGCCGCTGACGAACCAGCCAGGGCTGATGATGTCGACAGCGTCGTGGTAGACGTCCACCTGCACGTAGCCCGGCCGATGCATCACGCAGCAGACCCACACCGCAGACGTCGTCTACAGGCTCGAATGGCGCGGCAACGCGACCTACGAGGACACGGGCGAGACCTTCCACGACACGGACTTCCACGGCTACCTGCGCAGACTCGACATTGCGAACAAGCCCGGCACCGAGTGGTTCGAGATAGAGCCCGACCCAGCGCACCGGCACTTCTACGAGTTCCGCGAGAACCACGGCGTCGTCGAGGACGCGCCCGCGACCATCGACTACCGCCTGCGCGACGAGCAGGAGAGGGCCTCTGGGCAGACAGCCGACTACGCGCGCCTCCACGAGCGCGGCGAGTACCTGTGGAACGCCAAGCCGCGCTTCGGCAAGACGCTCACGAGCTACGACCTCTGCCGACGCCTGGGCGCACAAGAGGTCCTCATCGTCACCAACCGCCCCGCAATCGCCAACTCCTGGTACGACGACTACGTCAAGTTTGTCGGGACCGAATCGGGACTGGCGTTCATCAGCTCCGCAAGCGCCCTGCAGGAGAAGCCCTACTGCCTCTCTCGCGAGCAGTACCTCGACGGTCTCCAAAGGGGCGGTCCTGAGGGCTTCATCGAGTTCGTAAGCCTGCAGGACCTCAAGGGCGCCATCGAGTTTGGCGGAAAGTACGACAAGCTCGCCCATGTGGCAGAACTCGAGTGGGACATCCTCATCATCGACGAGGCGCACGAGGGCGTGGACACCCTCAAGACCGACGTGGCGCTCGATCATATAAAGCGCAAGTTCACCCTGCACCTCTCCGGCACGCCCTTCAAGGCCATTGCCAACGAAAAGTTCCCCGAGGACGCCATCTTCAACTGGACCTACGCCGACGAGCAGAGGGCCAAGCGCAACTGGGACGACGAGGAGCTGTCGAACCCCTACACGGACCTGCCGCGCCTCAACATGCTCACCTACCAGATGTCCGACATCATCCTGGACGAGGTCAGGCGCGGCGTGGACATCGACGGCGAGACCGTCGAGTATGCGTTCGACCTGAACGAGTTCTTTGCCACGAACGCCAGCGGGTACTTCCTGCACAACGACGACGTCGACTGTTTCCTCGACGCGCTCACCACGCAGAGGAAGTTCCCGTTCTCCACACCCGAACTCCGAGACGAGCTTCGCCACACCTTCTGGATGCTCAACCGCGTCGACTCCGCCAAGGCGCTCACCAAGAAGCTCAAGGCACACCCCGTGTTCAAGGACTACGAGGTCGTACTCGCGGCCGGCGACGGCAGGCTCGACGACGAGAGCGAGAGCACCAGGGCGTTCGACAAGGTGCGCAAGGCTATAGCCTCCTCAGAGCGCACCATCACGCTCTCGGTGGGGCAGCTGACCACCGGCGTCACCATCCCCGAGTGGACGGCCGTCCTCATGCTCTCAAACATGAAGAGTCCCTCGCTCTACATGCAGGCGGCGTTCCGCGCGCAAAACCCCTGCCTCTTCAACGTCGGCGGAAGGTTCCTGCGCAAGGAGAACGCCTACGTCTTCGACTTCGACCCGGCTCGCACGCTCACCATCTTCGAGGAGTTCGCAAACGACCTCTACACCGACACCGCCTTGGGCGGCGGCACCGCAGACGACCGCAAGCAACGCGTGCGCACGCTGCTGAACTTCTTCCCGGTCATCGGCGAGGACGAGGACGGCGAGATGGTCGAGCTCGACGCCGAGCGTGTGCTCTCCATCCCACGCAAGATACGGTCTCGCGAGGTGGTGCGGCGCGGCTTCATGAGTGACTTCCTCTTCCAGAACATCGCGGGCGTCTTCCGCGCGCCCGCAGAGGTACTCGAGGTGCTGCAGGGCCTCAAACCCTTCAGGGCACCAACAAAGGAGCTCGGCATCCAGCAGGACACGGCAGACGATCTCAACCTCGATGAGAACGGAGAGGTGGCCATCCCGCAGGAGCAGGTGATAGGCCTCGCCGACGGGATGTTCGGCGACAAGGTGTACGGTACCATCGCCGATGACTTGGACGACGTTATCGACTCGATCACCGTCGATGAGACAGGCGATCCCGACGACGTGTTCCTCGATAAGCTGCAAGGGGTCTTCAACGACAGCATCACGAAGCCGCTCGTGGACGCCGCCAACCAGAGCTACGGAAGCGAGTTCAAGTCCTCCCAGAAGAAGAAAGTGGAGCGCCGCATCAAGGCGGACGTAGGCATCAGGCTCAACCACGAGATGGGTAACTTCGCCATCGAGAAGAGGCGCATAGAGAAGGGCCGTGCAGACGAGCTCGAAATCGCACAGACGCAGACCGAAGCAGACGAGATCAACCACAGGTACGACGCACGACTCGAGGGAGCCCGCCAGAGCCTCGTGGAGAGCCTCAAGGACTCGCGTGAGGAGCTGGTGAAGGGCGCCGGGGAGACCGTGGTGCGGGAGGTGGAGACCGCCAAGAAGGAGGCAAAGAAGCAGGCCATCGAGGGCGGCATCCGTGACCACCTGCGCGGTTTCTCCCGGACGATACCGTCATTCCTCATGGCATACGGAGACAAGGACACGACGCTGGCGACGTTCGACCAGATCATCCCGGCGGAGGTCTTCAAGGAGGTCACGAGCGTGACCGTGGAGCAGTTCCGGCTGCTGCGCGACGGGGGCGACATGAGGGACCCCGAGACCGGTGAGACGGTCCACTTCGAGGGCCAGCTCTTCGACCCCGTAGTGTTCGACGACTCGGTGCGTGAGTTCATCGACCTGCGCGCGAAGCTTGCCAACTACTTCGACGAGTCGCTCGACGAGGACATCTTCGACTACGTGCCACCCCAGAAGACGAACCAGATCTTCACCCCGCGCAGGGTCGTCGTGCAGATGGTCGACCTGTTCGAGCAGGAGAACCCGGGGTGCTTCGACGACCCGGAGCACACCTTCGCCGACCTCTACATGAAGAGCGGGCTCTACATCACCGAGATCATCACGCGGCTCTACAACAGCGGGAGGATGCGGGAGCTCTTCCCAGACGAGCGTAAGAGGCTCGATCACATCCTCGAGAGACAGGTCTTCGGCATCGCGCCGACGGAGATCATCTACCAGATAGCGACGCACTACATCCTTGGATACGACGGCGAGGTCGGAGGCGGATGCGACACGAACTTCGTCAAGGCCGACTCGGCGGAGCTCGCCAAGGAGGGAAAGCTCGCGGAGTTTGTCGAGCAGACGTTTGGAGAAAAACTCAAGTCCGTAAAAGACAGCTTCCCGTTCAGCAGCTTGTAGGAACGAAGTCTGAGAAGCAGGTACATATACCAAGCGTGTCCAGAGGCAAAGGCGTCTCACAGTCACAACTTCTTTGGCGGCCTCGACTTGACATCCGAATCTCCCGCCAGGCTATCCCTCGTTCGAGACCGTGCGCATGCGACCGGTGCTGACGTAGCCGATCGCGCACAGCGCCAGGGTCATGGCGAGGACGACGAGCAGCTGGTCGGAAGGCCATGACCCCGCAGCTACCGAGCGCAAAAGGGCAAGCTGGTAGGTTAGCGGATTGGCAGCCGAGATGGCACGTAGGAAGGCGGGAGCCTGGTCCAGCGAGTAGAGCGTCGGCGCGCTGAACATCAGGGGCGTGAGCGCGAGGGACACGACGAAGTCGCGCGCCTGGTAGGATGTGATGAGGGCCGTGAGCACGCACCCCAGCGCAGACCAGAACAGCCCGCACAGCGCCACGCCCGCAGCGAGCGCCACGGGGTCGACCCGCAGCGTGAACGAGCAGATCGTCGCGACGACGAGGAGGGCGACCGACGCCCGCACCAGGAGCGAGAGCAGGGGCACGAGGAGCATGCCGAGGTAGTAGCCGAGCTGGGGCACCCCGGAGCTGAGCTTGAGGCTCCCCAGGGCCCACTTGCGCTCCAGCGTCCAGCGGTATATGACCTGCGACATCATGCCCACGCACTGTATGCCGACCACCCCGATGGCGAGGAACAGCGCCCGCTCCGGGTCGATGCCGCCCCCGGTCGAGGACAGAGCGCCCACCACGAAGGCGCCGTAGAACGCGGGCTCGGCGACGAGGCGCGGCAGC
>ERZ773076.1087-NODE-1087-length-12179-cov-6.302293_pt1 | contig 12179 bp, 9 predicted proteins | sample MGYA00580613_ERZ773076 | MGnify/ENA primary metagenome ERZ773076 (study PRJEB29015, sample SAMEA2738005) | human oral metagenome | biome: human oral; feature: human-associated habitat; material: dental | place: China | collected 2057 ...
GGGCGGGCGCGACGTGAGGACCGCGGCGAGCTGCCTGGGGCACGCGAGCGCGTCGATGGCCCCGGACATCCACGCCGACGTCGACCCAAAGGCCAAGCGGGCAGCCGTGGACAGGGTGGCCAGCTCTTTCGACGTGGGCCTCGGCTCGCTCTGCGACTTCCCCAGCCCCCGCTGCCACATCGAGCGCTGGTGCCGGCGGCCTCACCTTCTCGGTGGAGCAGCTCAGGGCCATGCTCGCCTCCGCAGAGGGGAAGGGAGCTTCCCGTGGGCGTCCTTAGGCTCGCCTGGAGCTACGTGCGCCGGCTCTTCCGCGCCATGTCTCGGTGGATGTGATTGGATGGGACTCTCAGATTTGCAGTTAATATCATATGGAAATAGTTACAACTTGTACCTATTTCCACTATACTTCGTCTGCATGAAGTTCAAAGAGTACATAGCATCGCATCAGGCGTTCACGACGGGCGACCTTTACGCCATCGCCACGAGGGAGACCGCGCGGACGCTTCTGCGACGCGCCCTCAGGTCGGGCGAGGTCGAGCGGGTGCGCCGGGGCGCCTATGTCTCCAAGACCGGCAAGTTCCTCGGCGAGGCGCCCGACCCGTTCCTCGTGGCCAAGACCGTCGACCCCGAGGCGATCGTCTCGTATCACTCGGCGCTCGTGGCTCACGGCGTCGCGCACAATGTCGGCTTCGAGTGCTCGTTCAGGTCCGCAACAGTGCGCTCGCCATTTGAGTACGGGGGCGTCCGCTACGTCCCCTTCGGTGCCGGAGGCGATCCGCGTGTGCAGACCATGCGCTCGAGGTCCTACGGTGCGATCAGGGTGACCACGCGCGAGCAGACGCTCGTCAATTGCCTGATGTACCCCAAAAGAGCCGGCGGCACAGAGGAGGCGTTGCGCTCCTGCTCGGCCTTTCCCTACCTCGACCTAGAAGCCCTGACCGAGATCCTTGGCAGCGCACCTGCCGCCGTCGTCGCCCGGGCGGGCTGGCTCCTCGAAGCGAAGCGGGGCGACTGGGGCATAGCCGACGAGACGCTCTCAGCGCTCGAAGGGCGACTTCGGCGCGGCCCATCCAAGTTGGATCCGAAATCACAGGAGAACAGGGGTTGGAGCCGTCGCTGGAGGTTGTACCTGCCCGAAAGCGAGGAGGAGGTCCTGTCGTGGACATTATGAGTACTGGCGAGTTCGAGCCGAGGACCGTGGACAAGGTCGAGCGCCTACTCGACCTCCTGGACGAGATGGAACGCCACCCCGCCCTCAAAGGCAAGCTGGCGCTGCACGGCGGCACCGCCATCAACCTCTTCATGCTCGACGTACCGAGGCTCTCGGTCGACATCGACGTCTCCTACATCAGCAGCGTCTCGCGCGAGGGCATGCTCGCCGACAGGCCGCACGTCGAGGATGGCATAGAGGCCGTCGCACAGGCACAGGGCTATGCGGTAGAGGCACACCCCGGCGGGCATGCTGGACGTACCTTCCTCTTGCGCTACCGTGGCGACTGGGGCGTCGACCACGTCAAGGTCGACTGCATCTACATGAACCGCTCTCCCATCCTGCAGCCCGTGTTGCGAGAGACGCCCGTGAGGCCGGGCGCTATGGTGCGCACGCTCGCGGACGCCGAGCTCGCGGCCGGCAATGTGAAGGCGTTCTTCGACCGTGTGAAGGTCCGCGACCTCTACGACATCTCCAACCTGAAGGGCGTCTACGAGACACTCGAACCCGGCGAGCAGGAGAGGGTCCACCGGCTGGCCCTGTACTATGCCTCGCTCTCCGCGTGCTTTCCAAAGCCTTTCGAGGAAAGGGAGCAGCGCTTCGCGGACAGACTTTCCGAGCTCGCAGACCAGCTCTACCCCATGCTCCGCTCGTCGATAGAGCACCCGACGCTTGAGGCCCTCATGGAGGACGCCAAGCGCTTCGTCGCTGACTGGATCCTTCCCAAGACGGATAGAGAGCGCGAGTACCTGGAACGGCTGGCGGCCGGAGACTATCGCCCGGAGCTCGTCTTCCAAGACGAGTCGATGTCCAAGGCCGCCGCCGCCAATCCCGAGGCGCTCTGGAAACTCGAGAACCTCAGGAAGATACCCCGATAGAACAACCTGCCCGATCCCCAAGGCAGTCGCCTAGGCCAACCTCCTCGTCGAGAGGATCGACGCGGCAGAGCAGTGGCCCTCTAGGCCACAGCCAGACACGATGACGAACGGGCACTGAGGCCTCCATGCCACAGACGAGCAACGCCACCACGGCGCAAAGCACCCCGCGCACTTCACGGGCATGACAGCTGTGCATCGTGCGTCACCCGCACAACCACGCCGTCGCCCAGCGGAGTCAACGCGACCCTGAGAACACCACACCTCCACCACATGCTCCAGCGCACAGGCACACCAAACCCCGCGGCGACCACATCGCCCCATTCCCACGAGCCGCCTCCGCACGCCGCCCCACTCTGCCTTGGGAGCGAAGACTCGCCCACGGACGCTTCCGCGCAAGGGCCGCGAAAGCTTTCCCGAAGGGCCGCAGGCGATCCTTCAGGAAACTCCAGCGCATCCGCGTTTTGCCTACACACCCTACACAGGCGCTTGCCCGCAGGCGTCATCCACCCCGCAAGGCGCGCCAAGGGGCGGGCCCCAACACGAGGAGGCAGATAGTCATGGGAAAGAGCATCGACGAGAGGTCGCACGAGGCGGAGCGCGCACGCGACGCCCTCATCGTGTAGCTCGAGCTCTTGGGAGGGGCGTCGCCCTCCAACGTCTCCCTCAGGAACTTCATGGCCTCGTTCATGCGCCACGAGGAGGACTCCGGCGCCATCGAGCCCTCCATGGAGCGGGGCTACCACGCCGAGACGCGCATCACCTGCCGCCACCTCGGCTGCGTGAGGCTCGCCGAGCCCTCCATACCGGGCGCGTCCTCCCGGATGCGCGACATGGGCGACGACAAATACGCGCCCCTCCCGACCAGGCGCCAGACGCAATGACATAGCGGGCGCCGCAGCCCACACATCACAGGAGGGCAGTGACGCAACGACTATGAGCGCACCCGGGCATCATCACGGGCACAGCCACCGCATATTACGCAGCGCTCGGGAGTCAGTCCGCTGCCTACGCGAGCCGAACCCCCCTCGCCGTGACGGACCGTGCGTGCACGCCCATCCTTAACAGCGCGAACCATAATCAGAGCTGATGGTGTATTCCGCCATGGCGACCCCTTCCATGAATGCGGCGCGAACGCCTCTTGCAACGACGGCAGAAACTACCGCGAACCACGGGCCCGAGGACATGCGCCGAAGAGCGCTCGTCTTTCATGCCGAGGGAAAGTCGTTTCCCATCCGGATGCCGATGCCTGGTGATCGTCGGCGAGACGCGCGACGTCTTTGTCCGCCGTCATCCCAGCTCCTTCACGAGCCCGCCAAAACCCGCTGCCTGTCCCAAGCTCGCCTTCGCCAGGCCGCCTTCATAGAATGAGATGAGCTCGGAGACGAACGCCTGGGCGGACCGGCGGTCCAGACCGTGTCGCAGTGTCTCGAACATGCCGTCGAAGAAGCCGCGCGTGAGCACGTGGACAAGCAACCGCTGGTCGTCATCAAGAGGCATCCCCAAAACGTCGGACTGGGCGTAGATGCGCCGGCAAGGCTGTTCGGCGACCTTTTCCACGTAGTGCTCGAACGCGGTGCCCGCCGAGGCATCCAGCAGCAGCATGAACGCGTCGCGGTTGTCAAACATCAAGTCGACTAGCTCCTCATATACGGAGTGCGAGAACAGCTCGCGTTCTCGGATTGACTCGTTCCCCATGTCGAAATACCTATCGTAGCCCGCCATGAGGGTTTCCATGAACTTGCCTGCCGCCGGCCCAACCAACGCGGCGAACAGTCCTTCTTTGCTGTCGAAACGCGTGTACACGGTGTGCGTGGTCACTCCCGAATCGAGGGCAATGGTGCGCAGCGACGCATTCGCGAACCCATGCCGGGAAAACTCCCTCCGCGCGCTTGCAAGAAGCTTTTCCGTTGTGCCTTCGGCACGTTTCGCCACGCGACACCCCTCTTTCACCTAGACGATCGAATTAGATCCGACCTCGTTATTATAGGGTAGACATGATGTCCCTGCTTTGTTGCTTTGCCTGCGGCCGCTCCAGCACGCGCCCGCGCCCCGTGCGAAGGCCCCTTGCCTTGACCGACGGTGGCCGCGCTAGCCAACGATGCGCGAGAAGTGCTTGGCGAACAGCCTGCGCCCTAAGAGGGTTCCTGCCACGGCGCCCACCGTCGTCGCGGCGCCGAACGCCATCAGAAGCGGCCCCTGCACGCATCCGGCGAGCGTCGCCATGTAGTCGACGCCGTAGCTCTTGACCGCTGAATCCATGTAGCCTTCCATGGAGAATGCGATCGGCGACATGAAGCCGAACCAGATAAGCAACGCGAACAGGACGTATCCTGCGACGATGAGGGGAAAACTCTTGTACCTGCCTGCCGACACGACCACTTCACCCACAATGCCGGCCATTAGAACGAACAACGGAACGGGCCCGTATGCCCCTATGAGGAAGTTAACCAGCGCCGAGATGGCGCCGAGGCCGAACACGGCCCCGCGTTTGGGAACCTTTGTCACGATGTAGACGAAGATGATGCCACCGGGGATGAAGCCGACAAGACCGAACAGCGGGAATCCGACGGCGGACAGGCCACCTATCGCGCCCACGATGAACAGCACCGCCGTATGCAAGAGGGCGAAGATGCCCACGGTGACGTAGTCTTTGGTCGACATCTTCTTGCCTGTGCCGCCCGTTCTCACGGCCTGCGCCGGCATTCCCGCATCTTTGTTCTCTTCCATTCTTCCTTCCTTTCGGTCGAAGGGAGCCTGTGGGTCTTGCCCTCTCGGCTCACCCTTTGCTCACCCGATCGAAAACCACGCGCGCAGGAGCGCCGCATGCTCTGTGTCAAGCGGATACGTGCAGGTCACCCGGCCGGATTCCAGCACCGCGATATCGTCGGCCATACGGCAGATGAACTCGTAGTCATGCGTTATGACCAAGACGCGCGTTCCTCTGCGCGCCAAGCGCCGTATCGCCTGGGCGATCCGCTGCATGTTGACGAAGTCGAGCCCGCTTGTCGGCTCGTCGAGTATCACCACGTCGGGCTCCGCCACGATCGCCGTGGCGATGGCGAGGCGTTGCTTCTCGCCTCCCGAAAGCGAGAGCGGATGCCTGGACAGCGTGCCGCCCAGCCCCAGCTCTTCAAGCAAAACGGCGGTGGCCTTAACGGTCAAGCTGCCCTTCGCGTCGGACATCGCAAGCTCACCTGCAACGGTATCGCTGAAAAGCTGGCTCCCTGCGTCCTGCATGATGAGGAAGAATCGACCCGCTCGCCGCCTGAACGAAAGCTCGCGGCCTACCGACACGAGGCCCGCGCGCTCGCGCACAAGGCCGCAGAGCACGCTTGCCAACGTGGATTTTCCTGCGCCGTTCTTCCCCAGCAGGCAGACGGTTCTGCCTGCCGGCACCTCGATGTCTACGCCGCACAACGTCTCTCGCCTTCGGTATCCGCCGCGAAGCCCTTCTACGCGCAGGGGAGCCCCCGTTTGGCTGTCGTGCTCCGGCTGGGCTGTCGCCACCTGCGCCTCCACGAGGCTCAAGTCGAGACTGCGCAGTCCCAGTGCCGCTTGGTCGCCAGACGAAAGCGCCAGGTATCCGTCTCGGCTGAACTCATGGCTCACTCGCCCGTCTTGAAGGTACACGCAGCGGTCCACGGCGTCTTTCAGGTAGTACACGCGATGCTCGGAGACCACCACGGTCTTGCCACGCTCTTTCAGCCGTTCCACAAGCCGCCCGAGGCGCCTGGTTGCATCGAAGTCGAGGTTGGCGCTCGGCTCGTCCATCACGAACACGTCCGGGCCGAGCGCGTAGGCGGCGGCGATGGCCACGATCTGCTTCTCGCCACCGGAAAGCTCGAACACGCTCTTTCCCATCAGGGTCTCTATGTCTAGGTCGACCACCACACGTTCGACGCGCCGGCGTATCTCTTCAGTCGGCATGCCGAGGTTCTCCAACCCGAACGCAATCTCAGTTACCGTGTCGGTATTGAAGAACTGACTGCGAGGATTTTGGAACACGCTCCCCACCATGCGCGCGATCGCAGGCATGGGAAGGCTGGAGAGCGTTTGGCCGCCTACGCTCACCGAACCGGTCATGTACCCTTCGTAGTAGTGGGGAATGAGCCCGTTCAAGGCGCGGATGAGGGTGGTCTTTCCCGAGCCGCTCCTCCCCGTGACCACGACGACTTCACCGCTTTTCACGGAGAGGCTGACATCCTGCAGGCATGCACCGTCGCCGCCCTCGTAGGAGAAACCGAGATTCGAGATCTCTATCATGCGATTGCTCCCACGCGACTTGCCACCGCTGCCGCCACCAGGCATGTGCATGCCACAAGGCATATGGCATCCGCAAGACCGATCTCCATGGGGTAGACCGTGGTGCGCACATCCTGCGCCTCGATGCCGCGCGTTATGGCGGCGGCAGAGATTTCCTCGGCGACGGTCGCGCTGCGCACGATTATGGGCACCATGACATACTCCATCGTGCGCACAAGATGGAACGCGACGTTTTTGGGCGACACACCGAAGCCGCGCATCTTCATCGCCCCTGTCACATTGCGCCATTCCGAAGCCAGCGAGGGGAAGTAGCTCAAGACGACCGAGAACGGGATGGTGATGCTGTTGGGAAGACGGAGCTTCTGCATGACCACCAACAGCTCGCTTATCTTGGTGGTGGCGACCAGGCAGTAGCCGAACCCAAAGATGGGCGTGGTCTTGCGGATGACCATGGCGACGACCAGCAAGACCGAGGCGATGCCGTTCTCGCCGCCCACAAACGCCATGATGATCACCGCCACCGCGTAGGTAGCGGCGCAGCGTATGGCCGTGCGGTTGAGCCTGCTGTACAGAAGAGCCGCCACGATGCACGCCATGACGGCGATCTCGACCGAGGAGCTGCGGTTGAGTACCGCAGCCACGTTCACGGCCAGCAACGCGGCGACTTTCACGCGGGCATCCAGGCGGGGCGGCTCCCTGTCGAAAAGCCCTCCGATACACGTATCAAGGCCTGGTGTTCGCGAATGCTCGACATGCGGTAGAAGCCCTGTCTTTGGCATGCATGCCCGCCCGCTCATCGCACGCCGTTCCCGTCTCGCCCCGCCGACCACGAAGCGCTTTTTGTTTGCAGCGCGAACAGGCGGCTGTACAGCCCCTTCGCGCCCATCAGCTGCTCGTGGACGCCCTCTTCGACGACGGTACCCTCCTGAAGCACGACGATGTGGTCGCAGCCGGCGACCGAGCGCAGCCGATGGGCCACAACGAGCACGGTCTTGTTTTTCACGAGCGCCCCCAGAGCCTGCTGGATATGTGTCTCGTTCTCAGGGTCGACAGACGCGGTCGCCTCGTCGAGTAGCACGATCGGCGCATCCTTCAGCAGGGCGCGGGCGATGGATATGCGCTGTCGCTGCCCTCCCGAGAGCGTGCGACCGTTTTCGCCCACGATGGTCTCGTAGCCGTGCGGGAGCTTTTCTACGAACTCGTCGCAGCATGCGGCCCGCGCGGCCTCACGCACCTCCTCGTCGGTTGCCCCCGCGCGTCCGATGCGGATGTTGTTCGCTATCGTGTCATCGAACAACACCACGTCTTGAAACACAAACGCGTAGCTGCGCAGGAGCGTCTCGGGGTCGATGCCGCCTATGTCGATGCCGCCCATGCGCACCGTGCCCCTATCCACATCCCAGAAGCGCGCGGCAAGTCTGCATAGCGTCGACTTCCCGCAGCCCGAAGGCCCCACGAGTGCGGTTGTCTGTCCCTGCGGGGCGGTAAAAGACACGTCGTGGATGACATCGTCCTCGCCATAGGCGAATGTCACGTGGTCGAATTCGAGATCATACGCCCTCGGGTGGACGTCGCCGTCCCCCTCCTGAACGGGATGGTCCAGTATCTCGCCGATACGCTGGGAAGCCACGAGCGCATGAATGATGGCGCCCAGCCGCTCGATGGCGACGCAGAGCGGTTCGTACAGGCGCACCGAGGCGAACAGGAAGAGGAGAAACTCGAACGTGCCCAAATCCCCCGATGCCATCCGCGCTGCACCGTAGACGATCACCACGCCCATGCCGCAGCGCAGGAAATTCTCACCGAACGAGATCCCCAGACCGGCCAGCAGCTCGTATAGGACCAGCCCGGGCACCAGTTTTCTGGACGCACGGCGAATCTTGCCTTGGTAGCCATTCATCAGGTTGAGAGCGTGCAGCTCCTGCATGTTTTCCAGATACTCCTGCATCGCCTCGCTCATCTGCAGGCGCCTTGCGCGGTTGCGCCTGTTCTGTCCCTCGGAGATCAAACGGGACAGAGCCATGAACAGGGCGGCAAGCGGGAGACATGCGGCAAGCGCAAGCGTCATGCGCCAGTCGACGACAAGCAGGCAGACGATGCTTGCCAGAGCGAACAGCAGGCCGCTCACCAGCTCGACAAACGAAGTCGCGAGCACGCCCTGCACGGTGTCGACGTCGTCCATGACTGCGGAGGTGAAGTCGGAGAGGTCGCGCTTCCCCAGATAGGACATGGGGAGCCGACGGATTCTTTCGGCAAGCGCGATGCGCATGCGGGCATCCTCGTCTCCCGCACTCAGGTATTTGCTTTTGTACGATACCCAATACGCCAAGAACATGACGACGACCAACGCCGCCGCTGCCCCCAGATAGGGCAGCGGCGGTACGTCCTGGGCGTTTACGCCCGCACTCCGAACGACCATCTCGTTCGCTATCATCGCGAGTAGTATGACGGGAAGGAAGGCGGCGAGCCTGAAAGCGCACATCCACGCGCTCGCCCGCAGCAGGTTGGCATTGCCCTCGTCGCTTACGCGCAAGGCTTTCTGCAGCGGATTGCCCATCATGCGGCCCCTCCGATCTTCCATTCCACGCTCCGCTCGTACTCCTTGTACATGCGAGCATAGGAACCAGCCTGCGCCATAAGCTCGTCGTGCACGCCTCTCTCGACGATGCGTCCGTTCTCCACCACGCATATCTGGTCGGCGTCGACCACGGTAGAGAGGCGGTGTGCGATCATGAGCACGGTCTTTCCGCGCAGCAGCTTGGACAGCGCCTGCTGGATAAGGTGCTCGTTTTCGGCGTCGGAATAAGCGGTCGCCTCGTCGAGCAGCACGATGGGGGCATCTTTGAGCATGGCGCGTGCCAGAGCGATGCGCTGCATCTCCCCACCGGACAGGTACACGCCTCGCGCACCCACGACAGCGTCGGCCCCGTTGGGGAATTTTTGGAGGATATCGTCGCATTGCGCCAGATGGAGGGCCCGCAGCACCTCTTCCCGCGAAGCGGTAGGCTTCGCATACGCCACGTTGTCCGCGATGGAGGCCTTGAACAGCCGCGTGTCCTGGAAGACGATGCTCGTGTGCGCAGCCAGCCAGGTGTAGTCCATCTCGCGCACATCGTCTCCCCCGATGCGCACGGTTCCTTCCTGAACATCCCAGAAGCGCGCGATCAGATTGGCCACGGTGGTCTTGCCCCCTCCCGATTGCCCCACGAGGGCGCACACGGTGCCGGCGGGAATGCGCAGCGTCACGTTGTCGAGCGCGAGAGGAGAGTCGGGCTTGTAGCGGAATGAGACGTGATCCAAGGCTATGTCGAAGCACTCAGGCTCCTTCGGGGTAAGAGGGCGTTCCAGCACGGGCTGGGCGAGAATGCCGTCCACGGCGTCGAGCGACGCGCTGGAAACCATGAGGTTCGACGCCGCGTTCATGATGCGCGTAAGCATGGTCACGGTCATGGGGATGAGCACGCAGAAGAAGATGAAGGTCGCCGCTGCTGTGGTTGCCGCCGCACCGCCTTTCGCGCTGTCGTGCAGGACGATGGCGGTTGGGATGAGAAACAGGAACCCCGCGTTGATGGTGACGGTGTAGAGGCTGTCCGGCAGGCGCATGGAGAGCGCGTATTTGAGCATCCATGATCGGTGCTCTTCCACCGAGTCGTGATAGCGCTTGAACGACTCCGCCGTTTGGCCGAACACCTTCACCACGGCGATGCCGCGTACGTACTCGGTGGTGGCGCTCGCCATGTCCTCTGCCGACTTCTGCTGCTTGGCGTAGAAGGACTTGCTCGAGTCGTTCAGCATCCACGCCAGCACGAAGAACCCTGCAACCAGGGGCGCTAGGCAGGCGAGCGAAAGACGCCAGTCGAAGGCGAACATGCACGCGATATACGCGACCGGCAGTGCGATGGCATTGACGAAGTCGGGCATGGTGTGCGCGATGGTGTTTTCGATGTTATCGGTGTTCTTCTCGATTATCTTGCGCAGCTTGCCCGAGGGATTTGCCACGTGGTAGCCCAGGGGGACCCGACCCAAGTGGCACACGATGCGGTCGCGCAGACGGGCAACCGTGTTGAACGCCGTCAGATGCGAGAAGAGCAGGCCGACGCCGTATATCCCGAATGCCGCCATGATAAACAGCACCGCGTCCCAGCCGAGGGCCGCTATCGCTTGCCGGTCGATTGAGGAAAGGTCGCCGGCTGTCGTGAGCACAGCTTCTCCCACGTAGTATACGCGCACGTAAGCGAGCAGGTTCATGGCCGCAGAGGCCGCCACGATTGCCATGCTGACAATCTCGAGCCAGCGATAGCCGCCCATGAGCACGAACAATCGCCGCACCGTGCCCTTCTTGTCCATGTCCACTCCTCATATCGGTAACAACGTTTCCGTTGATAATACACCATAGGGAACACTGTTTCCGATAAAAATTGGACTCAGGTATTGCAAGCCGCTAGAGACGAGGGGAACAACGACGGCTTCATGGCCACCAAAGGCCCCACTCTGGGAATCTTCACAGATAGTAGTAAGCATCCCGTACGGAAGGCTGGCGAGAAGCAAAGTGATTCGGACATGCGAAAACGTATGTTTGAGTCCTCAGTTGCCGCCGAGGGATAAAACCCGCTCGAACTCGCCACCGACATGCGCTGCAGCGAGGTGTGCGCACTCAGGTGGAGCGGCCTCAAGGAGGACGACCGTGCGGGTGCTTAGGGTGCTGGTCAAAGCTATCAGGCTCATCGCCAAGGCGGCGCTCAGGTTGATGCGAGCAAGGAAACCGACAAGTCCGAACCATTTGGAACTTGGTAGAATCTTGAAGGTACAGGATGTGACCTCAAGCGGAGGAAAGGGAGGACATGGCAGACGAGAAGACCGGGTCGGGCGAGGGGCGAGACGCCATCGTCCCCGTGGTCGACGCCCGGACCCGCAGCATGATCCACACCGTGCGCGGCAGGCAGGTCATGCTCGACAGCGACCTCGCAGAGCTCTACGGAGTGGAGACCAAGGCGCTCAATCGTGCCGCCTCGCGCAACTCGGCGCGTTTCCCCGAAGATTTCAGGTTCAAATTGGGCCACGATGAATTCGAATCTTTGAGGTGCCAAATTGGCACCTCAAACAACGGAGACGGACGCGGCGGGCGACGCTACATGCCATACGCCTACACCGAGCAGGGTGTCTCGATGCTCTCGGCAGTGCTCAGAAGCGAAGCTGCGGTGCGCGTGAGCGTGCAGATCATGCGCGCCTTCGTCGAGATGCGCCACTTCATCGCCGACAACGCCCACATGTTCGAGCAGGTCCGCGACGTCGAGCGACGCCAGATCGAGTACCAGCAGAAGACCGACGAGCGCTTCGAGCGCGTCTTCGACTACATGGAATCGCACGTGGCCCCCAGGCAGAAGGTATTCTTCGAGGGCCAGGTCTGGGACGCCTTCGAGCTCTTGGTCTCTCTCGTCCAGCGTGCCAAGAAGAGCGTCCTCCTCGTAGACGGCTACACCGACGCCGGAACCCTCAACATCCTTGCCAAGAAGAACGAGGGCGTTTCCGTGACCGTCTGGACCCGCCCCAAAGCAAAGCTCACCGCCAAAGACGTCGAGATCTTCAACACCCAGTACCCTATGCTCACCGTCCTCAGGATTGATGCATTCCATGACCGCTTCATCATCCTCGACGGCGCTGAGGCCTACCTTGTCGGCGCCTCCCTCAAGGACGCTGGCAAGAAGGCCTTCGGAATCACGAGGATCGAGGACGCCGAGACAGTGCAAGCCATCCTCGCAAGGTTGGGACGGGCAGGGGAAGACGGAATGCAGGAGTAACGCAAGAACCCCCCCCCCCGGAATCTCACG
>ERZ773076.1102-NODE-1102-length-12091-cov-4.893403_pt1 | contig 12091 bp, 9 predicted proteins | sample MGYA00580613_ERZ773076 | MGnify/ENA primary metagenome ERZ773076 (study PRJEB29015, sample SAMEA2738005) | human oral metagenome | biome: human oral; feature: human-associated habitat; material: dental | place: China | collected 2057 ...
CGACGGCTGGGCGCAGCCGCCGCGCGCAGGGCGGCGAGCTACCGCGCGGTTCTCGGCACCTGTCTTGTGGGGATCCTCGTCGCGTCCGTCCGGGTGGGTATGGACGTGCGCACCGCACAGCGGCTCGGCGAAGGCTCGCTCATGGACTGGCGCGTTGAGGTTGTGAGCGACCCTATTCCCGGCGACTATGGCCTGAGCTGTCACGGCCATGTTGTGGCAGCAGACGGGCTTGCCTCAGACGTATGGCTGAGCGTGCCAAAGGGAGTCTCGCTTCGTGACAGCCTGCGCGTCGTGGGCCGCTTCACGCCAAACGGTGACGATGGACGAGGACGTGCGAGCGCCGCCCAGGGCATCTGCGGGAGGGTCAGGATCGTGCACATCGATGAGCAGCATCCTGCGAGGGGCCCGATCGGCTTTGTCCTGAAGCTGAGGCACTTATGTCTCTCGCACATCGACCCGACGTCGAGCGACGAGCGGGCGCTCGTGGCGGGGGGCGTCCTGGGCTATCCGTCTGCCATGGCGTCGCGTGGTCTCAGGGGGCTGTTCTCGCGCTGTGGGGTCTCGCACCTCGTCGCGGTCTCTGGAGGTCACCTCGTCATCCTCTCGTGGCTGGTCTCACGCCTGCTCCTGCGAAGTCGGCTCAATCCGAAAGCCCGCATATCCATTCTCCAGCTCATCCTCGTGACCTTCGTTGTGGCCTGCGGCGTGCCTGTGTCCGCGCTTCGCGCCTGGGCGATGGCGGGCATCGCGGGTGGTGCGCAGCTCGCGGGGAGGCGCTCGCATGGCCTCTCGTCCGTCGCGGTCGTGGGCTGCCTTATGCTGCTGGTCGATCCCGCCCTCTCGGGACGGCTCGGCTTTTTGCTGTCGCTCTCGTCGGTCGTCGCGCTCTGCCTCTTCTCGGCGTATGCCTCCTACCTACTCTCGTCTTTCGCGAGCAGCCTGGCGTGCCTGCTTCATCTTCCCGCCTTGACCTCAAGGCGAGCCCGTAGCATCGCGAAAGGGCTCAGGGACACCCTCGCGGCCACGCTCGTGGCGCAGCTTGCCTGTGCGCCGCTCACGATAGGTGCGTTCTCGGAACTCTCGCTCGTGTCTGTGCCTGCAAACCTGCTCGTGGTCCCCGCGTTTTCGGCACTCATCGGACTGGGGCTCGTGTCCTGCCTGCTGTGCTGGGTGCCCCTCGTGTCCGGTGCGGCCCTCTTTGCGACGGATGCCTGCGCGGCTGCTGTCATGGTACCCTTGAGGGCGCTTTCCTCCCTGCCGTTCGCAAGCGTGGTCGTGAGCTGGGACGCCGCTGTGGTCGCGCTCACGATGGCGTCACTTGCCATCCTCCTCTTGTGGCTCTGGCCCCACGTCTCGCCACGCAAGCTGCTCCGAGGCTCAGCGGTGGCGCTTTTGCTTGGCTGTGTGCTCGTTGTCCGCTGCGTGTTCTTCTCTCCTGCGGGGCTATACGTGCTCGACGTGGGGCAGGGAGACGCCATCTTGGTCCGTGACGGCTCCCGTGCCGTGCTGGTCGACACCGGACCCGATGGGGCCTGTGCCCGCGAGCTTGCCCGCCTGGGCGTCCTGCGCCTCGACGCCATCGTGCTCACTCACCTCCACGATGACCATGTGGGCGGTCTGGATGAGCTCTCGCTCCCTTTGGGCTGCGAGAGGGTCATCGTCGCGAGGGGTGTCGCAGCCTCGATGTCACGAAGGCTCGTCGACGAGGCGAGGCGGCTCACGGGGCGCGACCCCGACGAGATATCTCTCGGTGACGCGATCAGGGCGGGATCCTTCTCGCTCAGGATGCTCTGGCCAGAGGGTGAGGTGAGCGGCAAGACGAACGCGGATTCTATAGAGCTGCTCCTGAGCCTCGGTGAGGGGGAGCACAGCATGTCGGCCTTGCTCACGGGAGACGCCGAGCGTGACGAGACAGAACGGGCCACGCGAGACGCCGACGTCCGTGACATCGATGTGCTCAAGGTTGGCCACCACGGCTCGAAGGTCTCGATCTCTCCCGGGACGGCTCGGCGACTCTCGCCCGTGCTCTCGATCGCCTCGGCGGGGGAGGGCAATGACTACGGCCATCCATCGGCGGAGTGCGTCCAGATACTTGAGGATGCGGGATCAACCTTCATGTGCACAAAAGACGTTGGTACAATCACGGTCAGGCCGGGAGTCTTTGGCATCCTCGTAAGTACGTCTGGCACAGCACGTGTCCTGGCCGATGTGGCATAGCGCTCAGTCAAGACAAGGGGAGGGACGATGCCTGTCAGGCCTGCTATAATCAGCCGACAGCGGGTATGTTTGAGGCCTGCTGTTCATTCAGATCCTTAACATGCCGTGCGAGCCAGAGCGAGCCTCGCACGGGAAGGGTGCGTAGGATGAGGTGTCCCAACTGCGGTTGTGAGGTCGAGATAGACAGGCTCTACTGCCCCTCATGTGGTGCGATCCTGATAGATGACTCCCTTGGTGACCTGGTAAACATTCTTGGTTCGCAGAGAGGCGCGTCGCAGTCGTCTTTCAGTCCTGCCATCATGTCACCGCAGCCGAGCTCGTGGAGTGAGGGCGTCGGACACAGGCCGCACGCCCTTGACGTGTCATCTGAGGAGCGTTCTGGATCGGAGGATTCGTCTGAGGGTCTGAGCTTGAACTCTCGGGACACATCACGTGGTCAAAAGGCTCAAAAGGTGAGCGCGATGCGGGCCGTGAGTGTCGGTGAGCAGGCTGCGGGCGACCGGGCCGCGAGGGATGCCCAGGCTCCCAAGGGGCTGGTCCGCCAAGGTGACCTGATCGTCCCCGGCATCGTAGGGGCCGTAGTGTTCCTGCTTATCGGTGTCCTGCTTGGGAGTGCCTATGCCAACGGGCATATTAGGGGCCTCAGTGACGAGGACCTCAGGTCTCAGTACGGGATGGCCAGGATCGACGTTCCCGCTGCCGGTGACTCACCTTCCAAGGCCACAGGCGAGTCGCCGTCGGACGCGCCCTCGGGAGCTGTTGGGTCCCCTGCGGATGTGGGTGCTCCGGCCCAGTCGGCAGACGACATTTCCCCTGACTGGAGAGACCAGGAGTTTGTGATGAATGGCCATAGGTTCAGGCTTGGTACCTTCACCGTCGGCGAGTTCATGGACCAGACAGGTTGGACGGTCGACGGATCTGGTACGCCTGCCGATGCCCAGTTCGGACCTGGTCAGGGTCCGACGTCCATTGCCCTGCAAAATCCCGCGTACAGCTACGAGGATGTGCTTGTGGCGATAAGTGCCACCAACGCGGGATTATCTTCGGCAAGCCTCCGTGACTGCGTCGTCACCAACCTCTCCGTGGGCGTCTTGCCCCATGAGGCTTCCGACTACCCCGACTTCGAGATCGCTGGGGGCATCAAGCTGTGCGCTACCTTGGCCGACCAGGCAACGAGCCTCGTACACACTGAGCCCATACAGGATTCGGTCAGCGAGGTGGACCTCTCCAAATACAGTCTCAAGCGCAGGGTCATCACCTGGAGAGATGACAACATGCAGCGAGGCCTTGCCCTCAGCTTTGATGAGGGCGCCGATGGCAAGCTCTACATGATAGAGCTTGCCATGAGGTCAAGCCTCGTGACCCCAAACTGATGCCTGCGCCCTCACTCGCGAGGGCGCGCCTGTGACTGCCGCTTCCCGTTGGACCCGATCCTGCTATAATCGGCAAAGCGTCCTACAGGATCGGGCAGAGGGCCGCAAGTTCCCATGCAGGCTTTCGGTGCACCCAAGTGACCAATACGGTTCCTGTGCGAGAGGGGTGGTTGGGATGAGGTGTCCTCACTGCGGAGTGGAGGTTGGGGTGGGCAGGTCCCGCTGTCCCTCCTGCGGTGCGAGTGTGCTTGATGACTCATTGGGAGGTCTGGAGGACATCCTGAGCGCGGGAGCACCTGTGAGACGGGGAGCTCACCCAGCATCGGCCGGCCAAGGCCCGAACGCGGCATGGTACCCGAATCCATCACCAAGCCCGACGTCCTTGGGTGTCGTCGGCCAGGGCCCGAATACGGCATGGTCCCCGAATGCCTACGCGTGGGATGCGCGGGGTGCCGGGGCCTACGGAAGGCCGGGCAATCGCAACTCGTCCTCCGCCATCGCCATCGTGTGCGTCGTCATGTTCGTGGCATGCGTCCTGATCGGTCGTGCATACGCCACGGTGCGTGCCGGCGATGTCGGCAGTGAGGGTCTCAGCGCCCAGTATGGGGAAGCTGGGGTCGGCGCCTCCGACGCCGACCGCTCGGGGCAGGGCGCGGACAGTGCGGCCAACGTCCCGCCTGCGGGTGGCAGCCCGAAGGCTGAGGACGGGACGGGAGGCACAGACGCAGGAGCTGCAGATGCTCCCGGCCAGTCGACAGATGATGACGGCATATCTCCTAACTGGAGGGACAGAGAGTTCTCGATAGACGGCCAGAAGTTCACGTTGGGATCTTTCACCGTTGGGGAGTTTATGGATCGGACGGGTTGGACGATTGACGAGTCCGCGTCAGCGATAGTAGACAGCCAAATCAGCCTAGGTCAGGGTCAGATGCCCATCTACCTGCACCATCCCTCGTATGGCGATCGGGGGGACGTGTTTCTGATGATAGGCGTCACCAATAAGACATCAGCTACGTCAGACATTCAGGACAGCACCGTCACCAGCATAGTTGTTGACGTTGCGCCTCATCGTGATGTCAGCTGCCCCGATTTCGAGATCGCTGGCGGCATCAGGCTGCGTGGAACGTCACCCGACCAGGCAAAGAGCGCTATAGCTGCAAGACCAGTGCAGGACTCGACCACCACGACGCCTTACGAAGACCATACCTACACGCAAAGGACCATCGGGTGGTATGGTGGCAACGCAGAGTATGGTCTCATCCTCGCCTTTGACGGGGATGGGGATGAACTCGATGGGATCGGCATGATCGTGAGGGCTCGGTAGGGTCTCATGCCACGTGCGTGTGCGTGCGTGGCAACATGTCTCAACGAAAGTGCCCCGCAGACTGCGGGGCACGCGGCACCAAAGCTCAACTGGGAAAGCGTCTCAGCGTCGGTGTCCCACAAGCCTGTGGGGCACGTGGTAGGACAGCGCCGCCGCGCCGTCTGTCAGCTCAGCGTGTTAACGAGCCTCTGTGCGCCACTCTTGCGCTGAGCGGCCTGGTTCTTGTGGATGATGCCCTTCGAGGCGGCCTTGTCCAAGAGGCGACCGGCCTTGTCGGCAAGCTCCTGGGCTGCCTGGACATCCTCTTCCTCGACGGCCTTGCGGACCTTCTTGATGGCGGTCTTGAGCTCGGAGCGGACCGCCTTGTTGCGGATGCGTGCCTTCTCGGCGGTGATGATGCGCTTCTTCTGCGACTTGATGTTTGCCACGTGCGAATCCTTTCAAACACTGTCTCTGCCTCTGTGGGCTCTTGGCTTGCGAGGGCGCGGATGTGGGGTATCCGTGCCCGACACGGCGAGACCAACCATTGGAGTGTAGCACGCAAGGGAAGACTTGCGCTATCATCATCGCCATGAACACACACGACAGCTCACATATCCGTAACTTCTCTATCGTCGCCCACATCGACCACGGCAAGTCCACGATCTCGGACCGCATCCTCGAGCTTACCCATACGGTGGAGGAGCGGGACCTCTCCTCCCAGATGCTCGACTCCATGGACATCGAGCGGGAGCGCGGCATCACCATCAAGTCGAACGCCGTGCGCGTAAGCTACGACGCCGACGATGGCGAGCGCTACCAGTTCAACCTCATCGACACGCCGGGACACGTTGACTTCACGTATGAGGTCTCGCGCTCGCTTGCCGCCTGTGAGGGCGCCGTGCTCGTGGTGGACGCCACCCAGGGGGTCGAGGCGCAGACCGTCTCGAACGCTACCCTCGCGATGGGCGCTAACCTGGACATTGTGCCTGCCATCAACAAGATCGACCTGCCCTCGGCCCATCCCGACGAGGTCAAGGAAGAGATAGAGGAGGAGCTTGCGATCCCGGCAGATGACGCGGTGCTCGTCTCGGGCAAGACCGGTGAGGGCATCCACGACCTCTTGGAGGCCATCGTCTACCTCATCTCGCCCCCCCAGGGCGATGCCGAGGCACCTCTGAGGGCCCTCATCCTCGACTCGTACTTCGATGAGTACCGGGGCGTCATCGCGACGGTGCGCGTCTTTGACGGTCGCATCAGGAAGGGGGACCGGCTCAGGCTGATGGCGCTCGGCAACACCTTCCTCTGTGATGGCGTGGGCTGCAAGCGCCCCCTTGAGGTGTCCCTCGAGGAGCTCGGCGTGGGTGAGGTCGGCTTTGTGGTGACGGGCCTCAAGGACACGGCCCTCGTCAAGACGGGCGACACCATCACCTACGAGGAGCGTCCCTGTTCTGAGGCCTGCTCAGGCTACCAGGATGCTAAACCCATGGTCTACACGGGTCTCTTTCCCATTGACAACAAGCAGTACGAGAACCTTCGTGACGCCCTGGAGAAGCTCCGCGTGAACGATCCCTCGCTCGTCTGGACGCCCGAGACCTCGGTGGCGCTTGGCTTTGGCTTTCGTGCGGGCTTTCTGGGACTCCTCCACATGGAGGTCGTCAAGGAGCGGCTCGAGCGCGAGTTTGGCCTCGATCTCATCGCGACCTCCCCCTCGGTGAACTACCACGTCTACCTTACAGACGGCAGCATGCGTGAGATCACGAGCCCGCAGGATCTGCCCGATGCCACGCACATCGACCGCATCGAGGAGCCCTACCTCAAGGCCAAGGTCATAGTCCCGCCTGAGTACATGGGTGCTGCCATGCAGCTCTGCATAGACCATCGCGGCATCACCACAGACATGGTCTACCTCACGGAAAAGTCGGTGGAGGTGCGCTTCGACATACCGCTTGCCGAGCTCATCCTCGACTTCTTCGATCAGCTCAAGAGCCGTACGAAGGGCTACGCCTCGCTCGACTACGAGATGGGGGACTACCGTCCGAGCGAGCTCGTGAGGCTCGACATCCTGCTCGCGGGAGACGAGGTGGATGCGCTCTCGTTCATCGTGCACAAGGACAAGGCCTACACGCTTGCTCGCGGCCTCTGTGACAGGCTCAAGGAGATCATCCCGCGCCAGCAGTTCGAGGTGCCCATACAGGGGGCCATCGGCACCAAGATCATCAGTCGCTCGACGGTGCGTGCCGTGCGCAAGGACGTGCTCGCCAAGTGCTACGGTGGCGACATCTCGCGCAAGCGCAAGCTGCTCGAGAAGCAGAAGGAGGGTAAGAGGCGCATGAAGGCCATCGGTTCGGTCGAGGTGCCGCAGGAAGCCTTCCTGGCAGTGCTCAAGGTGGGCGACGGGTGAGGTCTCAGACGGGCCCCAGGCCAGACGAGCTGCTCTGCGCCTACGCACCCGCCGCAGGGCTCTTGCCTGTGGTCGAGGGCTTTCCCGCTTCGGGGACGCTGGCGGAGCGCCTTGCGCACAACCCCTTCCTCATGGCACCCATGGCGGGCGTCACGGACGGTGCCTGGCGCCTCGTGGCCCGCGCGGGCGGGGCGGCACTCGCCTATAGCGAGATGGTCTCCGTGGCGGGCATCCACTACGGCGGTGCCAAGACCTGGGAGCTTGCGCTTCCCGCCAGGGGCGAGACGGAGCTGGCGGTACAGCTCTTCGGGAGCAGGCCCGAGCAGTTTCGCGAGGCGACCGCCGCCGTTGCCGAGCGTCTGGGGGAGCGCCTGGCACTCATCGACATCAACATGGCCTGTCCCGTGCGCAAGGTCACAAGCAGGGGAGAGGGGTGTGCCCTGCTCGACGAGCCCGAACGTGCCGCCTCGATCGTCCAGGCGTGTTTGGCCGAGACTCAGGTGCCCGTGACTTGTAAGATCCGCTGTGGACGACGCGTCGGGGAGGAGATCGCGCCTGCGTTTGCGCGGCGGATGGAGCAGGCGGGTGTCTCTGCGATCGCCGTCCACGGCCGCACGGCGTCCCAGCTCTACCATGGGAAGGCCGACTGGGGTGCCATCTCGCGGGTCGCCTCGGCCGTGGGGATCCCCACCATCGGATCGGGAGACGTCCTGGACTGCTGGGCGGCGGTCCGCATGCTGCGCAAGACGGGAGCCTGCGCCGTTATGGTCGCGCGGGGCTCCTATGGAAATCCGTGGATCTTCTCGCACGCCCGAGAGCTTCTTGTGGGAGGCGAGCCGACGTGTCCCACGTTCGAGCAGCGCATTGCTGCACTGGAGCTGCAACTTAGGCTCCTCGAGGCGACGGGTGCGCACCTGGCAAGGGGTCGGAGCATCGCAGGCTGGTACTTGAGGGGACTGCCGCGTGCGGCGATGTGGAGAAACCGCGCTATGTCCTGCACGACGTTGGATGAGTTCCTTTCTCTGTGTGCGGACGTACGCTCCGACGGCGAACGTGTGGGATGAGGTGCAAGGTGCCTGGTAAGGCGATTGGTACGGCCTGGGAGGATCGCTACCGACCACCGAGTATCTCGGCGCTCTACCTGCATGTTCCCTTCTGCTCGAGCAAGTGCGCATACTGCGACTTCGCCTCGTGGGTGACGCGGGCCGATGACGCCATCATGGGACGCTATGTGCGCTCGCTCATGGCCCAACTCGACGAGGTGTCCGCCCTCGGACTCCTTGACGGCGTGCGCACGGCCTACGTGGGTGGGGGAACGCCGAGCCTGCTTGGGCCGACGCTCCTGGGGCGACTCGTCTCACGCGTCAGGGAGCTCTGCCCTGAGCTCGTAGAGCTGAGCTGTGAGGCCAACCCAGAGTCGCTCAGCGACGAGCTGCTCTGCGCTCTTGTCCAGTCCGGTGCGACCCGTGTCTCGATGGGAGTTCAGAGCCTGGACGACGCCGAGCTGGCGGCGCTGGGCCGTGCCCACACGGCGGACGTTGCGCTCAAGCGCCTCGAGGCTGCCGTGGCAAGTGGGCTCGACGTCTCCTGTGACCTCATGTGTGCCATTCCGCTGCAGACGAGGCAGAGCTGGCTGCGCTCGCTTGAGGGTGTGGCCTCCCTGGGTGTGGCCCACGTGAGCGTCTATCCGCTGTCGATAGAGGAGGGGACGGCCCTTGCCCGTCGCGTCGGTGACGCTGTGCCGACATGGAACGACGGTGACGTCCAGGCCGCTCGCATGCGAGAGGCTCAAGACTTCTTGGGTAGCCGGGGTCTCTCTCGCTACGAGGTCGCGAGCTACGCCAGGCCGGGTAGGGAATGTGGGCACAATCTGTGCTACTGGACGGGACGGGCGTACCTCGGCCTGGGCACGAGCGCCTCGAGCATGCTCACGTGCGCCGGCTACGGGCTGCTGAGGGGTGCCTGTTCTCAGCTGCCGCCAGTGCCCGACGGCTGCCGTCGCGTGCGGCTGCGCGTGAGGAGCGGGCGAAGGGAGGTCTGTAAGGGACAGGGCATCTCTACCCTCTCGTTTGACCTTGAGTTTTTGACCCTGCGCCAGGCGGTGGCCGAGGACCTCATGCTGGGTGCCCGACTCATGTCGGGCGTCTCTCCCAGGCTTCTCGCCCTTGCCCGTGAGGTCATGGGTCCGGCTGCCGTGGACGGCTGCGTTCGTGAGGTCACGGACATGGACCTCGCCCGCAGCGATGCCACAGGGGCACTCGTTCCAACCGAGCAAGGCTGGCTTTTGGGCAACGAGCTCTACGGGGCCCTCTGGGGGCTTTCTGAGGGCGACGTCCTTGTGACGAGCAGCCCTGCGTAAGGAGGGAGGGTCCCCTCTTGTGGCAAAGGCCCTTGACAGCGTCCGCGATCCCCTGGCGGTCGGATGAAGACTTAGCTCTTGCGTGATCTACCTTCCCTTCGGTCCCTCGCGGAGCGCTACCTCATGTTGCCTACTCCTTCGGGAAGGCCTGTGCCCTGTTCAGTAGAGAGGATGCTGCCGCCTTTCTCCCCGATCGTTACTGAGACGAGCGACGAGCAGCCTTCGAACATGCCACGCATGTTTCGGACCTTCGACGTGTCGAAGCCGGAGAGATCGAGGGAGGTAAGAGACGAGCAACCCTCAAACATGTCGTTCATGTACGTGACCTGAGAGGTATCGAGGCGCGAGAGGTCGAGGGAGGCAAGGGACGAGCAGCCGCAGAACATGTGGCCCATGTCTTGGACCCTTGATGTGTCGATGCCGGAGAGGTCGAGGGAGGCGAGGGACGAGCAGCCCTCGAACATGCCCCACATGTTCTCAACCCTCGACGTGTCGAGTCCCGAGAGGTCAAGGGCGGTGAGCGCGAGACAGTCGATAAACATGCTGTCCATGTCCGTGACTTGCGACGTGTCGAGTCCCGAGAGGTCGAGGGAGGGGAGCGCGGAGCAGCCCGAGAACATGGACCCCATGTTCGTCACCTGTGACGTGTGGAGGCCCGAGAGGTCGAGGGACGAGAGTGAGGAGCAGCTTCCGAACATGGACTTCATGTTCGTCACCCGTGAGGTGTCGAGGCGCGAGAGGTCGAGGGACGAGAGCGATGAGCAGCCGGAGAACATCTCCCCCATGTCCGTTACCTTTGGGGTGTTAAATCCCGAGAGGTCGAGGGAGGGGAGCGCGGAGCAGCTGCAGAACATGTACCCCATGTCCGTCACCTGCGAGGTGTCGAATCCTGAGATGTCGAGGGAGGGGAGCGTGGAGCAGCCGGAGAACATGGCCCCCATGTCCGTCACCTGCGAGGTGTCGAATCCTGAGATGTCGAGGGAGGAAAGTGACGAGCAGCTCACGAACATGGCCCCCATGTCCGTGAGCTTTGAGGTGTCGAGCCCCGAGAGGTCGAGGGAGGGGAGCGCGGAGCAGCCAGAGAACATAAACTTCATGTCCGTCACCTGCGACGTATCAAGGCCCGAGAGGTCAAGGGAGGAGAGCGACGAGCAGTCGGCGAACATGAACCTCATGCTCGTTACCTGTGAGGTGTCGAGCCCCGAGAGGTCGAGGGACTCCATCGCGCGCAGGTCCTCAAAGAGGCCGCTGGAGTCCACGGGCGCCACGACGTGTCCCTCGACAGCAACCGATTTGACGTCGTCCCAGTAGGCGCTGCCTCTGGGCCATATGTCGCGGACGCGAGACATCTCCCCCGACCTGCCGTCCGTGGGGTAGATGGTGAGCTTTCCGGACCTGTCGAGCGTATAGGAGCAGCCAATGCCCAGGGAGCCGGTCGTCACCTCCGTCCGTCTCGGCGTCGCGGTCAGTGTTGCGGCCAGCGTGAGCACGAACGCCAGGCAGGCGACGGCCGTCACCGCGCGCAGGATCGTGGGGCCGTATCTTCTGGGGGTCGTCCCCGGACTTCCCCCTGCCCGAGGGTCGCTGCGTGCGTTCATGGTCATCCCTCCGTCTTCGTGCGTGGCCAGTCCCGGGACCGTGTGCGCGACGTCGCGGGCGTGTTCCGATCCATGCCAAGTATACGCCAGGTGGACGCCAGGTGGACCTATGGGGTCAGCGAGGCCCCTCGTTTGACCGCGAGTCCCTGGTCCCGCACCGGGCGGTGGCTGAGGACCTCATGCCGGGGGCCTGGCCTACGTCGGGCGTTTCCCACGAGCTTTTCACCCTTGCCTGCAGCAATGCCGCAGGGGCGCTCGCCTCCATCGAGTGTGGCTTCTGGGAAACGAGCGCTATGGGCCCTCTGGGGCTTTCCGAGTGCGACATTCTTGCGGCGAGCTACCCTGCGTAAGGGGAGATGAGCCGTGGGGCCGCCACTGTGGAAGCGGCCGAGGCGCTCCTAGGCGTTTTGTCTCGTACGTTCATCGCCATGTGGCAGTGTGGGCTGCGCTGCCAGGTACTTTGTGCGCTACACTGGGCCAAGCGGAATGGACTGTTCAGTGTGAGGGCGACGATGACGGCACTGAGCAAGGACAGGATCGTTACTACGTCCCCCTTGATGAGTAGGGTCCTCCACTCATGATCGCGTCCGCTCCCGCCGCTGGCGGGCTCGATCATGCCGCTGGCAGATGTGATCGCGCCGCAGGAGCCCCATCGCTTGCGTGTAGGTTCCGTGGTAACGTATAGTACTTTCAGGAGTAAGCAACCTCCGCCCTGACGCCCGGGGCGGAGGCCCGAGGGAGACGGGGGAAACCATGTCGGCCGCCAAGAGGTTCCTGTCGCTGTTCCTGTCCGCCACGCTGCTCGTGGGCATGGCACCGGACTGCGCGTACGCCAGG
>ERZ773076.1105-NODE-1105-length-12076-cov-3.515681_pt1 | contig 12076 bp, 9 predicted proteins | sample MGYA00580613_ERZ773076 | MGnify/ENA primary metagenome ERZ773076 (study PRJEB29015, sample SAMEA2738005) | human oral metagenome | biome: human oral; feature: human-associated habitat; material: dental | place: China | collected 2057 ...
GCTGAAGGAAACCATCCGCGGCTTCAAGATGATCATCGACGGCGAATGCGACGAGTTGCCGGAAGGTGCGTTCTACATGGTGGGCACCATCGACGAGGCCTTCGAGAAAGCCAAGACGCTCAGCAAGTAAGCACGCCTCGATGAAAGGCGGCGCAGCCGGCAGGATGGCGTCGACGGCTGACTGGCAACGGTGCCAGCCATGCCCGAAACGCTCTCCACACCGCCGCGCCGCCCCACCTGACCTGTGAGAACCCAAACGTCATGAACACGATTCGAGTCGAGGTGGTCAGCGCCGAGGAATCGATCTTTTCCGGGGATGCCGAGTTCGTCGTGCTGCCCGGAGAGGTCGGTGAGCTTGGTGTCTATCCGAACCATACCCCGCTGATCACCCGCATCAAGGCTGGCCCGGTGCGCATCAAGATCCCCGGCCACAACAAGGACGAGCTGATCTTCGTCGCAGGCGGCATTCTGGAAATCCAGCCCGATCTGGTCACCGTACTGGCCGATACGGCCATCCGCGGCAAGGATCTGGACGAGGCACGTGCTGCGGAGGCCCGCAAGGCTGCCGAGGAAGCACTCAGCAACGCCAAAACCAAGATGGACCTGGCCCGCGCCCACTCGGAAATTGCGGCCATCACGGCCCAGATGAATACCATTCGTCGCTACCGGTCACGCTGATTTTGACACTCAAGAACGACACCTTCCTGCGGGCCCTGCGCGGTCAGCCCACCGATTACACACCGGTGTGGCTGATGCGCCAGGCTGGGCGCTACCTGCCCGAATACAACGCCACCCGTGCCCGCGCGGGCAGTTTCATGGCGCTGTGCAAGACGCCCGAGCTGGCCTGCGAGGTCACGCTGCAACCGCTCGAGCGCTTCCCGCTGGACGCCGCCATCCTGTTTTCCGACATCCTGACCATTCCGGATGCCATGAGACTGGGGCTGAGCTTCCAGCAGGGGGAAGGTCCGCGTTTCGAGAAAACCGTCCGTACCGAAGACGATGTGAAGGCGCTGTTCGTGCCCGATCCGGCCGATGAGCTGGGGTACGTGATGGACGCCGTGCGCACGATCCGCCAGGCACTGGATGGCCGCGTGCCACTGATCGGCTTTGCCGGCAGCCCCTGGACGCTGGCCTGCTACATGGTGGAAGGCCGGGGCGGCACCGATTTTCACACCATCAAGGCCATGATGTACCAGCGCCCGGATCTGCTTCACCGGCTGCTGGAGGTCAACGCCCGTGCGGTGACCGCCTACCTCAATGCGCAGATCGAAGCCGGTGCCCAGGCCATCATGATTTTCGATACCTGGGGTGGCGTACTGGCCGACGGCATGTACCAGCAGTTCTCGCTGGCCTACATGCGGCGCATTCTGGGCAACCTCACCCCCTACCGGATGGAAAAGGACGAACACGGCAACGAGCATGCCGAAAGTGTGCCGACCATCCTGTTCACCAAGGGCGGCGCTCCCTGGCTGGACGCCCTGTCGCGCAGTGGCGCCAACGCCGTGGGCATCGACTGGACGATGAATCTGGCCAAGGCCCGCCAGCGCGTGGGCCCCACCTGTGTGCTGCAGGGCAACCTCGACCCGATGGCGCTGCTCACCTCGCCTGCGCAGGTACGCGAGCAGGTCGTGCGTGCACTGGACAGCTATGGGGCGGCCAACACGGGCCGGGGCCACGTGTTCAACCTGGGGCACGGCATTTCGCAGTTCACGCCGCCCGAGCATGTGTCGGTGCTGGTGGAAACCGTGCACGAGCACAGCCGCAAGCTGCGCCAGTCGCCATTTGCCTGAACCTCGCAGATCACAGCGGCATCGTCACTGCACCGCACTGCCAGCAAGCCGGGTTGCCCTTTGGTCTCCCGGCTTTCTTTTTGCCCAGCGCATGCGGCCCCTTCACCCCCTGTATTGCTCCCCCCCTTTCTCCTGCACCCTCCTGCTCGCCATCCCAAGAGCAAGCCCAGGGAAGCGTCCAGACAACGCGCATGGACGTGTGCATCTGCGCAACGTCCTTTTGGGCATGGAAGAAAGGCGGCATGAGTGCACCCCTCAATGATCTCGGGAACCGGCCGGACAAAAAAATCTGCCGGAAAAACGCCAGTGTATCCTGTGCGGAATAACCGCTTGCGGCCCGACAAATCCCGCATAATGGATGAACCGTCTGGCGATTCAAGGAGCATATGCCATGGCCACTGCCAAACCCGCAAAAAAAGAAGGTAACTGGCCCCGTCTGGTTGCCGATGTGGGAGGAACCAACGCACGCTTTGCGCTGGAAGTCTCTCCGCAGGAACTCGAACACATCGAAACGCTGCCCACGTCGGATTACGACAGCCTCCACGCCGCCATCCGTACCTATCTGGAGAAGGCCGGGCAACCCAACATCAAGCATGCGGCCATTGCCATCGCCAACCCGGTGGTGGGCGACTGGGTGCAGATGACCAATCACCACTGGGCATTTTCCATTGAAACGACCCGTCAGGCGCTGGAACTGGACACGCTGATCGTCCTGAACGACTTCACCGCCCAGGCGCTGTCCATCCCGCACCTGCCCAAGCGCGAGCTGCTGCAGGTGGGTGGTGCCTCTCCTGTCGATGACACGCCGATTGCCGTCATCGGTCCCGGTACCGGCCTGGGCGTTTCCGGCCTCATTCCCAACGGCAAGAACGGCTACACGGCGCTGGCCGGGGAAGGGGGGCACGTCAGCTTCAGCCCCTTCGACCACACCGAAATCCACATCTGGCAGTACGCCAACCGCAAACACGGCCACGTATCGGCCGAACGCTTCCTGTCCGGCGCCGGCCTGTCACTGATCTACGAAGCCCTGGCCGACAGGGAGGGCGTCGAGCGGCCGCCGCTGCCCGCCGCCGAAATCAGCAAGCTGGCCCTGAGCGGCCAGTCGCCGCTGGCCCGGCTGAGCCTGGACATCTTCTGCGCCATGCTGGGTACGGTCTCCTCCAACCTGGCACTGACGCTGGGTGCCCGGGGAGGCGTCTACCTGTGCGGCGGCATCCTGCGTCGCTTCATCGACTACTTCGTCACCTCGCCGTTCCGCAACCGATTCGAGAACAAAGGCCGGTTCGAAGGCTATCTGGCCGCCATTCCGGTGTACTGCGTGCTCACGAAGAACCCCGGCCTGCTGGGTGCCGCCGTGGCCCTGTCCAACCAGCTGGACAACTGAACCCCCGTCCCTCCCCTTCTTTGAAGCGGGGACTCACTTTCCTTTCTGGCGGCGTACCCCCTCCCTGAAAACCGGTACGCCGCCGCGCAGGCCAGCGCGAGCCTCTTCTGTCCTGCATCGGTGCCGTCGCCCGCGCCATGGCGCGGTGTCCGGTACCCGGCGTCCGGCGCCGGCATCGTCCGAACACACCGCAGACATCTGCTCGCGCCGACCTGCCCCTCAACCGCCTGGCCCACCCCCAGGGATGGGCCTTCCGGCAAACGCACCCGGTCCGACCGGGCGCCCCGCTGGCCTTCCAGCGCCAGCGCCGCCAACCAGGAGATAAGCATCATGCCCGCATCCCCTCCCCCAGCTGCCCAGCAGAACAACAACCAGGCACTGACCGTGCTGACCGGCCTGTTCTTCATGCTGGGCTTCATCACCTGCCTGAACGACATTCTGGTGCCACACCTGAAGGCCGTGTTCGACCTGAACTACACGCAGGCGCTGCTGGTCCAGTTCTGCTTCTTCACGGCCTACGCCATCACCTCCATTCCGTTCGGCAAGTTCATTTCGCGGCTGGGGTACAAGAACGGCGTGATCGGCGGCTTTCTGATTGCCGCCCTGGGCTGCGTGCTGTTCTATCCGGCCGCCGGCTCCAAGGCCTACGGCATCTTCCTGGGAGCGCTGTTCATCCTGGCCAGCGGCATCACGCTGCTGCAGGTGTCGGGCAACCCCTATGTGACCCTGCTGGCCCCGCCGGGCAAGGAAGCACGGACGCTGACCCTGGTGCAGGCCTTCAACTCGCTGGGCACCACGGTGGCCCCGCTGCTGGGTGCGTTCTTCATCCTGAGTGGTGAAGTGCTGACCAGCGCCCAGCAGGACGCGCTGAGCGCCGAAGAGCTGGTCCGCTACCAGGCCGAACAGGCCGCCTCGGTGCAGGTGCCCTACCTCATCCTTGCGGGCGTACTGGTGGTGCTGGCACTGGCCGTGGCGTTCATCAGGCTGCCGGACGCCGGCAAGATCGCCCAGGATATTTCCGCCCACCAGAGCGAGGACAAGGGCAGCGCCTGGGCCTACCGGCACCTCGTGCTGGGTACGGTGGGCATCTTCTGCTATGTGGGTGCCGAAGTGGCCATTGGCAGCCTGCTGGTGAGCGTCATGGGCCTGCCCGACGTGGCCGGCATGAAGGATGCCCACGCCGCGAAGTACCTGTCTTACTACTGGGGTGGCGCCATGGTGGGCCGCTTCCTGGGCAGCTTCCTGCTGAACATCTTCAATCCGGGCAAGTACCTCGGCTTCAACGCGGCCGTGAACGTGCTGCTGATCGCCACCGCCATGACGCAGGGCGGCCACGTGGCCATGTATTCGCTGCTGGCCATCGGGTTCTTCAACTCGATCATGTTCCCGACCATTTTCTCGCTGGCCACCCGCGGTCTGGGCAAGTACACCAGCGCAGCCTCGGGCATCCTGTCGACGGCCATCGTCGGTGGCGCCGCGGTGCCGCTGATCCAGGGCTTCGTGGCCGACCACACGACACTGCTGTCCTCCTTCTGGGTGCCGGCGGTGTGCTATGTGTACATCCTGTACTTCGGTCTGGTGGGACACAAGGCGGATGACTGAGCGATGAGGGCCGCAGTCAGGAACTGCGGCTTTCTCCTGCGCCGAAGAGGCTACCCGATGCCCACCTGAAGGTTTTTTCCTTCTGCAGGCACACCCGTAGTCCATCCACGTGGTATCAGGCAGCTTCTTTCCTGACGGGCTGAAAGCCTGTTACGGCCGCCGCTCCATCCACATGTTCAGCGGGCCGGTTCCTTCGGGAGCCGGCCCGCCGGCTTTTCCGGGAGGGGTAGCTGCTCACTTATCCCTTAAGTTATCCACAGCTTGCATACCTGCTGGTTCTGGCCTGCCAGACAGGAAAGGCAGTATCAAACCTCCTATAACATACTGTTTTACAAGAGTTATTTGTTTGATGTCGCTTTGCCGACACTGAACGAATCGGCAGCCATTCCCATTTGACAAGTGGCGGGCAGTTTGTTCTCACAAAGTTATCCACAAAAAAGGACCACGCCATCCACCTGTTGTCCACGCCTTGTCCACCGTATTCCCCGGAAACGACCCGCCCGCTGTCACCGGCACGCCATTTGCCACGCCTTGCACGGCAGGATCCTGCCTGCCCAATATTTAAGCAACATCTGCCCTACCCGCATGGATACTGGCCCTGGCGGGGTTGCCCGGGGTGTTCCCACACAGTTATCCACTGAAACTGTGAGAAACCACACAGTTCCCCTCCCTGTCGAAAACAGAACGACCGTCCAAGTGCCGGCCAGCAACCACTCATCGGCAGCCCGGTTGCCTGCGTCCAAAAAAGCGGCATTCCGGGAAAACCCGCATCAGACGGGGCAAAGAGATGGTTCCGGAGAAAGTTCTGACAGAGTTATCCACAGAATTTGTGCAGAACCTGAAAGCCATTTTTGCCCAATATTCATGCAACCCGGGCGAATGACCGACCGTTCGTCGGCAGCGCCCGGAACACTGCGCAATATTTGGGCAACCCGCTGGAAAGGCGCATCAGAAGCCAGCCTTCACAGGTTGTTTCGGGCACTCTCACACACTTATCCACCGAATCTGTGAAGAACCGCACAACCCATGGCCGACAGACGGCAGATGGGCATATCGGATGGATGGCGTGGGCAGGCGCCGTCCAGACGCAAAGTTGTCAACAGACGAAGCTCTTGCCTGCGACGCCATCAACGCCGATTGAAAACTGACCCAATGTGCCGAAGTAAAACTGACCCACCTGGACACGACAGAACGGGTTACCAGCCCTCAGTCAGGCGGCCTTTCCCTCCTGCCCGCCACCTGCCGCGGTACCAGAACCGCCCGGTCACAATCGTCGAAACCAGCGGTCACGATGCCGGAATTGCTGGTCACGATACCGGAATCATCAAATCCACGACGCCGGAACCGCCCCGGTCCGATCGCCGGAACCAGCGGTCACGATCATCGGAATACCCATACTTCCCTTGTCGGCCCGTTTGCAGCCCCCGAATCCGGGCCCCCATCGAGCCCCACGGGTCGACAGCCCCGAATTCAAGAGCAACCCCGGGTATGCGAGCGCTCCCTAACATGAAAAAGAAACCCGGCAAGGGGTTATGCACAGCGCCCCGTCTCCTCTGCCACAAACCGGACAGCCAGCGCAACTCGGCACACCAGGAAACTAACTTATTGTTTTATATTGAGTTTTTTGTTGTCCCAATTTGTGGCAGCGCACCTGGTTTGACGTATTCATGCGGCTTCGGAGGCGATTCCCCCCGTTTTCTCACAGAGTTATCCACAGTTTTTGTGGATAAACAGTTCTACCCATACAAAACAATGAGTTATGAGTGATTTGCAGACTTTACCTCAATATAAATCTGCAGCTTTTACGATTGCAGACGCCTGGCCAAGCATGGTTATCCATCTGCAAACCTGTTTCGACATCGCCACACCTTCAGCGTGCCGAGGACTCCTTTGCCCTGCCATCATCTGCGACCTCCCCGGCAAGGCCCCCTTCAAGCAGCGCTTGCCTCCTCTACCATTCGTCGCCACTCTGGCGCCGTTGAACGCCATCTTGTTGCCAATCGACCCGTCATTGTCGATAGCCCCGCAAAACTGCGGCCCCATCGTGAAGGCAAGTGCTCCCTAACCTTTCAACTTGCTTCCGCGCAAGTTATGCACAGTTCGTGCAGGCGCCATGCCACAACGGGCACGGCTTGTGCAAATGAATAACCAAACTCACAAGCCATTGTTTTCATTGAAAATTTTATCTGTGCCATTTCTGGGCAAGGGAGTGCATTGCCACTGTTCATGCGGGTTTGAGGGTCATGGAGACACTTTTCCCACAGAGTTATCCACCGTTTTTGTGGATAAAAACAACATATCCTTATATATCAATATGTTACGTCAACAATTCTGATATCACATGAAGAATACGCTGCAACAGCACATGGTAACAATGCCAATCCTCACTGCCATCGAAGAGAGGAAACGTTTTTTCACGGCAGCGCCGTGTCGTCCCGTCGCGACAGTCGTGCGCCTCTCTGCCACTGGCACAATAGCCTCCCGTCCCCCACTGTCCCCCGTAGGCATTTCAGGTCGAACATGGCCATTTGTGCCATGGACAACCGGGACTTTGACCGGCCGCCCCCTTCCATCCGGCCCTCTCTTTCCTTTCACCTTTCCCCCGAAGCGCCGTGTCCCTTCCCTATATTCAGGTTCTGATCGACGGGCCGCTGGCCGGCAGCTTCAGTTACCGTTGCCCGGCCGACGGGCCGGAGCCCGAGGGGCATTGGGTTACCGTACCGTGGGGCAAGGGGCGTCGCACCGGCCTGGCCCTGCGGCGACACGATGCCAATACCCTGCCGGACGGGCTGAAGGCCGACAGCATCAAGGTACTGGAGACAGTCCGCACCGACCTGCCGGCGCCCCCCGACGGCTGGCTGGCCTTCCTGCGCTTCGTGGCCCGCTACTACCACGGCAGCCTGGCCGATCTGGCCGTGGGCAATCTGCCCAAGCTCCTGCGCACGCCGCCCACCGGACGCAGCCGCAAGGATGGACATGCCCGCCTGGCGGCCTTCACACCGTCGGCTGCCGAATCCATCAGTACGCCGCCCACGCTCAACCCCGACCAGCAGGCGGTGCTCGACGCGCTCTGTACCTCTCCCGGCCGGCCTTCGGTTACGTCATCCTCCCCCGCAGTCCTGACTTCTCCTGGTTCCAGCGCTTTTTCGGCTGCTGCTGATTCCACAATGCGGGGCGCCCCGACTGGTCCGACTATCCCTATCCCTACGGCCCCAGCCACTCCGCCTCACCCCTCCGCGCCCCCTTCACCCTGGCTGCTGCACGGCATCACGGGCAGCGGCAAGACCGAGGTGTATCTGCACTGGATGGCCCAGCGGCTGGACCGTGATCCACAGGCCCAGGTGCTGATGATGGTGCCGGAGATCGGCCTGACGCCCGCCCTGCAGGAGCAGCTGCGGCGCCGCTTTCCCGGGCAGCCCATTGCCGTGCTGCACAGCGAGATGACCGACGCAGCCCGGGCAAGCCACTGGCTGGCCGCCGCCAGCGGGCAGGCGCGCATCGTACTGGGCACACGACTGGCCGTTCTGGCGCCGATCCCCCATCTGGACGCCATCATCGTCGACGAAGAGCACGACCCATCCTACAAGCAGCAAGAGGGGCTGCGTTACTCGGCCCGCGACATGGCCGTGGCCCGTGCCCGGCTGGCGGGCATTCCGGTGCTGCTGGGCTCGGCCACGCCTTCCATGGAAAGCTGGCACAACGCCCAGACCGGCCGCTACCGGCTGCTGAGCCTGACCCGGCGGGCACATGCCCAGGCCTCCCTGCCCACCATCCAGATGGTGCCACTGCGGGGGGCCAAAACCCAGGAAGGGTTGACGGAGGAAAGCCTGCGGGCCATCGGCGAAACACTGGCGCGCGGCGAGCAGGCCCTGCTTTTTCTGAACCGGCGCGGCTATGCACCGGTACTGGGCTGTGATGCCTGCGGCTGGCTGTCACGCTGCAACCGCTGCGACGCCTACCGCGTCCTGCACCGGCTCTCGGCGCCCACCCGTACGCCGGCACAGCAGACGCCCGGACGCTACCGGCTGGTGTGTCATCACTGCGCCACCACCCAGACCGTGCCGCGTGCCTGCCCCACCTGCGGCAACCAGGATCTGGCCCCCCTGGGCCGGGGCACCCAGAAGCTGGAAGACGCGCTGTGCACGCTGTTCCCTCATGCCCACATCGGCCGGCTGGACCGCGATGTGGCCCGCCACAAGGGCGCGACGCAGGCCTTTCTGGAGGATGTACATGCCGGCCGTACCAACCTGCTGGTGGGCACGCAGATGCTGGCCAAGGGGCACGATTTCGACCGGCTGACGCTGGTGATCGTGGTGGATGCCGATGCGGGCCTTTTCACCACCGATTTCCGCGCTCCGGAACGGTTGTTCGCCACGCTGATGCAGGTGGCCGGCCGCGCAGGCCGCCACCGGGCCGGGAATGCCCGGACACTCATCCAGACACGCCATCCGGAGCATCCGCTGTTTGCCGCGCTGCGCCGTCACGACTACCCCGCCTTTGCCAGGGCCCAGCTGCAGGACCGGGAGGCCGGCGCACTGCCCCCCTACGCCTTCCAGGCCCTGCTGCAGGCGCAGGCGCGCGACATGGACAGTGCCCTGGCCTTCCTGCAGGACGCGCGCGATCATCTGCAGCATGTACAGCAGGCGGCATCGGCACAGCCCCGGCAGCACCAGACCCGGCAAGCAGCCAATATGCCCGGACAAGGCACCGGGTCGAAGTACGGTGTTGAACCCAGCTACAGTGCTGAATCCGGGCGTGGCGCTGGGTCGGGGTGCAATGCTGAAACCGGATGCAATGCCGAAGCCGGACACACCACGGTACCCCCTCTGCCCCCGGCCTCCCCCCTTCCGGCCATCCATCCGGATGCCATGATCGAGGTCTGCGACCCGGTTCCCATGCCACTGGCCCAGGTGAACAAGGTGTTTCGCGCCCAGCTGCTGATCGAAAGCAGCCACCGTGCCAGCCTGCATGCCCTGTTGACGGACTGGCAGACATCCATCGGCGCCCCGCAGACGGCAACGGGCGTGGCAGGCAGCGCCGGCCATCATCACAAGGGCGTACGCTGGCAGCTGATCATCGATCCGCAGGAAATCTGAGCCCCGCCACCTCGTTCTGCTCGCCGCCCAAGGGGTTCCACAGGGACGAATGAGTCCATGACACGCTCCAGGACACAGCCTGCCCATGGACACCTGTCCAGCAAGGAGGGAAAGGCCGCCTGGCTGAGGGCTGGTAACCCGTTCTATCGCGTGCCCAGGTGGGTCAGTTTTACTTCGGCACCCTGGGTCAGTTTTCAATCGGCGTTGACACCGCTGGCCGGTGATGCATCCATCATGTTGGATGAGCCCGCTGTCTCCGGCCGTGAGGCGGTCCGCGGGTGCGCGAATGTCATGACCCTGCGCCAGTCCTTCCTGCAGGGTTTTCTGACCAACGCCACCAACCCCAAGGCCACGCTGTTCTTCCTGGCCGTCTTCACGACCATGGTCAGTGCCGAGACGCCGCTGTCCGTGCAGGTCCTCTATGGAATCTGGATGTGCCTCGCGAATGCGGTCTGGTTCGTGGTGGTGGGGCTGGTGTTCTCGTCAGCCCGGGTACGCAGGCACTTCCTGCGCGCGTCCTGCTGGATCGAACGGGCGATGGGGGGGCTGCTGATCATCTTCTCGGCGCGGCTGCTGTGGGAGTGCGCCCTGATGGCGGGTTGAGCAGGGCCAATGCGTCTGCCGGCGACGCACGATTGATATGTACCTGTCGAATTTTGGCCGCCAGATGCGGGTTTTCAGTTCGGCAAAAGTCTCGGAGGAGAAGACAAACTGCCCGTGCTGCAGCACATGATAGACAGCATGGCGCAGCAGCCCAGCCTCTGCCTCAATGCCCCGCCACCACCCCGCCCCCCGGCCCGCGCAGAAACACCCCGCGAAACTTCACCAGCGCCAGCACCGTCCCCGCCAGTGTGACTACCGACAGCCACCCGGCCACATGGCCCAGCTGCGGCAGGCCCCAGTGCAGACTCACCTGATTGCCCAGCAGCGCGCCGGCGCCGATGCCCAGATTGAAGAGCCCCGAATAAAGAGCCGTGGCCACATCGGTGGCATCCGAGGCCAGCCCCAGCACGCGCGCCTGCATCGACAGGCCAAAGCACATCATCATCGCGCCCCACAGCACCAGCAGCGTCAGCAGCCAGCTTTCGTGCATGGCCATGCCCGGCAGCAGCAGCAGGCAGACACTCATCACCGCCAGCGCCGTGAGCAGCAGCGTACCAGGCATGCGCGTACCCAGCAGGCCGAACAGCACGCTGCCGATCAGCCCCGAACCACCGAACACCAGCAGCACCAGCGTGATGGCCTGACCCTGCAGCCCCGCCACGTGCTGCGCAAAGGGTTCCAGATAGCTGTAGAGCGTGAAGTGCGCCGTCACGCCCACGATCACCAGCCCGTACACGCTCAGCAGTGCCGGTCGCTTCAGCAGCAGTGGCAGACTGGACAGCGAACCACTGTTCTGGCTGGGCAGCTTCGGCAGCAGCCGCATCAGCACCAGCATGATGACCAGTGCCACCGCACCGGTCAGCCCGAAGGTGATCCGCCAGCCCAGCAGTTCGCCCACCACCCGGCCCAGCGGAATACCCAGCACCATGGCCAGCGACGAGCCGGTGGCCACCAGCCCCAGCGCCTGGCTGGCCTTGCGGGGGGGCACCATCCGCACGGCCAGCGATGGTGTGATCGACCAGAAAATCGCATGCGCGCAGGCAATGCCCAGCCGGCCCGCCATCAGCAGCCAGAAGCTGCCGGCTACGGCCGTGACGGCATGGCTGACCACGAACACCAGAAACAGGATCATCAGCAGCCGCTTGCGCTCGGCCGCACGCACCGCCAGCATCAGGGGCAGGGAGCCGACGGCCACCACCCACGCATAGATGGTCAGCATCAGCCCCACGTCCTCGGTGCGCATGGCAAAGCTCTCGCCGATCATCGACAGCAGCCCCACCGGCGCAAACTCGGTGGTGTTGAAGATGAAAGCGGCCAGAGCCAGGGCGATGACGGCAGGCCAGCTGGTGGGGGTTGCCGTTTCTGCGGTGCCCGCGTTGTCTGGTGCGCTCGTGCTGTCCGGGACGCCCGTGTCAGTGCTGTTGATGCCAGCGGTGTCGTCCTGGGGCGCCGAGGGGGTGGCGGGGAATGCTGCGGGGATGTTGCTCATGGGGTGTCGGAGTACCGGCGGCAGGCAGCCAGAAGGTGGCTGCCATTCCGTCAAGTATGCGCGGAGCCGGGCGCGGTGGGGGCCGGTACGGCCTTGCCCTGGTAGCTTTCCA
>ERZ773076.1106-NODE-1106-length-12076-cov-3.171866_pt1 | contig 12076 bp, 5 predicted proteins | sample MGYA00580613_ERZ773076 | MGnify/ENA primary metagenome ERZ773076 (study PRJEB29015, sample SAMEA2738005) | human oral metagenome | biome: human oral; feature: human-associated habitat; material: dental | place: China | collected 2057 ...
CGTTTTCCAAAGCGTTGCGACTGAGAACCTAGGAGGGGGCGATTCAGTATCGCATCGACTTTCTTCTCAGACACTGGAGAATGCTTAAGCATCTCTCCAACCATAACGGCAAGGCGAACTCTGGTATCCGCACCGAGAGATTGCGAACTCCATAGTTCCTTAACCACTTCGAGAACACCAAGAATCGTCTCGATATGCAGATCCTTTTCCGTGTTTTTCGCGTTATATGCCCCAAGATAGCCGTTTCGAAGGCACTCGCAGTCTTTTGAAAGGCTATGCATATCAGCGTCGCCCGCAGCTAGAACTCTCATGGCAGAAAGAAGCTCGAAGTTATCGAGACAAGAGGAGGCTGTCTCTAACAGAGCTTTCTCGGATTCGCGCCCCATCGCAAAACGATGAAGCTGGATCTCATATTGAGAAACCTTCGGCTGTTCCTGTTGGCGCTGATTCTCCTTTCGGTCAAGTCGAGACCGGCCGCCTTTGCTCTCGTTGTCAACAAAACTCACAAGAAAAAGCGGAGCAGCCTGCATAGCGCACCACGATTTGGCTGCGCGCAATGCACCAAAGACTGCTTCCTTCTGTCCCGTCGCTCCCAGTATCACAACCGCTGGCTTAACCCGCTCAAGATTCTCACGAACGATTTGCTCTACTTGGTCAAAGACCTCGTCAGCCGATCTTTCCGAAGCCGCGCCTGTCGCAGTCGACAGTGATGCAGCATGTTTCGATGCGTTTTCCTCAGTATCCGACGTATCCTCGTACATCTTCAAAGTCGGTAATGAATTTCTTTGCCACCGATTCCACATGTTTTGAGGGACTGAGTCGCGACATTTTTTGGCAGCCACACATGACTGACAGTTTGAGGAATGCAAAATCATAAAATCTATGGGGATGCTGGGTTTGTCACGTAGTGTCGCGCGGGGAAAGGCAGCCACAATCTCACGCGACGCTTCTCGACCCAGGATCTTCTGCACAACCGTCGGAGGTCGGTTCTTATTGCCTTGGGCAAAAACAACTAAAACGCTTCCTTTGTCAGGGCGTTTCATCCACGAAGGCACGATCTCACGCAGTTCCGAGTTGAATACCGCTTGGATGTCCTCTGACGAGGGTTCACGTGCCTCGTGTGTGGCGTCCTTCCCGGCCTTATTAAGCAAAGAGATCCTGGTCCGTCTGACCAGCTAACCACTTATCGGCGCGGTATGCCTTGCTGCCCATCATTTCACAACGGCGTTCGGCATTCTTAACTGCGTCCCCCGCCTGGATCGAGTAGGGAGAGCCTTCCTCAACATGCCCCTCCTTTAACCAGAAGACAGAACTAGCCTTCGGATCCTCGTCCCGAAGCAAGTTCTCATAGTGCTTCTGTACCCAAGCGCGCACGGGTATTCCTGCGCCGACATCAGCGCGCACCATATCGACCAACGCAACTCGTCCTAGATCGTTTTCACTGATACCATCTTCTACTTTTCGAAGACGATCCAAGCTCTCTTCTATACTTCTCGTCTCTTTAATTTCGTCTTCCGACAATTCGATATTGACGGACCGTGCAATATCAAGACATTCTTTTATGCGTCCTACGCTTCTTAACCAGTAAAATGCGCCGATACCGGCGTCTTCTCGACTAATTTCTCTGACTTTGTGCTTCGAGGTTGCTATTAGAACGCACCAGGACAGTCCTTCTGCATCTGCATTGCCTAGCAAAGAAAGAACGACTTTATGAGATCCCGAAATTCCATCGATAAGTACATCGCCACACTCAACTCCAATCTTCATTTCCTGCATTTCTGACTCTTTTAAGCTGCTCTCGGCAGAATCCACTTCTAAGTCGAATCCGAAGACGTCTCGTATCAGGCCAGCGTCATTTAGTTTCTCAAGAGACGCCTGCAGCACCTCAAAGATTGTTTCAGTCGATCTTTCGCCCGAAGACGTGTAGAGAATTCTCAAACGAACAGTTTTATACCCATTATTTCGGTCTATCTTGCCGCCTATATGGCTGAACACTTGCCGCAAAGAAGCGTAAGGAAATCTATTAGGAATATTATCGATTAAAGGGGAATAATCTAGATCAAAAATGGCGCTAGCAAGTTTTTTACAATCATCGGAATCAATGAGCGTCCACAAATGACATATTCGCTTTTCTCGCTGCCTAAGAACTTCTTCTTTTTCTTCGTGCCCTTTGGCAAAGACGTCGATTCCCAGATCGCCGTCGCATACTGCGTGAATGATGAGCGTCATCGCTACCTCCTCTTTGAGTGAACGGGGCCACAACCGACCCCGGAGCAAGCCTAGTCTTACCGCCCCGGAAGCGTCCATACTATTCCAAAATTTTCCGAAGAAAAAGTCGTGAAAACTCGGCCGAAAAGTACTAGGCTTCTCGTGTACACCTCAGTAGCCCAAAGGAGGGCTTGAATGAAACTCGTCATGTTGGAGACCAACGGAAATCAGCGGTTTGTCTTCTCTTCCTCACGTTTGCGTGAAAACGTTGGGGCCTCCTACCTCATCACACAGCTTGCCGACTGGACCGAGCAAGCGGCCAACTGTCTCGGCATCGACAAGTTCGGCTGGATCTCGAAGTCGTCCGGCAAGGTCATCCTGACCGCCGCGACCGAAGACTATGCGCGCAAGTTGATCGGCCAAGTCACCCGCAAGGCCTTTTCTGCCGCACCCGGCTTGGACGTTTCCGGGGTCTTCGTCGATATGTGCGATCCCGGCAACGAAGTCAAGCGTCCCCGCATCAGCAATCGCGACCTCAAGGAAGTGCACAGGAAGGCCGCCGAGTACGCACTCAATCGGCCTCCCGCGCAGGCAAGATTCTCGCAGATGCCTTTCCTTCAGCGCGGACGAGACTCGGCGCTTCCAGCGTCGTCGCGATTGGACGTCTGCGACGAGGCAAAGGACGACAGGGAAACCGCTCTCTCGCTTTCAAGCAGAGTTTGCCGATATCGGGCCAACGACGCACGCCACCATTTCATGAAACTCGCGGAAGACTACTTCCTCAAAGTCATCGAGGGGCATTGGAGCGCAAACAAAATCAAAGAACTCCTGGTTCGCGATCCAACCAAACTCGAAGAAAAACTGGAAGAAAAGCGCAAGAAAACACTTATAAATGAACTTCTCGAAGAGTTCAAAGGAAACATAGATTCGACGTTTTCTAAAGACACCAAAAAACAGGAAACGGATAAACGCAAAAGCCGGGCAAGGAACGATCAAGTTCGGGCCGAAGGCGAACATGAAGGTCAAACCGAGGACGAACTCATAGATCGCAAGGACCGCACCGAGGACGAGCGTCTCTCCAAGGTGGCCGTCATCCATATCGACGGCAACGGCGTCGGCGGGATTATGCGTGACCTCGTAGGCACACTCAAGCGCATTCCAAGACCTGTTTTCGAAGAGGAAGTGCCCGACGCGCAAGATTACTCGACAGCTACAGAAGAAGACGTTCCATCGCATGCTCTTCGTTGCTTCCTTCTTGAGATCAACGGACGCCTCGAGGAAGCGATGCAAAAGTCCTTCCTCACGGCTTGGGCAGAAGTTGCCTTTCTCGCCGAGAAAGAAGTCAAAGACATCGCAGCGATCCCCGTCGTGCCGGTGATCCTCGGCGGAGACGACGCCACCGTCATCACCGATGCGACTTACGCGCTGCCTTTCACGGAAAAGTTCCTCACCGCATTCGAAGAAGAGACCGGTAAAGATGCACTGCTCAAGTATCTGGGCCCCAAAAGCAGGCAGGGCATAGGCGGATGCGCCAAAGGCATCGGTGAGGATGAAAACGCTGAAAGCGCAGGTGGAACCGCCAAAAGCATGGGCAAGGACAGAAGCGCAGACGGCGCGGGCGAAAGCGCAGACAACAACGGCGAAAACGCGGAAAGAGAAAGCAAGAATGCGGAAAGCGCGAATGAAAAGCAAGGAGGTCCAATGACGGCCGCGGCGGGCGTCGCGATCGTCCCCAGGAAGTTCCCTTTCCACATCGCCTACGACCTTGCGGAAAGGCTCATCAAGAGCGCGAAGGCCCTCGGCAAAGAGCCCGAAAAAGAATGCTCCACTCTGAGCTTCCACGTGTTGTTCGATTCAACCGTTTTGGACCCCGACGAGCTGTTGCGCTCCTATAAGTCCTTCACGCGCCGACCCTTCAAGATCTTTTCCGACGTCGTTCGTGAGGCGGTCGCGAAGAACGAAAACTCCAAGGCATCCGAAAGAGCTGCGGAAGGTCCAGACGAAAACCCTAAATGGAACGAGATGTGCAAACGCACCAGGCTTTTCATCGGGCTGCCGCAAAATCAAGGCTCCGGCAAAGACTCAAATGGCCTACCAAGAACAGACCCGAAGAGCTCGCCAAACGAGAAACTTCGCTTCCCAATGACACGGGCCACGCGGATCAGAAAAATCCAGTCCGACGCCGCCAAACGCGGCATGGGAGACAGAATCTCGCGCCTCACGAAGGAAATCTTCAAAGTATCAATCGATCAGAGTGAATCGGGCGGCCACGAGTCAGGCGAGAAGCAAACAGACAGTGCCAAACTCGACTGGAACGATCCGAGGTCTGTGGCCAAGAAAATCGTCGACGAATGGAATGCGGCCCTCGAAAGCCTGGATTCTGCCCGTAAAAGTATAGAGGTGCACAAACCGGATACGATGCATCCTGCCGGTTATTCAACCCGAGGCAGCGCGGAAACAAGTACTTCGAGCTCGGACACAACAAGTTGGAAACAGTTGACGCCAAATGACCTCTTCGACCTGATCGAGTTGGCCGACCTGTTGCCGCAAAGCTATCTGGAGGAACTGGCAAGAAAAGAAACGGGCCAAGGAGGCACAGCAGACCAGCAGAACGACGAGGGCCAAGAAGCCACCTCTGGCCAAACAAGCAAGGCAGACAAAGGAAACAGTGATTCGACGAGCGGAAACGGCCCCGCGGCCGCTTCCCAGGAGGCAAGGAAATGAACAGCATCCCCGTGACGATCAGATTCACGTCCGACTGGGGCGTGGGCACCGGCGTCGGCTATGCGGGCGGCGCTAATTCCGTTGTCGAAGTTGACGAAAACAACCAGCCCGTGGTGCGAGGAACCGCCGTCACCGGAGTAATTCGCGAGCAGGCGCTCATCGTGGCCCGAGCTCTTGACGGCGGACGAAAGGGAAAGTGGCACGATTTCATCGGTTCGCTTTTCGGAGGCGCGCCGAACTTCGGAGATACCGACGAGGATTGTGATCCCAGCGATTCGGCAGGCCAAAGCGACAACCCGAACGCTTCTGCCGATCAGACCGTCCCGCGAGCGATCATCTTCTCCGATGCGCGCATCTGCGAAGAACCGAAGGCTGCCGACGATGCCGGTACCGTTAAAGTAACCGAGGTCGTGAGCGTCTCAATCGACGAGAAGACAGGCACCGCAAAGCCCGACCATTTCCGAATCATCGAGCGGGCCCCGGCCTGCGTGCTCAAGGGCCGCGTGGACTTCGTCGATCCAGAGATCTGGAACAAAAATCAGGACGAGGCCCCCGGTCAGACTGCCCCCAAACCGATTGATACCGCAAAGTTTGTGTTGGCTCTGGCCGGGACGCTCGTGCCCGCGATCGGATCCGAGAAGACGAACGGCGACGGGCGATGCGAGATCACCGTCGGCGACTTCTCGAACGAGAGTAGGCACGCGGCCGGAAACAAGGGCGGCGGCTCGGCGGACTCCGGCGAGGGCGATTCTGCGTGCTGCGACGAGGGCGCAGGCCGGCCCCTCAGTCCCGTCGAAAAACAAGCCAAAGCCGCCCACGCCGCATGTAAAGAGTGGCTGCTGCAGGAGAAACTCGATAGCCTCACCAAGGCACCTGCCCCAGTTCAGGTCGGCGCACCGGGCAAACCTCCTTGCATCGGCTGTGCGGAGAAGGCGGATCCGTCGCAGCAAGCCGATCAGCAAGGGCAAGCCGAGTCGAAGGAGCAAGCGGATGGCCGTCAAGCGGACGGCCGGGCCGATTCGCCGTCGTACCGCTCGTTTGATTTGAACATCGAGCTGAAAACGCCGGTGGTCTCCTACGAGGTGCCAATGTCTAACGAGGTGCGTTCGCTCGATTTCCTGCGCGGAACTGTGGTGTTAGCGTGGGTGCATTCGCACCTGCGCGGGAAGTTCCCCACCGACGAAAGGATTCGCGACGCAGCGGTCAACGGCGAGTTGTTCGTTTCGGACGCGACGGCATGCGTCGCAGGGGCCCGCGGGAGGCCCGTTCCCATGGTCTTCTCCTATCCGAAGGTCGTCCCCAGCGAGTCCGACGGCGGCCCCGACCCGTCAACGCGGGAACTGTGGAACCGCCTCGTCTCGAAGGAACCGGAGGATGTGCACGTTCCGGTCCGGTCGGGCTATATCTTCGACTTCGGGGACGGCGAACCCGGCAAGCCAAGGTACGGCACGGGCGCGCCTCCGGTGACCGGACGCCAGTCCACCGCGCACGACGCCGTTCGGGGAACCGCGAAAGACGGCCAGCTCTTCCTGGTACGGGCGCTCGCGGCAGGCCTCACGCTGCAATCCACGATCACGATCACCGAAAGCCTGTATAAGCACCGGCCGATGGTTACCAAGAAAGCGGCCGCCAAAAATCTGTACGAACACCGACCAGGAGCGCAACAAAACGAGATACAGCAGGCCAGTCAGCACACTCTCGGCGAAATGCTGCCCGAGATCCTTCAAGGGCAGGCCCGCCTCGGGTCGCGCAGGCTCACCGGAACGTTCGGCCTCGCCGAGTGCACAACGACGGAGAAACCCGCATTCAACGGCGCAGCCGCGCGTGATGGGGCAGCCGCATATGATGGCGGTGGCGCAGATGTAGGCGGCAACGGCACACCCGCAGGCGGCAACGCTGCTGCGGGGAACGGCGCAGTCACAGATGTCCACGTCCGCGCAAACTTGGACGACAATGCAAACACGGGCAACCCCGATGCATGGGACAGCGAAGGCGCCACGACCATCTGGTTCACCTCCGACCTTCTTTTGCGCTCGCGTTCGCTCGGCGCGGCGGGCAGCTCAGGCGACATTATCGACGCGTTCAACTGCTCCGACGCCTTCCGCAGCGCGGATGCGCGCATCGAACCCTTCTCTCCAGAAAAGGCGGGCAAAGAGGGCGCTGCGGCGTCCAAGCAAGGCGCCAACAACGGCATGACGCCGCCCAAGCGCGACGACGGCAGATCGTCCTCCAAACGCGACGCCAGCACATCGTCCTCCAAGCGCGACAACGGCACACTGCCCAAGCAAGACGCCAGCGACTGCGAAGGCGACCATCGGTACCGAGCGGGATTGAGATACCGCCGGGTCGATTCTTGGTCGGCCGCCGAGGGCCAGCCTCGCGCTACCCGCCTCGCCGTCCAGGCCGGCTCGGTCCTCAAGGTCTGCCTCGGAGACAACGCCGAGCAGCGGCGAAAAGCCCTCGCAGCATTGCGCGAGCTGGAAACCGTGGGCATCGGCGAATTGCGCGCTCAGGGATTCGGCAGGTTCGTCGTCGGCGATCCCCTGCTGAGCATCAGAGACAACGACGGCAAGGGGTTCCACGTCAAGCTCCTGCACAGCAACGACTTTCTTTCGGACGAAAAATGAAACCTACAACCTTAACCCACCAGCGATCCATCACGGATTCGGCGACGTCACGCGTCGCCAATCTGAGAATGCAAATCGGCCCCAATCCGGCGGCGTCGCACAACGCCACCTCGACAGCACAGCTCAACGCCAGCGTGACGACGCCACTCAATCTGAATCCGGTGTCGCCATCCAAAGAAAATCCGGCGTCGCCATCCAAGGAAACCGCCAAGGAGAAGAACCGATGAGTCTTACGCGATACAGGCTCGACGTCGTTTTGGTGACGACGTCGCCCATTCACTCCGGCGGGCCGGAGGAGGAAGTCGACAGAAGGCCAAAAGCGATCGGCAACGATGAACGAAAGGCCGTTCCGCAACAATTCGCGCGCAACGCCAGCGGAACGCCCGTGCTGACGGGGCGTTCGGTCAAGGGCGCACTGCGGGCCGCATTCTTCGAGGCCCTCGACCGCAAACTTGTCACGTGTCCTGAAATCCGAAATCCCCAACGGTTGCAGGCTCTGTGGGGAAAGGGCCCGCAGGATAAAGAACAGGATAACGAAGAAGTAAGGGGCGAAGATGACGCGCCTTCCGGCTGGGCGTCGGCATTGACTTTCGAAACGGTGTCTCTCAAAGGCGTCATGAAGGCGGACGAACCCGTCAAGAAGGCCGATTCGTTCGTGCGCCGCCCGGGCATCGCCATCGATCGCTACTGGGGGTCAGCGGGCGATGGCGCGCTCTTCTTCCACGAAGTGGCACCCGAAGGCCAGAAGCTTCATTTGGGAATCACCGCCGAAGTCGACCCTTGCCGGTTCGCGAAAGAAGATAAGCCCACGATCGAAGAGCTCGAGGCAGACGTCGAGCAGTTGTTCGCCGTGATTCTCGGCCTCCTCAACTCGGGCCGCTTCGCCTTCGGAAAGCGCAAGGGCGCGGGCTGGGGGCGTGTGAAGATCGACGAGGAAATTAAGGACGGCAAGCCCAAACTTCGCTGCTCCCTCACGAAGGCACGCCTTGACGACGTCGAAGGCCTCAAAGCCTGGCTGAAAGGGAAGCCCGCTAGTGTGACCGACTGCCTCAAACCGGCAACGCTCCGTACCGGCAACCGAATCACGATCGACATCGAATGGGAAAGCCCAACCGGAATTCTCGTCGCCGAAACCGACGAAGAGAATCAAGCCGAAAAGGAAGGAAATAACGAGGATTCCGCAACTGAAACCAACAAGGGGAGCGAGAATCAAAAGGGCTCAGAGGCGAATCGAAAGAGCTCAGACGCGGTGCCTCAAAACGCTCGAAGCAGCGAGAAGAGCCCCAACACCCAAAAGGGTGCCACAAAGCCATCGGCAGCTGACAAATCCCAGAAAGGTGAAAAGCCCCGGAAAGGTGACGAGTCGTCGAAAGCGGGCGAAGCCGAGAATACCGATGGGCAAAAGGGCTCCAGGAACACGGCGCGCCCATTGCGGGCATATAAAACAGCCGACGGCGAGCCGAAGGCCCCTCTTGTACTGCCCGGAAGCTCGGTCCGGGGCGCGCTTCGCGCACGTGCTTCAAGGATCGCTCGGACGATTCTCTATCGGAAGCGGGAGGATGAGACGCCGGATTGGTCCAATGTGCCCGTCCACGACCAGCTCGCCAACGACCCAACGCTTGTCCGCGCGTTGTTTGGAACGACGGAGCGACGAGGAGCGGTGACCGTCCTCGACACGCTTTCCAAGCCAGGCAAAGCCGACGAGCAATTGCGCCTCGTCGCCCACAACGCCGGCGATCGATGGACGGGCGGAGTAGCCGACAAGGCTCTCTACTTCGAGGAGTATCCACTCCCAGATTGGGAGCCACTTCATATTGAGGTCGACCTCGACCGAATTGTCCGACTTTCGCAAAGTGACGATTGGCCTCAAGCCGACACCGGGCCGAAAGCCAACGCCGAACCGAAAGACGACGGTGGATTAAAAGGCGATCGCGGTCCGAAATCCGACACCGGGGTGAAAACCGACGCCGAATCGCAAGTTAAAGGCGGTCCTCAACACGACAGCGATCCTCAAACCGACAGCGGATCGCAGGGCACTCCCAACGCAAACGACCGACGCGATCAAATAGACCTCGACCGCCGACGAGCCGCAATCTGCCTTCTGGGTTTGACCCTGGCAGAACTCGCAACCGGGACGCTACCGCTGGGCAGCCGCGGAACCCGCGGAATGGGCGAAGTGAAGGTCAACCGCTTAACCATAGAGGGGCCTGAAGACATCCTGCCTCCGCCTGCGCATGGGTGGGACATTCACGACAACGGCGAGTCCGTAGCGGAGAAACTTCTCGCCCAGCTCCGACGCGTCAACGAGAAGATCCAAGAAGGAACGGCTGACGGCCTGCGCCTCACTTGGACGGACTTTCTTAACGAGAAAGACAAGAAGGCATAACGATGAGTCAGAATAACCCCACAACACAACCGAACAGCGGCAGGTCGCACAAGGGCGCAGAATCCACTGACACGAAAGACCTTTCCGCCCCGCTCTGTGACGCAAAGTGGCATCGCGTCTTCATCCCGAACGCAACGCTCAGCGACGCATTGGAGCGCGCCCGAGCAGCCGCAGCGGAACTGACACAGCAGCTCGCATCCGCGCAGGAGGCCTCCGGGCAGGACGGCGAATCTGGAAGTCCATCCCAGAATTTCCAATCCCGGATTTTCCAAGGGATCGCCTACACGACGTCAGGCGCGAAGGCAATTGTCAGGCTCGACGATTTGGATTCCTGTGAGGCCACGCGGTCCTCTGAGTCTGGCACCATTTCTGATGGTTGCATCACCGCTTCTGACGACGGCGGCCCGGCCCCCGTCGTCAGGAACGCCGCCTCGCCGCTCGTCGATTCGTCGCATGAACGCATTCCCCTCGAGACCGTCTACGAGCTGCGCCTATGGCAGGTGATCGCCCTGAAAAGCTCCTCGGAATGCCCTCAGTCAGGTCAAGTGCCGAATGACACCCAACCGAGTGGATCTACTAGCAAAGGCGAATCGGATGAAACAGCAAATGATTCCGATTCGAACGGCGGCATCCTCGCCCACGAGATCCGCTGGCTCAATGGGAACGGCTGCGCGGAGATCGTCGTCAAACGGCTTCGAGAAGGCCAGGAGCACGAGGCAACCGTGTGCAAAAAAGCAAAAGATGACGGGAGAAACAAAGACAACGGGGCGAAAACGATCCACCAAAGGTGCTGGTATCGGGTGAACGAGTACCTCCAGCACGGCGCGGATATTTCCGGCAAGCACAAGCTTGACGAAACCGACATCATGCGCAGCATAGAAGTCTTTGTCGAGGAGTCAAAGTTCGGCGATGAAGAGCCGGAGTCCAGCGACAAGGAACCGAAGTTCGGCAATACGGTGTTCGCCGACGAGCTCATGACCGGAAGGTGGCGTAAGAAAGTGGGCAGAAAAATGATCGGAACGTCGGCCGCCGCACAGCAGCTCGCAGCGATAGGGAAGGAAAACTGACATGGGCACATTCCATTCAGCTGTCAATCGGATTCCTGTTCCTCGCCGGAAGGCGCATAACCTCGTCGCCGAGGGAATGCTGCCAAAAGACATCTTCAGCGACGGCAGGGCTCCTGGCCACGACCACCTCAAACGCGAAGGCTGGTCGGGCACGATCGACCTTGAGATGAAGGTCCGCACTCCGCTCGTTTTCGGGAACCAATATAAGGAGGACGCCGAAGGCCGCAGAGTAGAGGAATCCAACGGCCTAAAGAAGATTCCTGGCTCGAGGAACGTCATCGAAGTGCCGATGGACGGTTCAGGGCGGCCGTTCGTCAGCCCGACGATGGTCAAGGGAATGGTCTCGCGCGCCTACGAAACCTTAACGGCCTCGCGCTTCCGAGTGTTCGGCGAGCATCGTGACCCGCTCACCTATCGGGTGGACCCGTCGCAGGCGAATCAGCTCTTTCCCGCGAGGGTCTGCCGTGACAAGGCCGACGACCTCGCCGTTGAAATCCTCAACAGGAAGGGCGAGAAGAACGAGATGGCGCTTCTGGTCGACTCCCTGAACATCGAAGGCATCGAAGTCGTTCGCGAAGGCCACACGCAGCCCACCCCGAACGCGAAAGCGCCTCAACGCCCGCGAGTACCCGGAGCCGGACTTCTTCTGCCTGCGGAGCAGGTGCTCAAGAGGTTTCGCTCATTGACTCCCCACGGGGAACCGGTTCGTGTCGGTTTGACCCGCTTCAAAGACGGCAAGCCCGTAGTTACGCATGTGCGGCGCGAGGACACCGGTGAACTTGAAGAGTTCTTCCGTGTTACGCGAGATCGGAGTGCCAGACCCATTGAGGTTGAGGGGTACGCCTGCCGCACAGCACCCGAAGGCAAGTTTGCAAGCGACCTGTTCGAGAACAAGAAATACGAGAGGTTTTTCTTTAAGATCGACTCTTTGGAGAAAGTCAAGATCGATTCTTCGGAGAAAGCCATCTCGGGAACGATTCTGCGGCTCACTGAAACGAACATTCGCGACTACAGGCTGATTATCGAGAGCTATCGCAAAAAGTCGGACGAGTACAAGGGACCCG
>ERZ773076.1115-NODE-1115-length-11959-cov-3.803343_pt1 | contig 11959 bp, 13 predicted proteins | sample MGYA00580613_ERZ773076 | MGnify/ENA primary metagenome ERZ773076 (study PRJEB29015, sample SAMEA2738005) | human oral metagenome | biome: human oral; feature: human-associated habitat; material: dental | place: China | collected 2057 ...
CGATGAAGCGGAGATTGCCGATTTGCTCTCGGCAGATGCTGAGGAGCAAGAAGACGATTTCGATGTGGATGCCGAATTGCAGAAACCGTGTGTCGCTCAAGCGGGAGACCTTTGGCATCTCGGAAAGCATCGCGTCCTCTGCGGCGATTCCACTCTGCCGGAGACGTATGAGCGACTGCTCGGCGGCGAGAAAGTCAATCTCGTCTGCACGGACCCGCCGTACATGATCCGTCTCGAAAGCACGTCGGGGAAAATCAAGAACGACGATCTGAATGACAAGGACGCCTATGAATTCCTCAAATCTGCCTTTACCGCATTTCATTCCGCGATGGCAGCAGATGCTTCCATCTACGTATTCTACGCGACGGCAAAAGCCCGCATCTTTCATGACGCTTATGAAGATGCGGGCTTTAAAGTTGGTGCGGGACTCGTGTGGAAGAAAGACCGCCTCGTGCTTACGCGCACGGACTGGAAGTACATCCATGAGCCAATCATCTGGGGCTGGCGTAAGGATGGCAAGCATAGGTGGTACGGCGACCAGAAGCAGACGACGGTTTTTTCTTTCGACCGCATCAAGGACTCGAAGAAGGACGGCTGCGGTCATCCGTCCTCGAAGCCCGTGCCGCTTCTGGCGTATCTCATTCGTCAGTGTACGCAGACGAACGGCCTCGTGCTCGACGGCTTCTTAGGCTCGGCATCGACGCTTATTGCCTGTGAGCAGCTGGGGCGCGTCTGCTACGGCGTGGAGCTTGAGCCGAAGTTCGTCGATGTGGCGGTGGAAAGATACATTCAGAGCAAAGACGGAGCGACGGAAGATGTGTATTTGGAGCGAGATGGGGAGCGCATTCCGTATGTGAATGTGCCGAAAGCGAAGGAGGAAGAGTGATGCGTGTATTTTTAAATCCTGGCCATGCGCCGGACGGAAATCCAGACCCAGGAGCGTGTGGATATGGTCTCCGAGAGTGCGATGTGGCGAAGAGCGTCGCTGAACTTGTAGAGCAATATCTCACGGATGCAGGTGTGGAGGTCGCGGGAAATCTCCAATCGGACAGCTTGGAGGAAGTCGTCGATGTCTCCAACGAGAGCGAAGCCGACCTTTTCATCTCCATCCACTGCAATGCCTGCAACGGGAATGCGCGAGGCACAGAAGTCTGGTATTACCACCGAAGCGCATACGGAGAAATGCTTGCCGATTGCATCCGCCATCAGATCGTCGATGCGCTCGGTACGGCAGATCGCGGCAGCAAGGGCGCGAAGCCCGGCGTCAACGGCTTGTATGTTCTGAACAACACGGGCGCGACAGCGGTCTTGGTGGAGCTTGCCTTCATCGACAACGAGCAGGATGCACAACTTCTGCGTGAGAAGCAAGACGATTTTGCCCGTGCCATCGCACGCGGAGTAACGGATTACGAACAGGAGGTTTTTTAGATGGTGGATTGGAAAATGCTGCAAAGCGAGATGAAGGTTCATGCCGTGGACTTCGTGCGGAAGGAAGCGAAAGAGGCGGCAGTGCTCTGGCTCAAGGAGAAGGGGCTTCCCGCCGCGAAGGAAATCGCGGTTGCCTACGTCGCCGCCTTGAAGGAAAGCGCCGAGAAGGAAACGGGCTGGTGCCGCTTCCGCGACTGCGTGTTCCTGCCGGGTGTGGTGCAGGCGGCGCTCTGGCTTGCGGGCAACATGCTCGACCGTATGACGGCGGCAGAGCAGAAGACATGAAGAGGAAACTGACGCTCGGCAGTCTCTTCGACGGGAGCGGCGGCTTTCCGCTCGGTGCGCTTCTTGCCGGAATTCAACCCAAGTGGGCATCGGAAATCGAGCCGTTTCCCATTCGTGTGACGACGAAACGGCTTCCTTCCGTCAAACACCTTGGGGATATTCACAATACCCGAGGAGACGAGATCGAGCCTGTAGATATCATCACCTTCGGCTCTCCCTGCACGGACTTGAGCATCGCAGGAAAACGGGCAGGACTCTCCGGCAGGCAATCCTGCCTCTTCCATGAAGCCGTCCGCATCATCAAGGAAATGAGGTGTATAACGAATGGCAAATCTCCGAGATTCATCGTCTGGGAAAACGTCACGGGCGCGTTCTCAAGCTCTGCGGGGCGCGACTTCCAGTCCGTCCTCACGGAAATCGTCCGCATCAAGGAGCCGCAGGCTCCCGAGGTGCCTCTGCCTGAAAAAGGCGAATGGCCTTACGCCGATCTTCTTCTGGGAGACGGATGGAGCCTTGCGTACCGCGTCTTGGACGCACAGGGCTGGGGAGTTCCACAGCGCAGGCGCAGAATCTACCTTGTCGCAGATTTTGGAGGCGCGTGCGCCGGACAAATACTATTTGACACCGAAAGCGTGCTCCGGCATCTTGCGCCGCGCTTCACTTCGTGGCAAGGCACTGCCGGAGAGCTTGCGTCTCGCCTTGGAGCGGCAGGCGAACGGCTAAGTGCGGGCTTTTCCACCGAGCATTCGGCGAAGAGTTACAGCATCGGCTATGCGGAGGAAAAGTCTCCGACGCTCCGTGCAGGAAGAGTTCCTGCCGCCCTGTTCGAATCGCATGGAGCGGATGCACGGTACGAAGGACCGCTCGAAATCTGCCCGACCGTCGTTCGCCACTACGGCACGGGCGGTAACAACCAACCGCTCGTCATGAAGGATGCACAGCTCTTCTGCATCTCTTCGTTCCAGTCCAATGCCATGCTGTCGGCGAATCCGAAAGCGGGAATCTATGCGGCGGCTTCCGTGCGGACGCTCGACCGCAGCGGCGGCAATCCTGCGTGTTGTCAAGGCGGGACGGCGATTGTCGGTACGGTGGACGTGCGCTTTACAACGGAGGGGACGCGAGAGGCGAGACAGAACGTCTACGAGACGAATACGGCGCGAAGCCCAGACACGGGAGGAAACGCGCCCGACTTCAATCAAGGCGGCGTGGCGGTCGTCGCCATCCAAGGCTCTATGCTTGGTCGGCAGGAGAAGCACGGTCCGCAGGGAAGCGGCATCGCAGAAAACGTGAGCTTCACGCTCAACACCATTGACCGCCATGCCGTCTACGCCATGACGACGGGGTGCCATACGCAGGTGGAGTGCGAAAAATCTCCGACGCTTATGGCGAGGGATTCCAAAGACCCTGCCGTCGTCAATCAGCCCGTGTATGCCGTCCGCAGATTGACTCCGAAAGAGTGCGGCCGCCTGCAGGGATTTCCCGACGGCTGGTGCGAGGGGCTTGGAACGGATGAACCTACCGAGGAAGAGATGGCATTCTGGCGCGATGTCTTTGAAACGCATCGAAAAGCCATGGGGAAAGCGAAGAAGCCCAAGACAGACAACCAGATCCGCAAATGGCTCAAGAATCCCCATTCGGATGCGGCAGAATACAAGATGTGGGGCAACGGCGTCGCTCTGCCGTGCGTGTTCTATGTGCTCTCCGGCATCGCACATTTTGCGGCGCAGGAAGCATAAATAGCTTGCTATATTTCCGCTTCTAAGTGATAGATGTAAGTGAAACCATTTCAAGGGAGGATTGCACCATGAAGACTCATTACAGCATCACGAAAGAGCAGCGGAAGAAACTGGTCGAGGTCATCGGCAAAGCACTCGGAAAACAGCCCGTCTACTGCGGAGCGCCGACATTTTCTTACCGGGTGGGCGAGGTAGAGATTACGCTGGACGGAAGCATTTGCAGCGAGGACGCGGCGGAGGTCGAGCGCGTGCGCACGGCGCTTCGGGAAGCGGGATTCGTCGCGGAAGAAGATGAATCCGAGATGACGATGGCAGAAGTGGATTCCGAGGAGGACAGCCTCGCCATCAGCATACCGCGCACATTCCTCACCGAAACGGGACGCAGGAATCTGGACGCGCTCCTTGCCAGCAAAGGGAAGCTGATTCAAAAAGCGTTCAACATCGAGAAGGCGGCGTACACGCTGACCGACGAAACAATCAAGTTCGCATGGTTTCATGGGAAGATCGCCGAAGATACGGTACGCGCCTACACGGATTTCATCAGCAAGCTCTGCGAAATGGCGCAGAAGCAGAAACGCGCCGTGGCAAAAGAGAAGGCCGTGGAAAACGAGAAGTACGCCTTCCGCTGCTTCCTCCTGCGCCTTGGCATGATCGGCGATGATTACAAGACGAGCCGCAGGATTTTGCTGCAGAACCTCACGGGCAGCAGTGCCTTCAAATGCGGGCATCGGAAGGAGGCGGCAAGCCATGAAGTTTCCGAGTAGGGAGCAGATCGCCGCGCTTCGGCGAATGTACCCGGCAGGAACGACGGTGGAGCTTATCTCGATGGAGGATATGCAAGCCCCGCCGCCTAGAACCTTGGGTGAAGTGCAGGGCGTAGACGACGCGGGGCAGATTCTCGTGCATTGGCAAACAGGCTCCTCGCTGAATTTGCTTCCGGGCATCGACTCCTTCCGCATCGTGCAGAGCGATAAGGCATGAAATCGCCATAAAAATCCCCAAGTATACACGCACATTCGCTTGCTATCATCCTCGCTTTGAGGCATATATACACATGAACGGCAAACCAATGCAGCAAAGAAAGCGAGGAAAAGAAAATGAAGAAAGCAGAAGCAAGATGGCCGAAGGAAAGCACGATGGAAAAGCTCGAAGAAATGCGGTACGGGACGGGCGGCGCGATCCTGCGCTACGGAGAGCAAATCTTGGCGGTCGGCAGAGAGTTCCAGGGCTTCCACGCAGCGGTCTACGAAATGGTCGAAATGCCAGAAGAGACGGGCTTTGCGGACATCGAATGCCGCCTGAACCTTGTCGAAGTCGCCACGGAGCTTTTCGAAGACGGCGGCCACGCGATGGCCTGGTGCATGGCGCACATCTAAGGACGCAAAAGCAGAGAAACAGCCCTGCGGGGCTGCTTCTCGTTACGGAAGATACACCGAGAAATTGCCGAAAAAATCCCCAAGTATACACAAATATTCGCTTGCTATATGTGTCTTTTAGAGGCATATATGTACATGAAAAAAGAAAACAGGGCAAGCAAAGAAAGGGGATTTCAAAAATGAAGGCAGCGACGGCAAGGCAGATCGAGAACATGAAGAAGCAGACCATCGGCGTGGAAGTCGAGATGTACGGCATCAGCCGCAGGGACGCAGCGGGAATCGCGGCGGACTTCTTCGGCACGGGAGACTTCAAAGACACGGCAAGGCGCAACGGCTACTGCACTTGGAGCGCATGGGACGACCAGGGACGCGAGTGGAAATTCCAGCGCGACGTCAGCATCGAAGCCGCAAGCAGCACTGAGCAGACCGAACTGGTCACGCCCATCCTGCACTACGAGGACATCGAGCGCCTGCAGGAACTTCTGCGCAGACTGCGCCGCGCGGGAGCGAAGAGCAACCCCGCCCACATGTGCGGCGTGCACATCCACATCGGCAAGGGCAGCCACACGGCGCAGACACTCAGAAACCTCGCCAACCTGATGGCAAGCCACGAAAGCCTCCTGATTGCCGCGATGCGCATCGACCAGAGCCGCCTCGGACGCTACTGCCGCACGGTGAACCGCACCTTCCTCGACCGCCTCAACAAGGAAAAGCCGCAGACGATGGAAAAACTCGCGGACATCTGGTACGAAGGAAACAGCGCAAGAGAGGGCAGGGAACACCACTACAACGGCTCAAGATACCATTGCCTGAACCTCCACGCGACCTTCACGAAAGGCACCATCGAATTCCGCCTCTTCCAATTCGCCAACCCCACGGCAGAGCGAAAGGGCGGCCTCCACGCAGGCGAACTCAAGAGCTACATCCAGCTCTGCCTCGCCCTTTCCGAAGCAGCGAAGAGCCTCAAGACCGCAAGCCCCAAAGAACCGCAGAGGGAAAACCCCAAATTCGCGATGCGGACTTGGCTGATGCGCCTCGGCTTCATCGGCTGGGAATTCACCACGGCAAGGGACATCCTCACGAGAAACCTTGCAGGCGACGCCGCTTTCCGCTTCGGCAGGAGCACCCCTTCGGCATAAGAGCCGAAGCCAAGCCCCGCCCGCCAACAGGCGGGCTTTGGGCAGTAGAAGGGATGTTCCTTCGGAAGCGGAAAGGATGAGGAAGATGAAAACGAAGATGTACATCGCGTACGGCTCCAACATGGACTTGGAGCAGATGCAGCGTCGCTGCCCGGAAGCGGAACTTCTGGGAACGGGACGCTTGGAAGGTTGGCGGCTGATGTTCAAGGGAAGCAAGACAGGAGCTTATGCGACGATCGAGAAGGAGAAAGGGCAGAGCGTGCCGATTCTGCTCTGGCGCATCACGGAAACGGACGAGGAGCGGCTTGACCGTTACGAGGGATTCCCGACGTTTTACTACAAGCGCACGATTCAAGTCGTGAAAACCGATGCAGACGGAAAGCCCTGCGGCACGACGCGCGGCATGGCATACATCATGCACGAGGAGAGAAAGCTCGGCATTCCCTCCATGGAGTACTTCGACATTCTCTATCGTGCCTATTGCCGCTTCGGCTTCGACCGAAAGATTCTCGAAGAAGCCTACGGATACACATGGGAGTGGGGACGCAAGGCGAAAGGCTGAGACGAAAATACAGTTCAAGGAGTCGCTTCACGGCGGCTCCTTTTGCATTTTATGGGTCGTGACCCAGTGTCGCATGCAAAGCATGCGACACAGTAAACCACCCGCTATGCGGGTGGAAGACAAATGGTTATACCAAAAACACCTTTCCGGGTAGTATACTAAGGTTGTTCAAGCCAGTATACAGAAAGGAAAGGTGCTTATGGCACAGAAAGCTAATAGTTTATCGCACACAAAGTGGTTATGCAAGTATCACATTGTGTTTACGCCCAAATACCGCAGAAAAATTATCTACAACCAGTACAAAGAGAGCATCCGTGACATATTAAAGCAACTTTGTGCGTATAAGGGTGTAGAGATTTTGGAAGGACACTTGATGGTCGACCATGTGCACATGTTGGTAAGCATTCCGCCGAAACTTAGTGTATCACAATTTATGGGATATCTCAAAGGGAAAAGTGCGTTAATGATATTTGACAAACACGCCAATTTGAAATACAAATTTGGCAATCGGCACTTTTGGGCAGAAGGATATTACGTGAGTACGGTTGGGTTAAATGAAGCAACCATTCGCAAGTATATCCAAGAGCAAGAAAGTCATGATATCGCGATGGATAAGTTGAGTGTGAAGGAATACGAAGACCCTTTTAAGGGTAGCAAGTAGTACGAACGCCCTTTTAAGGGCGGTGACGAGTCAAGAGCAATCTGGCTTGAACGTAGTGAAGCCAGCGTCTTTAGACGCTGGCTGGTAACTGCCCCTTATAGGGGCGAGCAAACCACCCGTTTGACGGGTGGTCATGATTCGGACGATTACACGTCCTCCATCGTATGGAAAGGTTTGCTGCGCTTGTCGCGTCTCTCCCAATGTTTTTTATTTGATGAGTTGCAGGAAAAGTTTTATCCCTGCGGCTGTTTGCGACGAAATACGTCCCCCGAGCACATTGGGGAGGATATAGTTACCGCCATCCCCCTTCGTGTAGATGCCGTTCCTACCGTCGGTATTGCTTACTTCGATTCTATCGTCCCTGAGGACGCGTAGGATGCCCACGGCGTGTTTTTGTTCGGCTCGTAGAGTGTGAAGATGCCCGTCTCCGTATCGTAGCTGAATACGTCCCCGCCCCCGGCAGTAAACGGAGAACTCGGGTCGATGTAGGATACGATGATGTAGCGCTCCGGCACAATCTCTGTTGGAGGTTTTGGCATCGAAAGAGGTAAACTGAGCATATCCCCGTCCGATATGAGCACATCCTCGATATTCCCTACCTCCCACGCATAGCGTTTCAAGACGTATTCGCCCGTATCCGCAACAGTGAATCGCGTCTCCGGAATATCCCCGTTGTAAAGGGCGGCAGATGCAATACCTCCTGCCGAGAGCAGCAGCAAAGACACAAACGCCCCCGCCATCATGAATATTTTCCATAGTTTCATCAAAAAATATCTTCTTTATTTTTTAGATTCCTAAACTAGAATACAGGAACATCATCTACGGTAAGGCGTCCCTCATCGATACGCGTAATTGCCTGACCGTTTTGACGCGCAAGTATCGCGCGCAGCACATAGGCGGCCTCACCTTGCTCTAATTGGAACGAGTCAACTACCGTCCCCTCGTGTCGTGCAATATACCCGGGGGTGCTGTTCGGCGAGGTCAAAAAACACGACCCCAGCGGTCCATCCGGGTCGCCCGCACGATACCATCCATAAATATAATTCTCAAAAACTTTGTCCCCCAATGTGTTTTCATGGTCTCTTCCCCCAAAACAGCGCCACTCACCGGTCTTGTTGTCATGACGGAAGTCATAATTGAATACCTCCTTAACACCGGGTGATAACCGCATGGTCGCTGCAGAATAGTATGTGTAGTTCTCATCTGCGTGACTTTCAATACCGTCCGTATCTATCGATATTTTGTACGTATCATCATTAATACCGTTCTTATATTTAAAGCTGCGGGTATATTGTCCTACCTCCACCCAGTTCTGCGCGGACGCGACGTTTGTACTCATACCGATGCAAATGACGCTGCAGAGCAGCAGCGCGAAGAGTTTCCCGATTTGTTTCCACATAATGATATCCTCCTTTTACAACTTCCCTACTTGATTGCTACGGCAGTCCGTGCAATCATCTCCGCCATCATAAACTGTATCGCTAGGTCAATCAGAAGACTGACAATCTCCCGCAGTCTTAGCTCAGCCTTTGGCTGAACCTTGGGATACAGACATCGAATCACGGCTACTGCGACGGCGACAAGAACGACCAGTATCCCCGCAAGCGCGATATAGCCAAGTGCAGGATCTCCACTCTGTTTGGCAATGCAGGTACTAATCTCAAGTACCGTCGGAAAGCAGTACAAAACGATCCCCACAAAAAGCGCGACAAGAGCTTTCAGAGCCATCTTGCTCTCTATGCACTCTAATATCTTCAACATGCATCCTCCTTTCGTGATATTATTCCCCCCCCCCCCGTGGATTTTCCTGCCTATTCTAAAAATATTTTTTTCTCACCGGAGATAGGTCCGCACAAAAAAACCGCCGCATGTGCGCTCTGAAGTGGTAAAGGTTTGCTGCACCATGAAGTTGCCTCTCTCTCGTTGTGTTGCTGTTTTCCTCTATTGTAATATTTCGGAGCTCAATCGTGCACAAAAGAATTTTTCAGTGTTTCCTTTAGCAACAAAAACCCGAGAGATTCCACACACCGAATGCAACCAGTGGCTTTCTCTCGGGCAAAATATTGAGGAACAAGCGATCTTCTCTTATGCCCCTGTTGACCCTGCCAATCGTTCAACTTCTTCCTGAGACAACTGTGTTGCTTCAGCAATCTGGGAAAGTGTGAGTTTCCCCAAAGCAATTAAAGCCGTCGCCGTCCGACGAGCCGATTCGACACGCCCTTCCATACGCCCCTCTTCCAATTTCTTCTCTCCGAATTTCTCCATCAGTTCGCACATGGTATGTACCCCCTCTGCTTCTGCCTTAAAGTAATCCGCTCTTTGGGCAAGTTCCTTATAATTCATCTTTTGGGGATTCTCACAGAAGAAATCCTGCATCAATCGCCCGAGCGGCGTATCATCACGATTCGCACCATTGACGTAGAGGATATGCGCCCCATCATCAAACGGTCGCTGAAGCTCTTGGATGATTCGCTCCACATGGTACAGCGGACAACCCGCTCCATAGATGTCGTTTTCTGTAATGAAGATCACCCATGTCTCTGGAAGTGCCGAGAACTCTGCTCCTTTTGCCAGTTCCCGTGAATCCATCATGCTGCTGTTGTAGCGTGCCCGACGCGGCGCTGCGCCTTCGTTTGCACGCTGCACCTCACAGTCGTAGAGCTTCCCGTCGCTGTCCTCCGCCAGCACATCAAAGCGGACGCCACGCCCGTAGAGATTGTCCGCACTCTGCTGCGTGACAACGTGTTTGACAACGAGGTCGTCCCGTCCGAAGAAGATGCGCAGCAGGAGCTGCATGCCCTCGATATAGTTGTCAAAGCATACGTTGAAAAAGGTATCGTCGATCAATCGGAACTTCTGAATCAGCGCATTGTATTCCGCAGGAACGTCCTTCTTGAGCATTCTCACTGAGCCTGCACCCTCCTCATCCTGTTTTACTATCATAGTATGCACTGCAGCGCACATTGTCAAGGCTGAAATTTTGGCGAGGAAGGCAAGAAAAGGAGCTGCCCTCGGAGCGCCCCTGTCGGATCGCAAGCTCGCCACTTCTACGCGTTCCGCGCACAGGCCCCGCCCTGACGGGGGAGGCAGGGGGAACGGGGAGGCTTGGGTCTATGAGGATGAAAAAATCTGCACCAATCTGACGGACTTCATTTTGTAAAAATTATAAACAAAATACATTGTCTTATTTCTTCTTGCCATGATATAATAATTTTTATTAAATCCTTTTCATTATTGAATTCCCAAAGGAGAGATTGACACAATGAAGAAAATGATGGCGGGTATTGCGGGGGCACTGTCCCTCCTGACCGCACATTCCGCCGCTGCAGCTGCTGCGGAACCCGTGCAGACCTACGAACTCGACGAGATCGTGGTGGTGGGACACCTCGAGGACACGGAGGAGGCGAAGAGCTCCGTCAATGTGAAGGAACTCATCGACGCCGGACAAATTAAAACGGCGGCGGATATCTTGGCTAATGTCCCCGGTGTCGTAGTGACAAAAGGGCAAAACAATGGCATCCAAGTAGGCCTGCGGGGGCTGAACCACGAGCGCACGGTGATCGCCATCAACGGAAATGTGGTGCAGAACATCGGCGAGATCGCCATGGGACGCGCGATGGAGTGGGACGCCCTGCCCGTCACGGGAATCAAGAAGATTGAGCTGATACGCGGCACGACGGCGCGCTATGGCGGCGCGGTGGGCGGCGTCATCAACATCATCACCGACGATGCGGACGTGCCGGGCGCAAAGACCACCGTGCGGCAGAGCTTCGGCAGCTGGAACACCAGCAAGACGACCCTGATCCATCAGGGCACGACGGAGGATCAGCGGATCTCCTATAATGTCAACGCCTCCTATGCCAAGAGCGGCGGCTATTACCGCAACAACGATTCCAGCGGGCACAACCTCCATTTCGATGTCACATACAAGCTGAACGAAGACGACAAGCTGAACCTTTCCTATTCGCACATCTACAACCGCGAGGGCATCATCCTCGCCAACAATCACTCGCGGAATCCCGCTGCCGAGTATCTGGGCTATGACAGCGCCTACCCCGTGACGCCGAACGCGCAGAACTGGGGCGACGGCCGTCGGCAGTGGAAGACGGACAACATCGCCCTGCAGTACACCACGCCCAATACCACCCTCAGTGTGTTCGACTATCGGCAGACGCGTCACGACGACGTGCGCCGCGTCATAAAGCCCATGGGGCGGCTGCGTCTCCTCGACTGGGAGACCTATTGGGATGCCAGACTCCGCAACTACGGGCTCAACTGGCAGCAGACCTCCTACGCCGGGCTGCACGAGCTGCACTACGGCATCCAGTACGGGAAGATGATCTACGAGATTCGCAACGAGGGAAGCAAATACGAGCTGCCCTCCACCGGCATATTCGTGGAGGACGACTGGACGCTGTCGGAGCATACGAGCCTCGGGCTGTCCCTGCGCTACGACTACAATCAGTTTGAGGCAAACAGCGGCGCGCTGCGGGACAAGACGCATACGCAGCTGTCCCCCGGCGTGAAGATCACGCAGCGTCTGAACAAGGGGCAGTCGCTCTACCTCGGCGCACGCCGCTTGTTCCGCGCGCCCACCGTCGCGGACTACAGCCGTTGGAGCACGGGATATACAGACAACGGAAACCGTTATCGCGACGCCTTTGCCCCCGGCCTCTCCCACGCGGAGTGGCAGTCCCTCCTCGGCGTCCCCGAACCTGAGAAGGGCATGAGCTACGAGCTCGGCTGGCGGGCAAAGTTCGGAGAGAATACGG
>ERZ773076.1116-NODE-1116-length-11955-cov-43.628487_pt1 | contig 11955 bp, 11 predicted proteins | sample MGYA00580613_ERZ773076 | MGnify/ENA primary metagenome ERZ773076 (study PRJEB29015, sample SAMEA2738005) | human oral metagenome | biome: human oral; feature: human-associated habitat; material: dental | place: China | collected 2057 ...
AAGTACTAAATAATTACTCCACTGGTTTTTATAATTTATTTAGTTTTACTTGTAGTCTTCAACAATTCCTCCCATTGTCCCCAAATGGATTCAGGGCTGAATTGTTTCATACGATCACGTCCGGCTTGGCCCATGGTAACGCGAAGGTTTTGATCTTGCATCAATCGTTCCAAGGCCGCCGTCAATGGTGTTACCCCATCATCACATAAGATGCCTGTTTCCCCATCGATGATAAGTTCATTAACAGCAGAGCAAGATTTATAGCCAATTGCTGGCAAGCCCATGCTCATCGCTTCTCCTAGTGAAAGCCCAAATCCTTCATAGGCGCTTGGGAATGCAAATATATCTGCTGTAACGAGTACACTTGGTACATCGGTTGTCGTCCCCTTAAAATGAACACGGTCTCCAAGTCCCGCCTTGGATACGATCATATCCAATTCTTTCTTGTAAATCTTGCGGTCCTCTTGGCCCCATAACTCTATATCCCAGTTTGGATACTTCTCGGCCAATGGTGCAAATGCCTCAATCAATAAATGTGGTCGTTTATGATTCTTATCGAGTCGCGCTACAAATACGATTTTGTAACGGTCTTTCACCTGTGAAAGCTCCGCCTGCTCTGCATATTGTGGAATGGCATTGCCGATTACAACAGTTCAAGCACTTGTTAGTACGTTTTACTGTACAAATAAGAATATATCTTATAGCCTACTTTACTGAGCATTCACAAACTCAATAACTTTATTAGCAATCATTTTTACATCATCTTTTGTTAAATACATATGAAGTGGCATGGTAATAATTCTATTAGACATTCTATGCGCATTAGGACATTTACCATTATCATAAGAATACATTTCATACTCTGTATTATCACGATAATGAACACCAGGATAGATATCATTTTCTTGTAAATATTCAAGTAATCCATCTCGATCATTTACAGCAATTTCATAGATATGATAGGAACATTCATCGGCATGTGGTGCACCGATGATTTGAATTTTTGGCTCATTTTTAAACATCTCATCATAGTATCTAGCTAATTCACGACGATATTCATTTGTTTCATCCAAGTATTTAAGCTCTACTAAGCCAATAGCAGCCATGATAGAATTACCATGATCTTTATAACCCAGGTACTCTACATCATATTTCCATTTATAAGAACCTTTTGTGCCACTATTACGAGCATACGTATCCTTATTAATACCTAACCATGTCAATTTACGACAAATTTCATCATACTTTTTATTGTGGAAACAAATCATACCACTATCAGCGGTTGGCAAATTTTTAACAGCCTGGAATGAATAGACAGCCACATCTATGCCATCCCATGTACCTGGCATTTGTCCATTCACACGAGTACCGGCCATATGTGCCGCATCAAGAATTAGTTTTAGATTATGTTCTTTACAGATTTCAATAATTTTATCTAATTGACCAACACGTCCACCATAACCAACAAAAATAACAGCTCTAGTTTTATCATTAATTTTACGTTTTACATCTTCAGGATCTAAACAAAGGTATTCATCTACATCAGCAAAACGAGGTACTAATTTTTCATATAAAACAGCATGATTCGTAGATACAAAAGTAATTGGTGTAGTTATAATTTCATCACCGTTTTCCCAACCATTTTCTTTTTTTAAGATTTCTACTGCTAAATGTAATCCAACAGTAGCAGAGTTTAAGAAATGAGCATTCTCATGACCAGTATATTCTTTCCATTTATTTTCAAATTCTACCGTTTTGAAACCAAGACCAGTCCAACCTATTTCAAGACATTCTCTGATTTCATTTAAACATTCTTCTACATGATATTTAGGTTTTAATACTTGAATTGTCATAACTATACTCTTTCTTATTAATATAATGATATCTATAATTAATTATACTAAATAGTATACTCTAATAAAATTATTTTCATAACAATATTTAACATCTGTATTTACTTTTATATTCCCCACTAATTATATGTTCCCACCAATCTTGATTATCCATATACCATTGAATGGTTCTCTTTATTCCCTCATCAAAAGATGTTTTTGGCAACCATCCTAATTCATCATTGATTTTAGTAGGATCTATAGCATACCGTTGGTCATGCCCTGGTCGGTCTGTAACATAAGTAATTAACGATTCATCTTTTCCTAATGTAGATAAAATCGTTTTTACTACATCAATATTAGCACGTTCATTATGACCACCAATATTATAAACCTCTCCTACACGACCTTTTCTAACGATTAAATCAATGGCCTCACAATGATCTTCTACATATAACCAATCTCGTACATTCTTTCCATCCCCATATACAGGTAATTGTTTATGATTGAAAGCATTAATAATCATCAATGGAATCAATTTTTCTGGAAAATGATACGGTCCATAGTTATTCGAACAACGAGAGATTGTTACAGGTAAGCCATACGTTCTATGGTAGGCCAATACTAATAAATCAGCAGATGCCTTAGATGATGAATATGGACTCGATGTATGAATCGGTGTCTCTTCTGTAAAGAATAAATCTGGTCGATTTAGTGGTAAATCACCATACACTTCATCTGTGGATACTTGATGATATCGCTGAATCCCATATTTACGACATGCATCCATTAATACAGCAGTTCCCATAATATTCGTACACAAGAATACTTCTGGATTCTCAATACTTCTATCTACATGCGATTCAGCTGCAAAATTAATGACTATATCTGGTTTATATTGCTCAAATATTTTATAAATGGCTTGTCTATCTGCAATATCTGCTTTCACAAATGAGAAATTTGACTGATTTTTTACAGGTTCTAACGTTTCTAAATTACCTGCATAGGTTAGTGCATCAACGCATATGATATGGTCCTCTGGGTACTTAGCTACCATCATATGTACAAAATTACCACCGATAAATCCAGCACCACCGGTTACAATAATATTCATATACACACACCACCCTATTGTCTACTATCAGCCATTGTAAAGGATATCTTATTCTCTAATTCATTAAAGAATGGAGATTTGCTATCCTTCTCAGATAGGATAGGATTTTCTATCCCCCAATTAATAGCTAATATGGAATCATTCCATCGAATACCTCCATCTGCTTCTGGTGCGTAATAGTTATCTGCTTTATACATAAACTCAACATGATCTGTTAATGTTACAAAACCATGTCCAAAGCCACGAGGAATTAGAAATTGTTTTTGATTTTCTTCACTAAGTTTAACGCCATACCATTGCTTATATGTAGGACTATCCTTACGAAGATCAACTGCTACATCAAGTACTGCACCACGGACACATCGTACTAATTTTGCTTGTGCCTTATCCCCATATTGGAAATGAATACCACGCAATGTACCTTTTACAGTAGATGATGAGTGATTATCTTGTACAAAATTATAAAATAAGCCAGCCTCTTCCATAGTTCGCTTATTCCATGATTCCATAAAGAATCCTCGATGATCACCAAAAACTTGTGGTTCAATAATCACAAGACCTGGGATACCTGTTTCTGTAACCTTAATTCCCATACTATACAACCCCTATCCTTGTATTTGCCCCTCTGCTACACGCCGTAAATGTTTACCATATGGTGACTTTCCATATAGCTTTGCACTCTCTAGTAATTGTTCTTTACTAATCCATTCATTACGGTACGCGATTTCCTCTAATGCAGATATTTCAATACCAGAACGTGTTTGGATAACTCGTACAAATTCAGACGCCTCATTTAAAGAGTCTACCGTACCCGTATCTAACCATGAATATCCTCTACCAAGAGTGTGAACACGTAAATCACCACGTTCTAAATACATCTTATTTAAATCTGTAATTTCTAATTCCCCACGTTCAGATGGCGTTACTTTTTTAGCTAATTTACAAACGTCTTTATCATAGAAATATAGTCCTGTAACGGCATAATTTGACTTTGGATGTTTCGGTTTTTCTTCAATAGATTTTACGAGTCCATTTTCATCAAATTCAACAACACCAAAGCGTTCTGGATCTTCTACATGATATCCAAATACTGTAGCACCACTTGTAGCCTGTGCAGCTTCTTGTAGTTGTTTTCTCATACCAGCACCATAAAAAATATTATCACCTAAAATCATGGCACAGGAATCACCATCAATAAATTCTTCACCAATGATAAAGGCTTGTGCTAATCCATCTGGTGATGGTTGCTCTTTATATTGTAAATTAATACCATACCGTGAACCATCGCCTAATAAACGTTCAAAATTAGGTAAGTCCTGTGGTGTCGATATAATTAAGATATCCTTAATCTCTGCTAACATAAGCATAGATAATGGATAAAATATCATTGGTTTATCATAAACAGGCAATAATTGCTTAGATGTTACTAATGTTAGTGGATATAGACGTGTCCCTGATCCACCAGCTAAAATAATCCCTTTCATACTACCCCTTCTCTTTTCTTCTAAGAAAAAATTAATTTTAATGCGTTTACTAAATTATATTTTTCTCTAATAAGTTGACCACCAGTTCTAGCAATTTGATTGCGTTCATCTTCATGACTCATATAATATTCAATCTTTTCAAGTAGCTCATTTATATTAGAATAACACTCGAAATTTCTTTTTTCTTTTAATTCTAAATTACATATATTTTGTCTATCACTCAGAATGAAATTATCATTCCCCATAACTTCAAAAGTTCGACAATTATAACAGGTATGCCCTTCTATATGGATATTCAAATTGATTTTTGTCCGTTTATAATAAGCAATTACATCACTAGGTGTTAATACTTTATTCTCGACAAATTTAGCTAAATATGGATATCTACGTTTAAACTTCCATTTACCGATAATCCGTTGATGCCAATGATGATCATGCCATATACGTCCTAATACAAGCATCTTATAATTCTTCTCATATGCTAACTTAGCAGTGGCTTCTAATATATCCAATCGTTTTTGTATACCTGCAATTGTACCAATAAAAAATATATCAATATCTTGCTTATCTTCAGATGTGCGAGGTGAAGCATAAAATTCTGGCCCCGCAAATAATGGTAAGTATTCTCCCTCAATAGAATAATATTCTTTTAATTGTAAAATATCATTTATCTCAAAAGAATAGATTTTAGAATATAGGTATATGTGATTTTTTAAATCATTTATATCATGCATAGCATCCCAAACCCATAATCGACAATCGACCTGTTGAGCTATTGTTTCATTTAGGAAGAATGTTTGATCTGGAAATCTAAAATCATTAAGAAATAATACGATGTCTATTTTCTTATGTTTAATTACAGATAATAAGCGATCTCGCTCTACTTGTACAGATTTATCATAATCTAACTCAAATATCTCTGTACAATTACCTAGTTGCGTATTCGCAGCAATCATATTTCTAGAAAATATACTACTATTCCTTTGATTTGTAACCATGCAAATATTCATTAAATGATCCTCTTATTCTTTAATATTTAATTCTAACTATTATATTAACAAGCTACGAAATTTAAAGTTGTTATATCAACTTAATATCTATAACTTCTCCTGTAATATCAGCTTGTAAAGCTTTTAAAGACTCTCTTGCTACCATCTCGGATTTTAATAGAGTATTTTCTGGTTCTATTCCAAAGTTTTGTATACGCATAGGTGTTTTAGTACGTTGAGGATTAATACAGTTAACTCTAATTCCATTAGGTTCCCATTCTTCAGCAATTGCTTGTATAAAATTCACAATAGCTGCTTTTGTAGAAGAGTATAAAGCATAATTTGCACGACCACGAGTATAAGAACTTGACGTAAAATGTAATAAGCTACCTTTACTCTTTTGTAAATAAGAAAATGCAGCCATACTAACATTTATCATTCCCTTATAATTAATATCTATAATTTCTTCTATAACAGATTTAGAAAGATGCATTAAAGGTTCCTTATTTAAGACTGCAGCAGAATTAACAATATAATCTATCTGATTATGCTTTGAATATATTACTTCTAAAAAATTATCAATATCAGACTTATTACGAATATCCACGTTATTTTCACGTCTTGAACAACTATAAACTATAGCTCCTTCATTACGGGCAATCTTAACCATATCCGCACCAATACCAGAGCTTCCACCAAATATAACTATTACCTTATCTTTTAAAGATAAATTTTCTAGATTTTTATTTAATAAAGTGGTTTTTAATTGAAATAACTTATCAAATAAATATATATCTTCTGGATACGTAAGTTTTGTATTACGCTCTTCTCCTGTCACAACAAAAATTGGAGTTTCAGGCAAATATTTTAAAACAACACCACAATCATCAGTAACAGCAAAATTTTTATCCTTTAAAGCTTTCTCATATGCCTTACTAATTATTTTATATTTAAATCCCTGAGGAGTTTGTCCACGATTTAATTTAGATCGATCTGGAATATTTTTTATTGTATTATTTTCTTGATTTATTGTAATAATAGTATCTACAGCAGGGATTCCCACATCAACAGCATCATAGATATCCAATGCATTAACAACATCTGTAATAATTTTCGGACTTACTAATGGACGCACTGAATCATGAAATATTAGACGAACATCCCCTTGTATATTTTCATAAGCACGTATTGCAGACAAACTAGATTCATAACGTTCATTACCACCATTAATGATTTTTTTCACTTTAGTCCAAGAGTTAGTAAGAACCATTTTTTCCACTATATCTATATAATTATGATGCATAACTATTACAATTTCATCAATTAACATATGCTTTTGGAATACATCTACCGTATGTTCTAAGACAGTTTTTCCAGCCACTTTTAAAAACTGTTTTGGCTTATTTAGCCCAAGTCGACTGCCTATTCCTCCTGCTAATATAACAGCTATATTTTTTTTATCCCCCATGTATTTATTCCTTTTTATAACTAAAATTACTAACTACTCCCAAAATACAATAAATTATAATAATTAAATTTATCATATTTTTATTTCTATACATTCCAATATACTTCTACATTATGACCTTTTTGTTCTGATTTAGGTGGTAACTCCATATAATTACCATAACGATATTTAAGGACACTATCATAATAACTTGTTACAGGTAATAAATGACCTTCAAATGAAACATATTCAATAGTTTTAAACATATTTCTATCAAAAATCGAATCATTAAGTCGACTGGTTCCACCCTTACCAAAACCCTGATAATTTGCAATTACACCGGTATCTCTATACTTATTATTGCAATCATATTTCAATTTAAGTATTTTTTTTACAAAAGTACTACTAGATAATAATGGTAAATGATATTTTTTTACCCACTGATTCCATTTCTGACCATGTCTTATAAAGTGATCTAACATCTTTCCATAAAACTTATTACGTTGTAAAATTTTCTTTTGCTTCAATTCATCAAGTGGCAAATAATCAAATACAAAAATATCTATATACACACCATAATGAACCTTATGTTTACCAATAGTCTCTACCAACTCAGTTCTTTTATCAAAAAATTTTGCCACAAATGCTGCAAAAAATGAATTCTCATCCATTTCAGGCCATAACTGATAATTCTCATTATCACAATTTGTTATATGTTCCTTCCAATCCTTTTCAAACTTATCATAATTTTCTCTATCCATACAAATGTCTATATCATCATCCCATGGAATAAATCCTTTATGTCTAATAGCCCCCAATAGAGTCCCATAAGCTAAAGAATAAACTATATCTCTTTCTCTACAAAATTTATCAAAATGCAATAATGTTTTTAATAAAACATCATGAAATTCCTTAGTTGTTAATCTTTTTTTCCCCATTTTATTTTCCTTATATTGATTTATTGGAAATCTCTACTAACAAATCTTCCCATTTAGACCATATAATATCTGGTGCAAATCGTTTCATCGAATCTACTGCTTGTCTTCCCAATGCAGAACATAATTCAGAATTCCCCATAAGCTTTTCTAAACCTAGTGCTATATCTGCAGGATTATCTTTTACTAAGATTCCATTATATCCATCTTGTACCATATCTGATACACCAAGCCATGTATCACAAGCTATAACCGGTAACCCTTTAGCCATCGCTTCAGCCATAGATAAACCAAAACCTTCTGATGCACTCATCATGGCATATATATCCCCTGTTGATAAAACAGATTCTACATCCTTAGTAATACCTTTAAATAAGATCCTATCTGATAAATTTGCCTGTTTTATCATCAATTCTAATTGTGCTTTATAGGCTTTATTCTCATCAGCGCCCCACAATTCAACAATCCAATTTGGAAATTGATCTGCCACTTTAGAAAAAGCTTCAATTAACAAGTGAGGTCGCTTATGTCCCTTTGCCAAACGACCTATAAATAAAATTTTATGTACATCTTTTGGTTTTGTTAAGTCTACTTGATTAGTAAATTGTGGTACTACATTTCCTATAACCACAATTTTATTATTAGGAAGATGTCCTTCTAATACTTTTTTAAATGATGGTAATAGCACTTGATTTACATCAGATTGCTTTACTGCTTCTAAAGACAAAACAGGATAAAAATCAAAATAATCTTCTGGATTACCATGACTCATAGTAATAATAGGAACTTTATCTTGTAAATTTAAATCAATGATTAAACTTTTAGAAGTACCTGGCGTGAATGAAACAATAATATCTGGCTGAATACCTTTTATTATCTTTCCCATATACGGACAAATATATTTATAAAAGAAATCGTTATTTACAGTACGTGCTTTTTGTTTACTAAATAACCGATAAAACTCACGTTTTAAACGTAATGAAAGAGGGTATTTGATTCGTTTTCCATTCTGTAGACGTACATCATAACACTTTATACCCTCATCAATAGGGAAGAAAAAATCACCGCTACGTTCATCAGCATAAATTACTGATACTTTATGTCCTCGTTTGTGCATTTCATTAGCAAAAGCACTCGTTACTTTTGCTAATCCACCTGTATCTCCAACCATCTTTGTTGTATTTACTAATAAAATATTCATTATCAAACCCCATATGTATAGCAATTAGAAGGTGTTTACTGACTATAATAATTACATTTATTATAGCATATATAAAGCCATAAATACGGATAAACTCACACTCTATTCATATATTACATTATTTATCTTGATATTTATTTTTAGATATTTTGTAGATAAAAAAAGAACTTCTACTATACATATAATCATGTTCAATAGTAAAAGTTCTATTCAAATCAATATTTATTTCAAATACGCCTTCAAATTCCCTCGAATTTGTTCTTCATATCCATCAAGTAATTCATATCTCTTCCGATATTGGCTACGTTTTTGTGATTTGATTTCTTCAATCGGTTTTCTATATTCTTCCAATGGAATTTTGAAGAATCGTGGATCTTGTGTAACTGTACCGCCAATGTCTTCCCACAATGGATCGAGTTCAGCTACTTTTGCCTTATGGCCACGTACCATGTGTGTATTGGCGTAGAAACCTTCGTCAGATACAGCATACATTGATTGAACTTTACAGTATTTAGCGAGTTCCCGAATCAAGAATATGATAAAGTTTTTTGGCCGATATCCAAACATTTTTTTTGTAATATGTTTAGCATTATCAAGGCCATCCTTGTACCCTTGGATGGTACCAATCCACAAGGCTGGTTCCCCTTCTAAACCTTTGCCGAGGCGGATGTTCGCATGATATACGCCTTGGTCGCCTAGTTGTAACAGAATGGTAAATAAACCTTCTTTACGTTGACCGGTCATAAAGTTAAGATGTGCCGTCATGTTTAAGTCAGCATCTTCCCATAGTAGAATGCCTTGTTTTAATCCTTCCGGTTTTAGTTCATCCGGATTATATAGCATTTTGATGGTCTCTGATGTAAATACATCTTCTAAAGCTGTAAAGTGATTTTTTACCGCATCAATGCGTTCACGCAAGGTAGATTCTTTAAACAAGAATATACGGCTCATCAACTCATAGAGACCTTCTTGTTTATCTAAAATATGTTGATCTGGTGCGTAGCTTTCAAAAAAAGACTTATATTCCATCATCTCTTGCTTGTGGCCTACAGTTCGCAAGAAATGCAAGACTACGCGTCGTGTTTCACGCCATGATTTTTTTCCATAAATAGCTCGACCATTAGCCCATTGGTCCTTTATATATTGAAACATACACTCTCCTAATAATATAACAAACTAAAATCTTCTATATTAAATATATTTAAACCTATATTATTTATATGACTTAGTAATATGTTTTTTCAAAGTATCTATCATTTTTATTTGATCAACTGTATTCAAACTTGTATGATACAATTTACTCTTAGTTTTGCCAGTACTCATAATCAATTTGTTTTCTTCTAGCACCTCTAGTGCTTTATAAACTTTATATCTCGTAAATTGCGCCTTATTTACTATAGCTGTTACAGATAAAAATGATTTGGATTCTTTTAATATATTGTAAACTTTTTTGGCTTCATCAGATAAGTTAGGCACTGTTGTAATAGTATCTACACCCCATATAGTAAGTTCAGTTTTAAATACATCTGTATCTAGTTCTGGTTGCCTATAATCATATTGATTTGGAATTTGAAATATAATAGGTCCTCCTGAACCAATACGTTCGGATAGACCAATACGTCTAAATAAATTAACTAATAAATCATTTCTTGGATTTGATGTTCCTCCTGAAATAAACTCTTCTAGTTCCACTCGTAAACATCCAGGATTTTTAAATTTATAGAAAAAGTCACTAACTTCTATAACTATATCAGACAAACTACTATGATAATCTGCATGAACTAAACTATTAATAAGAGCTTCTCTAATAGCCGTAATAAAATTATCATAAGATATTCTCTCTATACTATCATTCAACTTAAATGGAGTATTAATGGCTGAGACTAATTTATCCATAACAACTAAGTAAAATTCAAAGACGTTTAAATCTATATATTGACTATCCCCAAAAGCAACCCTATCTTTCCATCTATCTTGAATATTATAAATACCACGTTTATCAATATAATCTAAGTGAAATTTAGGGAAACGACTTCTTATAGCTTCTTCTTTTCCAAAAAATAGAAGAGCAGCTTCAGTTAACTTATACTTTCTTTCATCATTTCTATCAATACATCTAACACCTATAGAAGTTAGTAATTCTTCATCAGACATATTTGTGTATCTATCATTTTTATTAGAAATATATTGTCTATATTTTTGTATTGTCTCTGATGATAAATCTTCTATTGTATAATTATCTAAAAGCACCGAATCTTGGTTACTATTTTTATCTCTAAAGAAAGTACTAATTTGTTCATCTGTAGCAATTCGATCACCTTCATATAATCTAATATATGTTTTATTAGGATTATTATTCAAAAATATTGGTTTATCGCTAATATGAGCTTCTGGAACTTTAATATAAATAATAGATCTACCATTATCTAATATTTTTTGATCTATATGTCTATTATCTAATATATTCTTACTAATCTTCTCTCTATTATTAATAGTATTCCAAAAGTCTTGAATTATTTTAGGAGCATTACTAACTCCAACTTCTTCATAATTTCCGTTATCTTCAGAAACACCAAGAATTATTAAACCACCTTTAGTATTAGCAAACGCCGAATATGTTGGCCATATATCACCTGGTAATTTATCAAATGATTCCTTATATTCAATATTTTCATTTTCATGTACTAAATCAAAATCTTCAAAATTTACCAACTTATAATTCACCTCAATTCGACGCATAAATTTAAGTATTTCAAAAGATTGTCAAAAGATTGTCAAAAGATTATTTTTGCTATAAACTCTTATTCTATCTGTATTTTTTTAATTTTCTAATCTATCAATATAATAATTTCAAAAGATTATCAAAAGATTATTCCAAAAATTATTGTATAGTTATACATTAATAATCGAATCCATCATCCGTTTATGTCCAAAGTCTTCATTGGCTTGTACC
>ERZ773076.1120-NODE-1120-length-11919-cov-3.645398_pt1 | contig 11919 bp, 10 predicted proteins | sample MGYA00580613_ERZ773076 | MGnify/ENA primary metagenome ERZ773076 (study PRJEB29015, sample SAMEA2738005) | human oral metagenome | biome: human oral; feature: human-associated habitat; material: dental | place: China | collected 2057 ...
CTCGCCCATGTCGCTGTTTAGACCGATGCCGTTCATGCCGCTCCTTACCGTTGTCCCGCCGCTCACACCATGTAATCCAGATCGCGTTTGTCGGTGATGAACATGTGGCCCGGCGCATGCGTAATCGCGAATTCCGGTTTCGACGCCATCACCGCCGCCTGCGGAGTCACGCCGCACGCCCAGAACACCGGAATGTCGCCCGGTTCCAGAACCGGCACGTCGCCATAGTCGGGATGTGCGATGTCTTCGATGCCAATTGCTGCGGGATCACCCACGCATACGGGAGCCCCGTGCACCGACGGATAGTATCCGGAGATCCGGCATGCGTCGGCCACCTGCCGTGCGGGAATGCCGCGCATCGACACCACCATCGTGGAGCGAAAGGCGCCTGCCGGCCGGCATTCGATCGACGTGTCGTACATGGGCACGTTGCGTCCGGCCGTGATGTGTCGCACCGGGATTCCGGCCTCCATCAAAGGAAACTCGAACGTGAAGCTGCAGCCGATTACGAACGTCACCAGATCGGACCGCCAATAGTCGCGGATGTCCGGCACTTCAGCCACCAACTCACCACGCCTCCACACGCGATACATCGGTACATCGGTGCGGATGTCGGCTCCCGGCGCGGTTGCCGGCTCGGTGACGCCCGGTTCCATCACTTCCAGCAAGGGGCAGGGCTTGGGATTGCGTTGCGCAAACAATAGGAAATCAAAGGCCTGCTCTTTCGGCAGAATCATCAGATTCGCCTGCGCATAGCCTTGAGCGACGCCGCATGTCGGGCGTACTTGTCCTGCACGGAACGCGGCGCGCGCGGCCGCGGGAGTGGATGCCGCATCAAGATCAGCCATGTTTGCACCTTCCTCACCTATATCCGTACCGGCGGCGTACCGAACGGCACAACCCCGGCATAGCCCACAGGCAACGGGAAACTCTCTTGACCACCACGATGGACGCACAACGTTACGGTGTTTTGACTTTCGTGACGCCAATGTTTCAGCCTTGCAAATTGGCGGCTTCGCGCGGAAACATACCTCCATTAGGTTGGGCGCTGTACGGCGGCGTCGCGTCGTCGTCCCGATTTCATGCGTTGCGTCGGCTCCACGCGACTGGCATTACGTAGTCGGCTTCGCATGATCGGATTGGCAGAATTGACATGTTATTGACATGTTCATGTGATTGGGATTTGCGCCATCCGCACGATTCGCGCCGTATGGTTCACGCGATGGTTGCGCGCGCAGGAAGAGAGGTTCCCATGAGTTCGATCGTTCTGGGCGTCGGCAACGGCAAGGCGCTGTTCACAGGCACGTCCGTCGCGCCCGATGAGGATCTGGTGCGGTTCGCCGATCCGACGGACAGCATCATCAACGCCTTCGATCTGAGCGTATTGCGAGGTGATGGCATCTTTGAGGCGACCACCGTATGGAGGGGTTTCCCGGTCTCGTTGGAGAATCATCTCAGGCGTCTCGCGCAATCCGCAAAGCTTATGAATATGCCCGAGCCGAACATTCCGGCGATGACCCGCGCCGTGGAGCTGGTCATCGACCAATATGACGACCCGGAACCCGGCCCGATGCTGCGCATCATCGTCTCCCGCGGTCTCGACCCCGATACCGGCGTGGGCAGGTCGGCCGACCGCACGCCCACCATCTTCATCTTCCTTGATGCCAAGGGCACATTGCATTCACTCGAACCGATCACCATGGCGTCGATGACGCGCGGATATCCGTCGGACATCACCGCCCGCGCGCCCTGGCTGCTCAATGGTGCGAAGACCCTCAGCTACGCGTTCAACTGCGCCGTGCACCGCGAATGCGCGCGTCGGGGCGTCGGCGACGCGATTCTGCACACGGAGGACGGCTATACGATGGAGTGCCCGAATTCTTCGATCGTGGCGCGATACGGCAGTGATTTCGTCACGCCCGACCCGCGCATCGGCATCCTCAACGGCACTTCGCAGCGTGAGATGTTCGCATGGGCGTTGCAGGAGGGCCATAAGGCGGTCTACAGGAAGCTGCCGATTGCCGAACTACGTGAGGCCGACAGCCTGTATATGACGCACGGTGGCTGGGTGATTCCGATCAGTGAGATCGACGGGCGTGCGCTAGTCGTAGACACGGCACAGATTCAGGCGGTCAACGATGCGATTCATTCCGGACGCACGCATGATGACGCGCTGGGGATCGGTCCGACCGGCGATTACGAGTGATCGGCGGCCGCTGACACCGTTCGTGTGGTGTCGCCCAACGCCAAGGTCACGGGAATGAGCACGGACGGCTCGAACGGGTTGTCATCTTTTCTTAGACTCGCTTTGGCGGCGGCCGCATCCTCGTCGGCGATGGCCTGCGTGATGTGATCGGCTACGGTCTGCGTGATTGCAACGAAATCCTGCACGACCGCGGTCGTCTTCATGCCGGCGAGATCGGTCAGATACGTGCCATCGTAGGCGACGATCTGCAAATCCTGCGGAATGGCGATACCCCGGCGCAATGCTTCGCGCACGCAGAAGGAGGCCCCTATATCGGAGCTGACTACCGCATCCACGCCATCCGGACCAACGCGATCCAGCGTCTCCCCCACCGCACGGCGGTAGCCGTCGAAATCCATGACCTCGCCGGCTTCCACATACTCATATCGAATACCGGCCTTCATCAACTCCTGCTCGAGCGTCAGGTAATAACGCACCGTCGGGAAGGTGGTCTTCTCCAAATCGAAGACGTCTTCGACCTCGCCGCGGGCGGCTAGGTCGAAGAACTGATCACGCGGACCTCCGATCATCACCACATGACGCGCACCGGTGCGAATGAGCAGATCGGCAATCAGACGGCCGCCCTGTTCATGATCGGAACCGACCGAGGGGATGCCCTCCCCCAGCACACGGTCGAACGCAACGATCGGGCGATGAATGGACGTCCAATAATCAGGCGTATGCGCGGTATGGGCGCTCATTACGATGCCGTCCATGATATGTCGGCGCAGCATTTCCACATATTCGGCTTCGCCGTTCTCGGCATCGGCGGTGGAGCACAGCATGGTGCTCAGTCCCTGCCCGGCGAGCATATGCTGCAAGCTGGCCGTGAACGTGGCGAAGAAGGGGTGCCGGATGGTCGGCACGATCACGCCGACCATATTGGTGCGATTGTGGTATAGATTGCGCGCCAGTTCGTTCGGCACATAATTTAGCGCGTTCATGGCACGCTGCACCCGGTCACGCATATCGTCGGACACATATCCCGTGCCGTTCACCACCAACGAGACGGTGCTCAATGAGACTCCGGCCTTCTTCGCCACATCGCGCATGCCGACCATGTTCATACTCCTTTGCGCAGCCGCTATCATGCTCATTGTACATAGTATCGAACCGGTTTAGCGACCGGTGTGTGCATCGTTGTACGTTCGGTCGAGACGGTCGTCGAGAGCATGAGGTCGCGGCATACGAAAGCGGTGCGAAGCCTGACGACGATTGTCGCCCGCTTCGCACCGCGCGTCTCGTTTGGTCATGATTCGCACCTGTAGCTCAGGTGCGGCGCCACGATCAGGCCGTAGGCACGGAACCTTCCTGAGGGTGGTCGAAGACCGGCTTGTTGTCAGCATCGTACTTGTAGACGCCGATGGAAGCCGAGCTTGGATCATGCGCATCGTTGAATGCGCCGATGGAGGTCTGGCCCTTGTACTGGATTTCCTTGCCGTCCTTGAGCAGCGCCAGGCAAGCCTTGTAGGAATCGCATTCCTCGCCCTTGGTGGAACCGGAGACCGCCATAAGGTTCTTCTGCACGGTCTCGCCGTCCGTCGCGCCGCCCTTCTGGGCCGCGAGCGCCGCCAGCACGATGGCGTCATAGGTTTCGGCGGTGTAGGTGAAGTCGGTGACCTTGGAGTTGAAGGACTTGACGTTCTTCTGGAATTCGTCGGTCGGATGGGCGCCCGGGATGGTGCCGACGGAACCTTCCAGCAGACCGGCATCGAAGTCCTCGGAGTGGTCGACGGTATTGCCGTCGGTCATGTACAGCTTGTGGGTATCGATACCCTGGGTCGCAAGTTCCTTGACGAGCGGCACGGTCTGATCGAAGGCGATCACCAGCGTGGCATCCGCATTAGAGGCCTTGATGCTGGTCACCATCGAGGAGAAGTTGGTTTCGGTCGGATCGAAGGTATCCTTCTCGCCATAGACGACCTTCACGCCGGCATCCTCCACGGTCTTGACGACCACGTCACGCAGGGACGTGCCGTATTCGTCGTTGAAGACCGCGATGGCAAGGTTCTTCACACCGTCCTGTGCGATGATCTGGCCCAGCACGGCACCCTGCACGGTGTCCGGCGGGATGGTGCGGAAGAAGTAGTCGTTCAGGCCGGAGAAGGCGGTGGACGTGGCACCCGAAGAGATCATCGGCACCTTCGCGGACGTGACCTGCTTGTAGGTGTTCTTGACCACGGAGCTGGACGGCGGGCCGACCACGACGGACGGGTTCTTGGCGAGCACCGACTGCGCCGACGACGTGTTCTGGTCGGCATGGTCCGCGTCCGAAGTGTCGGCCGAAGTGATTTCGATGTCTTTGCCGAGTACGCCGCCGGCATCGTTGATGTCCTTCTGCGCAAGCTTCATGGTGGCGATATTGGCCGGGCCGAGGTACGCCATGGAGCCGGTGAGCGGGAACAGGCCTGCCGCCATGAACGTGCCGGAATCGGATGTGGACAAGGCGGATGAGTCGCTCGAGCTGGACGAAGACGAGCCGCAGCCGGACAGCATCATCGTCAGCGCGGCCGCCGCCGCGGTAATCGTAATCAGGGTCTTCTTGGAATTACTCTTCTTCATTATCGTCACTTCCTCTTGTCTCTGTACTGTCGTTTATTGTCGTGATTATTGCCGCGGGAAAGCAAGAATCCGCAAATTCCTGCGGATACCACGATTGCGCTATCTGGAATTATGCGGATTCTTGCGATTGAGGCCCGACGGCGACCGCGCATCTTACGTTTGTCGGTCGCCGTCGTAACCTACTGTCAGTCGGTCGGAACGTCGCCGGACTGGGTGTGGTCGAAGACCGGCTTGTTGTCGCCGTCGAAGGTGTAGACGCCGATGTTCGCGGAGCTCGGATCATTGTTCTTGTTGAACGGTCCGATACCGGTCTGGCCTTGGTACTGGATGTCCTTGCCGTCCTTGAGGAGGGCGAGGCATGCCTTGTAGGAATCGCACTTTTCGCCGCCGTCCGCGCCGGAGACCGCCGCCATATTGGCCTGGATGGTCTTGCCGTCGGCGCTGCCGCCCTTCTGTGCGGCGAGGGCCGCGAGAATGATGCCATCGTAAGTTTCGGCACCGTAGGTGGTGGTGTTCTTCAGATCCACGCCGGTGGATTCGAGACGCTTGATGAAGTCATCGGACGGGTTGACGCCGGGGATGGTGCCCTTCGAGCCCTTGAGCAGACCGGCATCAAGCTCGCCGGAATAATCGGAGGTGTTGCCGTCGACGAAATACAGCTTGCTCATGTCCACGCCTGCGGAGGCGAGGGCCTTGAGCAGCGGCTTGGTCTGATCGAAGGCGATGACGAGCGTCGCGTCAGGGTTGGACGCCTTGATGGCGGTGGCAATCGAGGAGAAGTTCGTTTCGGTCGGATCGAAGGTATCCTTCTCGCCGTAAACGATATCGACGCCCGCGTCACCGGCGGTCTTGACGACCGTGTCGCGCAGGCCGGTGCCGTATTCGTCGTTGAAGACCGCGATGGCGAGCTTCTGCACGCCATCCTGGGCGATGAGGTTGCCCATCACGGCACCCTGCACGGTATCGGGGGCGACGGTACGGAAGAAGTAGTCGGACAGGCCGGAGAAGCTGGCCGAAGTGGCGCCCATCGACAGCATCGGAACGTTCTGCGAGGTGATGGACTTGTACGTGTTCTTGACCACGGAGCTGGAAGCCGGGCCGATGACGAACGACGGATTCTTGCTGAGCACGGACTGCGCGGCGGACGTGTTCTGATCGGCATGGTCCGCATCGGAGGTGTCGGCATCGACGGTGGTGACGTCATTGCCAAGTACGCCGCCCGCATCGTTGATATCCTTGACCGCAAGCTTCTCGGCGGCCAGTTCAGGAGGTGCGAGATAGGCCAGGGAACCGGTTTCCGGCCACAGTCCGCCAAGCACGAACTTGGTGGTCTTGGCGCTGGAATCCGACGAACTGGCGGCGCTGTCGGAACCACTGGAACTCGAGCCGCAGCCGGCGAGCGACATCACCGCGGCGGCGATCACGGCGGTCGTCGTAATCGACAGCTTCTTCATGCTCTTCATGTTGATATGCTTCATGCGAATCACCATTTCCTCTCTTGATCCGGCCGAATGCCGAACCCTTGGTGACGATTGCGATCGTGTTGATTGTTCTCGACCGTTCGCAATCTTTACTTCGGAATATAGAAACCCCGCAAACCGAAAGTGTGTGCATAAAGTTAACCCGAGATGAAGCCCGAAAACTGTTGGAAACACAAGGATTTCCAACGGTTTTCAGGCATGACTGAACCGCCGGCGGAGGTAGGATTCCCGGTACGCCGGCGGTTGGCTAGGACTCGAGGTCCTCGCTTACGGAAGAAAGCCCGGGCTCAGGGACTCAAGGTTCCGGCTCATGGAGGAAACCGCGGAACGCGTGCGCAGACCGCCATTCGAAACCGAAGGCGTACGAAGGTACGTCAGGCGGCGAGCGGCGAGCGGCGAGAAAGGCGGCATGCGCTCCGTTCCGTAATTCCCAGAGTTCTGCCGTCACTTCATCTCCCTTCCTCTTCCACCTCCTCTTCCAGATTGCCGAGGTAGAGGGAAACGACCTTCGGATCTTCCATCAGGTCACGGCCCCTGCCGGAATATGCATTACGGCCCTGGTCGAGAACGTAGCCACGATCGCAGATCTGCAGGCAACGACGGGCGTTCTGTTCGACGATAACCACGGAGACACCGGCCTTATTGACCTGACGCACGCGGATGAAGGTCTCATCCTGCAACATCGGGGACAGACCTGCGGAAGGCTCATCCAGCAACAGTACGGATGGCTTCATCATCAGGGCGCGGGCCATGGCCACCATCTGGCGTTCGCCGCCGGAAAGCTGGCCGGCAAGCTGGTTCTTGCGTTGGCCGAGCTTGGGGAAGATGGAGCACACGTAGTCGAACCGCTCGTTGAACAGCTTCGGCGCCTGAAATGCGCCCATATGCATGTTTTCCGCGATGGTCAGGCTGGGGAACACGTTTTCGGTCTGCGGCACGAAACCGACGCCGCGGGAGACAAGCTTGTCGGCACGCAGGTTGGTGATGTCCTCGCCCTTCAACAACAGCTTTCCGGAGTGGATATGCACCAGACCGAACAGCGACTTGAGCAATGTGGACTTGCCGGCGCCATTCGGACCGATGATGCCGACGATTTCGCCCTCATGCAAGGTAAGGGAGGCACCGTTGAGGATGTTCACGCCGGGAATGTACCCGGCAATCAGGTCGACCGCGTCCAGCAGGGGCTCGCCCTCGGGTTCTCCCACGTGGATCTGCGCACGGGTCAAACCGTCCGCGCTCCCACCCTGAATGTCCGATTCTCCAGAATCGGACAACTGGGAACCAACATTCCCCTCATGAATGTCCGATTCTGGAGAATCGGACACAGAGACCACCGGATTCCCCGTCTGAATGTCCGATTCTGGAGAATCGGACAAACCTGCCGGATCGGTGACGCTTGCGATGTCGCTCATCTCAGGCCTCCTTCAAATCTTCAAGCACGGAATCGTCACCCAGGTCCACATTGGCATGCGCACCCAGATAGGCGTCGATCACAGCCGGGTCGCTCATCACGCTCTTCGGCTGACCTTCGGCAACGATCTTGCCTTCCGCCATCACGGTGACCCAATCGGCGATATGACGCACCATGTTGATGTCATGTTCCACGAACAGCACCGTCGTGCCTTCCTCACGCAATGCCATGATGTGGTCGAGCAGCGACTGCTTCAACGCCGGATTCACGCCGGCCATCGGTTCGTCGAGCATCACCAGCTGCGGATCCGACATCAGCGCACGTGCCATCTCCAGCAGTTTGCGTTGGCCTCCGGAAAGCGCGCCCGCATAATCGTTTTTCTTCTTGATCAGCAGGAAGCGTTCCAATAGCGCTTCCGCCTTTTCAACGTTCTCTTTCTCCTGACGTTTCCACATTCCGGGAAACAGCGCACGGAACATGCCCTCACCTGGCTGCACGGGCGCACCAAGCAGCATGTTGTCAAGCACGGTCAGACGGCTCATGACCTTCGTCAGCTGGAATGTGCGGACCATGCCCATACGCGCCACCTTCTCAGGTTGCACGTGGGCCATGTCCTTGCCGTCGAACTGCCAAGTACCGGTATTCGGCGTATCGAAGCCGGTCATCAGATTGAAGAACGTGGTCTTGCCGGCACCGTTCGGACCGATCAACGCAGTGATGCCGTGGCGTTCGATCTCGAAGTGGCCCACGTCCACGGCAGTCATGCCGCCGAATTTGCGGGTCACGTTGTCGGCGATCAGAATCGGATCGGGCTTATGCACACCCGGCTTGTTCTCCACGAACCTGAGATCCTCGGTGACTTTGTCCCTGTAAGCGGTGGAGATCAGGGTTTCACCTTCTGGCGCCTTGGTGGCCCATTTCGTCAGATCATGGAACGGGACGCCCGGCTGAGGGAAAGACGACACGGCGGGCTGTTGAGTATTCGTTGTATCAGGCATGGAAAGCCAACTCCTTTCGGTCGCCCAACAAGCCTTGTGGCCTGAAGATCACCAGGCACATCAGCGCGACGCCGACGATCACCCAGCCAAGGGCTTCGATCTGGTTGGAGGAGATCAGGGTTTCGGGAACCGTATTGCGCATGACCTCCTTGACGAAGGTGAGCAACACCCACAGCACGCAGGAGCCCAGTACCGGGCCAAGAATCGTGGCCGCGCCACCCAGCAGCAGAATCGTCCACACATAGAAGGTGACGGTACGACCGAGCGAATCCGGCTGCACGGAACGCGGCAGCACGAAGATGATGCCTGCCATCGCACCAAACAGACCGCCGAGAATCAACGATTCCATCTTGTATTTCGTAACCGGCTTGCCGAGCGAACGGATCGCGTTCTCATCCTCGCGGATGCCCTTGAGCATGCGCCCCCACGGCGAGTGGAACCAACGCCAGCACAGGAACGCCGCGATTGCCACCAGAATCCAGGCCACGATACGAAGCCACCAGGAGTTCGCGATGTTGTTGCTGTAGGTCCACAACAGGAACGTGGTCGAACCATCGGGCAGCGGGGAAAGCGCCTCGAACTTCTCCGTGAAATCCTGCGGGGAAATGCCGGCGGAACCGCCGGTGAGATTCGTCATGGCCGTCGACCTGCCGATGATACGGATGATTTCCGCGGCAGCCAACGTGACCATGGCTAGATAGTCAGGGCCGAGCTTCAACGTCGGAATGCCAAGCAGCAGTGCGTAGATGACGGCAAGAGCGAGCGCCGCGCATACGGAGGCGAACAGGTTGCAGCCCATCGACTGCGTGACCGCGAAGCCGTACGCGCCGAGCAGCATGAAGCCTGCCTGACCCATGTTCATCAGGCCCGTCATACCGAAGTGAATGTTCAAACCGATGGCGGCGAGTACGTATGCCGCCGTGGTCGGGGCGATCAGCTCGCCCGCTGCATTGGAGATGATTGTCATGATGTCCATGAATCAGCCCACCCTTTGTTGCTTGCCGAAGATGCCCTGCGGGCGCACCAGCAGAACGATAATGAGGATTGCCAGCGCGCTGGCGTAACGCATGTCGTTGGGGATGACGAGCGAGCTCATGTCCGCCACGATGCCGATGACCAGCGAACCGATGAGTGCGCCGTTGGCGGTACCGAGGCCGCCGAGCGTGACGGCCGCGAACATCAGCAGGATCAGGGTCGCTCCGGTGTTCCAGGAGATGCCGTTGAGGTAGATGCCCAACAGCACGCCGGATAGTGCGGCCATGGAGCATGACAGGACCCAGACGACACGTACCACCTGGTCCACGTTGATGCCGGAAGCCGCTGCGAGCGCCGCATTGTCGGACACGGCTCGCGTTGCCCTGCCGAGACGGGTCTTGTAGAGGAACAATGTGACGCCGATAATCACGCAGATGGCGATTAGCGCAGACAGCAACGTCGGCATGTCGGTCGTAATCGGGCCGAGCTGGAAGCTGTCCGGCACCGATTTGACGATACCCTTGATGTCACCGCCGAAGAAGAACTGGAACGTGTATTGCAATGCCATCGACAGGCCGATGGTGACGATCATCTGCTGCATGGTGCCGACATGGCGGCGGCGCAGCGGGCCCCATACGATTTCGTTTTGGATGAGACCTGTGATCGCGCCGATGACGATGGCGAAAATGGCGGAGGCCACGACCGGCATGTGCAGCATCTGCGTGCCGACATATGCCATGAGACCGCCGAGCGTCACCTGCTCACCGTGCGAGAACGACTGCAGGCCGGTGGTGCCGTAGACGAGGTTCATGCCGACTGACATCAGGCCAAGCATCAGGCCGAAGATGATGCCGGAGTACAGCTGTTGCCAGATGCGCTTGCCGATGTTGGAGCCGGCCTTCTTCTTTGATACCGTTGCGGTGCCTGAGGAGCTGGAGCTGTCGGAGCCGGATTTGGCCGAGTCGGAGGACGAGCTGCCGGAGGATGCGGAGTCGTTGATTTGGTCGAAGCGGACCACGCCGCGCTGCTTGTCGAAGCTGGCTTTCTTGATGGTCACCGTGGCGCTGCTCGACTTCAATCCGTGCTCTTCGGCCACGGATTCGTCGATGGTGACGGTGTAATCGCCGTCATCCTTGACTGAAAACGCCCACTTACCGTCGGCATCGGTTGTTGTTTCCGCTTCTTCCGTACCGGAAAGCTTCACGGTGATATCCGCAATCGCTTTCTTGTCGGCATCCTGCAGAATGCCGTTGACGCAACCGTTGTCGGAAGTCGGATTGCAGACATCCACGGCGTCGGCCGCCATGGCTGAGTCGGGTGGCAGAATGAATAGCATCGAAAGAGCGGCGAAGATCGAACATAGTATTACGATTCCCGATCGACGATGCCGTGCAATGTGAGATACGGCTGTCATAGGATTTCCTCTCTTGTTGTTTCCACAACGTAGGAGAAGAAACGGCGTTCTCAGTTGCACTCAGATTTCCGGAAGGTTACTCTCACGCCGGAGTTGTAACACGGAAATTACGCAGGAAGGTCGGCGGAGAGCTCTCTCAGACGGATTGGCTATAGTGCCGGAATGGTCAACCGCTGTCGGAAAAGGGGACACGATTGCCGGCAAAACAACGTTTTGCCCGATTTTTCGGCGTTCTCGCGCATCTGACATTTTGCCGCGCCTGGCGCTTGTCAACGGGCGAGCGAAGCCAATCCGAAACCCAATGCGACGCACACGAGCGGCACCGCAACCGTCGCCACGCCATACCCCAACGCCATCGCGAAACGCTTCTTGCGAATCAATGACAGCACTTCATTGATGGCCGTCGAGAACGTGGAAAACCCACCCAGGAAACCGGTCAGGAACAGCATGACGGTCTGAGAATCCACCGATTGCGCATAATATGACATCATCGCAATGCCCGCACACAACGAGGCGATACCGTTGATCACCAGCGTGGACAATGGGAAGGAACGATTCCAGCTACGTTGAATCGACACATCAAGCACATAACGGGCCATGGCCCCGATGCCGCCGAAGCAAAGCAGCCACATCATCAGCGCACCTCCCCCGTGGTCGGATCGGCGACCAGCGGAATCTCCGCAGTGATCGGCTTGGGCTCGAAACTCGGCGGATTCACGGACGGTACAGGACTATTCCGCCGCGTCGCGTCGGCAAGCTCCGCCAACCCTGGGGATTCCTGCGATTCCACAGATTCGGATTGTGCGGCCCGCGCGGCCGTGGTCGCAGCCGCC
>ERZ773076.1124-NODE-1124-length-11899-cov-4.055978_pt1 | contig 11899 bp, 5 predicted proteins | sample MGYA00580613_ERZ773076 | MGnify/ENA primary metagenome ERZ773076 (study PRJEB29015, sample SAMEA2738005) | human oral metagenome | biome: human oral; feature: human-associated habitat; material: dental | place: China | collected 2057 ...
AGCTGATTTTGCGCACGGTCGGATTCGTGGCAAATTCATGGCTGATTTCCGAAGCGCGGCCGCTGACGACGGGAAGCAAATCCTGCGGCACGCCCGCTTCGTAAGCCAGTAGCGCCAGCGCATACGCGCTCAGGGGCGTGAGCGACGCAGGTTTGACTATCATCGCGCAGCCCACCGCCAAAGCAGGCGCGGCCTTGCGCGCAATCATCGCGGACGGGAAGTTCCACGGCGTAATCGCAGCGGTAACGCCGACGGGCTGTTTCAACACGACCAGTTTTTGCGACGCCTTCACGCTTGTCAGCACATCGCCGTCAATCCGCCGCGCCTCTTCGGCAAACCAGCGCACAAACGAAGCCGCATAATCGATTTCGCCGCGCGCCTCGGTCAGGCTTTTGCCCTGTTCCATGGTCATGATGCGCGCCAGTTCTTCTTTGTTTTCCTTGATCAAAAAATACCAACGCCACAACACATCGGCGCGTTCCAACGCGGTTTTTGCCGCCCATAATTTTTGCGCGGCTTCCGCCTTTTGAATCAGCAGCTTGAGGTTGTCTGAACGGGTCGTGCGGACAAACGCCAAAGTCTCGCCCGTCGCCGGATTATCGACTTTGATGCTGGCTGGAATCGGGAGAAAAGAAATATCAGGATGGTTTAACAATGATGCAAAAGAATTCATGCCTGCCCTCGTGTGTATAGATGATGGATGGAAGTCATTATTCTCTTCATAGGAGAAAAGCGCAAACTGCTTGAGCAGTTTGAGTCACATGAGAAAAAGAACCAAAAGTAAGTAGCTAAAAAGGTCGTCTGAAAATGCCTTATGGGCTTGGTTAGGACTTTTCGTTTGAATGGTAAGAAAGTGTTTTGACCGACTGATAAGACATATTCAGGCAATTTTTATTTTTGAATTTCTTGTTTGCCTATATGGGTTATATAAAAAATGGAATATTTTTATGTTAAACAATGGAATAGGTTTTTAAATCATTTTAACTATTAAATGCGGATATATCTGGCAAATGTTTGCATGCGCTTAAAAACTTGTTAAAATCTCAAAAAATTATACAAATAATAATCAAAATCATTATATTTATATTCAATCTGACTTGCGGCAAAACCTTTCCGAGGTCGTCTGAAAACTTTCAGACGACGCTGTCTGACATTCCGCCACACAAGGAATCCGTTATGAAGCCAGTCAAAGTCAACACCCTTGCCGCCTGCATTGCCGCCATCGGTTTTTCTCCCATCATTTATGCGGCCGATAATACGCCGACCGTCATTCTCGATACCGTTACCGTCAAAGGCACGCGCAATAAAGACGAAATCGGTAAAAACCGGGTTTATACCCGCGAAATCGTCAATCTTTACAAAGGCAAAAACGAAGTCGAAACCTTCAAGGGCAACACCGTATCCGACCTTTTGAGCGGTATGTCCGGCGTGTACAGCGGCGACGCGCGCAACAGCGGTGCGCTGGACCCAAATATACGCGGCGTACAGGGACAGGGACGGATTCCCGTTACCATCGACGGCACTGAGCAGGCGATTACCGTCTGGCGCGGCTACGCGGGTGCAAACAACCGCAACTACGTCGACCCCAACATCATCAGCAGCGTTTCCATCGAAAAAGGCCCCTCGTTCAGCCGCGATATGAAAAGCGGCATAGGCGGCTCCGTCGCCCTGAAAACCATTGATGCCGACGATATTGTCCCCGAAGGGCAGAAATACGGATTTGAAGTGAAGGCGGAAGCTGCCAACAATTCCATTAAGCGGCGTGAGAATGCTTATGAACATTCAGTCGATTATCGAACCTTGCCTGTTCCCGCAGTAGCGACGGGCGGTATTTGGCGTTCATTTTTTGACGATACCGACCGAATCGACCAGCGTTTCAACGGACGCAATAAATTTGGTGAGGATAAAGCCTACCGCATTGCCGCTGCCACCAAGCAGGACAATTTCGATGCCATGCTCGCCTATGCCTACCGCAGTAAAGGCAATTATTTTTCCGGCAAAAAAGGGGCGGAGCGCTACGGCTATATCGGTCCTTGGACACAAGAAACTTTAGACGAATTAAAACGTCGTCAAGAAGAAGCCGCTGCCAAGGGCGAGAAATTTTACGGCAGTGAAAACATGCTGGGCGCACCCGATATTTCAAAAATCGGACTTTTCTACCATCCGGGTGGAGAAGTCAGCAATACCTCGCTCGAAACCAAATCATGGGTAGGTAAAACCACCTTCCGTCTGCCGAACCGCCAAACGATCAAATTCGGCCTGCGCCATACCGATTCCACGTTCGGCGAAATCATGCCTTCGCGTATTATCGGCCCCATCAGTTGGGATGCGTCCGTCCTCAACAAAATTGCCGAATGGCCGCAGGCATGGGTCAAACAGCGTTCCTACAATATCGACTATTCGTGGAAGCCCGAGGGCAGCCGTTGGATAGATTTCGATGCCACGCTTTGGACAACGCGTACCAAATCCAAAACCAATACCGCAGGCGGCTCGCCCGGCGATACCGTTTATGAGGACAACAAATTTCAAATAGCATGGGACGAATACGACAGATGGCAGAAATACACCCCCGCAGAGCGGCAGGAATTGCTGGATGCAGGAATAGAAGCCCCCAAACCGCCCAAACCCGAAACGCCCAATACCAACGGACGCTTCAACACCATTGAAGGCAACGCCTATTACGCCCGTAACAACCGTACAGGCTTTCAATTCTCCAACCGTATGAAATTGAGCGACAAACTGTCGTTGACCTTGATGGGCGATTTTCAAAACGAAAAACTGACATCGCGCAATGATTTTTCAGACGAGCTGGAGCGGGGAGGATACGACAAATATCGGGAAGAACTCGAAAACAGCACCATCAGGGCAAATTATGAATTGAACCAATACGGTGTACCTCGAAACGGCAAGCGGCGAGAATACAATCTGGGCTTTAATTTCCGCTACGAACCCTTCCGCTGGCTGACTTTGACGGCAGGCGGGCGATATACCAATTTCCAACTTCAGGATAAAAGCAGACGTTTGGAAAGCGGCACGAATAAGACCGGCGATCCGTTAGAAATGAACAGGGGGATAAAATATTCGATCGGCAGGGTTGCCACGCCGCAAGAATACGCGGATTACAAGGCAATTGACGATGCTTTGGCAAATGGCAGTCTTGATTATGCTTTATATATGGCGGACGAATATTCAGAACAAAGAAAAAAACATAAACAAATTAGCCTGACTTCGTTTCAAGTCAATTCGCAATATATTCCGACTTTGACAGATGATCGCGAAACATGGGTCAATCCTAATGAAAAGGTGGATTTCTATTGGTTGAAAGACGATAAAGGTCGTCTGAATATGCAGGATCATCCCCTTACCAATGGCAGCATTCCTGATTTGCACACCAAAGTTGCCAATCCTGTATATGACCCGTCTATTCCAGACAGTCCGCAATTTGTACCTAAATACTACGCAGCCAGTGCAAGTGTTTACACAACGCCAATGACCGAAGCCGAAAGACAGAGGGCAATGAAGCAGAAGGGCAGCGGTTGGGTGCCTGCATTTTCTGCCACCATCAATTTTACTGATTACAGCCGCGCCTATTTGCGCTATACCGAAACCCTGCGCTACCCCAGCATTTTTGAAGGGACTTACGGCTTTTCTACCGCCGCCGGCTCATTCAACCGCATGGGCTATGGCTGGCGGCCCGAACACGCCAAAAACTGGGAAGTGGGCTATATTCATGATTTAACGGGGCTGTTACCGAAAATGAAAAAAGCGGATTTCCGCGTCAATTACTTCCATAACAAGACCGAAAACGTTATCGATAGGGACAGCAATCTCGAATTCGAACAATTCGACAGACAAATCCGCAGTGGTGTCGAGCTGTCCACCCGCTTCGATACCGGACGCGTCTTCGGCAGCCTGAACGTATTCCGCAGCCTGGAAAACAAAATGTGCGACGAAAATTTCACTTGGACATCCGCAACAGAGGGCATGGTTGATTCAAGCTATTTTGTGAAAAACGGTAAGACTATGAATCGTCCTGTCTGCAACCACGGCGGCTTGACCGATTCGGGCTATCTGGCAAGCGCACTTCAACCACGCTGGTCAATTGATGCCGAATTGGGCAGACGTTTCCTTGCCAACAAACTGGAAACAGGCGTGCGCCTCCATTACCACAGCCGCGTCTATGAAAACCGCAACGATGCTTGGCAGCCATTCTACGATGTGCGCAATAAATATCTGAATGACAATATGAAGCCCCCGCATAACGATATGCGCTGGCAGCCTGTCGCCGTATGGGATGCCTACCTGCGCTACAAAATCGGCAAAAACCTGACTGCCGAACTGGTGGGCAGCAACCTGACCAACCGCTACTACCTCGACCCGATGAGCCGTTCTTACCTGCCTGCACCGGGCAGAACCATCAGGGTAGGGATTACGGGCAAGTTCTAAAATAGTTTCTAAATACAATTATCAAAACTCTAATATTGGTGAAGTGTAAATTTTCAGAAATGATAATAATTTATGTTTCTATTTAATAAAAATAGGAATATACTTACCTTACTTTTCCAAGAGGGCGGATTTGTAAGTTTGATTCAGATTCTTCTTGAGAAAGTTCGTTGATTTTGTAAAACTTTATTTTGGAGTGAATTATGAAACTCGTAAAAACCGTTGCGGTATTGAGTGTTGCGTTTGCCGCTTCTTCTGTGTTTGCACTGCCTAAAGGTTTTCAAGCCAACCCGACTGGTGCGACGACCAAATCGATTCAAGCCGAAGGGGTAAAGCATATTGGTGTTACTCTTGAAAACGAAGGTGAGCATAAAGGTAAAGCTTCCATTTTTGTTAGCGATACCAAGGCTGTCTCAGGAACTCCAGAGAAAGGTATTGCCAATAACAAGCCTGTTTCTTTTGCCAAAATTGATGCGACGGCAAACAAATTCTTTGTCAGAACCTTGGCTAGAGGTGTTTTGGGTAAAGACAAAAACGGTGTTACAGTTGCCAATCTGTATCGGATGACCGGTGCATGGCATCTGATTCCCAAAATGCCCGACCATTCCCATTTGGGCCGTCTGTCTTATTCCAAAGTCGGTAATATGGATGTTTACTTCGGCGACTGGTCTGCTGTTCCTTCCGGTGCGGCTGTTGGTACAAAAGGTACGAATTACACTGCCTTCTATAGCGGCACGGGTCGAACCACCAATCTGCCGACTACGGGTACTGCCACTTATACGGTTAAGGGTATCAACCAATATCATACGCAAAATACAGCCCTCTTAAACGGTACGTTGAAAGCTGATTTCGGTAAGCGAACGCTGAACGGCGAAATGAAACGTACGGGTCTGATAGTTACTGTTAACAATGCCGCCATCAATACGGCTCAGGCTTCATTTGAAGGTAAAGCTACGGCAAACAAAGTGGCCGGTACGACCCGTGGTCATTTCTTCGGCAACCAAGGCGCGGCGATTGCGGGTGTGGCTGAGTTTGATCGAAACCCTGCCTATAACACTGCCTTTGGCGGTACGAAAACCGGCAAATAATGAATCATAATGCGATAAGGCGGACGGTTTTTGTCGTTTCCCATTCCGTCCGCCTATAAAACACAAATCCGACACACAATGCACATCGTACAGGGCCGTTCGGAAATATCGGGCTTCGCAATGCGTTTAAGCCGGTATTATCCGAACGGCCCGTGAGTTTGAAGGCGTGCTGTTTCGATGAATTCGAGAAGCTCATTTTCAGACGACCCGGCAGGGGCTTTTATGCAAATAAACAATGCTCTTGCCCGGTAAAGATGAAATGTCAGTTTTTCTTTGAAAAGGTCGTCTGAAAAACAAAGCCGCCCGATACACAGGAAAGAATTTTATGAAACGCCTTTTGCTCCTTCCTTTTTTTATCAGCCTGCTGCCCCACGCGTTTGCCGACGACAGGGAAGACCGCTTCATGCAGCTCAAACAGGGAACGGAACTCCGCCGCGCGCAGCAGGAAAGGAACGAAGCGGACAATACGGCGGTTGAGTTCGGCGCAGGAGAAGTGCAGGACGGCGAAGATTTGGCGTTGTCGCTGATGAAGGCGGTCAACGCGCAAAACGAAGAGGAAACGGCGCGGCTGTTGGACATTTACCGCCGTCAGGATGATTCCGACCCCGATATAGTGCTGTTTGCCGAGGCTAATCAGGCAGTGTTCCGCGACGATTTGAAGGCCGCGCTGGCGAAATACCGCGAACTTTACCGCAAAAATCCCGAATTTCTGCGCGGCCGCCTGGATTTGGCGCGGCTGCTGTTTATAGACAAACAAAACAAAGAATCGGCGGCATTGTTCGACGGCATCGATATTCCCGAAGTGCCCGCCGTCAATGAGAAAATCAAAGTGTTTGCCGACGCTTTGAAGAAACGCGATGCGTGGAGCGGTTCGGTTTCGTTCGGCGCGGGTTACGACACCAACTTAAACCAGTCGTCGGGCGCGACGGTTGTCCGCAATCAGACAAGCTGCGGTTTCGATTCGAACGGGCAGCCGATTTTGGACGGCGACGGAATGCTGTCCTGCCGCAACGAACAGCTTGACGCCTACGCGCCCGATGCGTTGAAAAACCGGATGTGGGTATATGAAGCCAACTTAAGCAGACGCATATCGCTCAACGGCCACCACGGCCTGCAACTGGGCGGCTACGCATGGGGTCGGCTCTATCCCGGCAACAAGGAATACGGCGAACACAATATCAACGTCAGCCCCGCTTACAGTTTTCAGAGCAAAGACCATTCCTTCAGTATCGGCCCGCAGGTGCAATACGAATGGTCGGGCGGCAAACTGCGCGATAGCAGTGCCGGCATCAGCACGGCATACAGCCGTACCTTTTCCGACCAAGCCTCGCTGGGCGTGCAGCTCGACCACAAATACGACCGCTACCGCGGTGAATTAAAACATTTCAACGGCCCGCAGACGCTTCTGTTCACCACCGCCATCTACGCCCTGCCGAAAGACTGGCTGGTATTCGGCGGCTACGACTACCTGCGTAAAAACAGCCGCGAAAAAGTGGATTCCTACCGTAGGCACGGTCTGCGTGCGGGTGTCAACAAGCGTTTTGAATCCGGTATCGACGCCACCTTTCAGGCAATCTGGCGCAAAACAGCCTATCAGGACTACCATGCCTGGCTGGAAACCCGCCGCCATGATTTCGAACGCACCTATCAGTTGGACATCAAATTTGACCGTCCGTCCTTTCGCGGCATCACGCCCGTTTTCAGCATCAAACACACCGACAACAAAAGCTCGTCCTGGCTGAACCGCTACAAACGCAACGAATTTACCGTCAAAGCAGAATACAGGTTTTAAGCACCCGAGGTCGTCTGAAAACGAATTTTCAGACGACCTCGAAGGTTTATGTTGGATAAGCTGTCCGCTAAGGAGTCGGTTTTGTAAGAGTGCTATTTTTATCCTGAATACACGTTATAATACGAACCTTGTTTTCAAACCGATTCGAGATTCCGTTTTCAGACGACCTTTAAGATAAAAGGTCGTCTGAAAACGTTTGTCCCGTCCATACGCATCCGCCGAACTATGATTCCATCCGATTTCATTGACGAGCTTCTGGCCAAAGTCGATATTGTCGATATTATCGACGAGCAGGTTCCGCTGAAGAAGGGCGGGGCGAACTATATGGCTTGTTGTCCGTTCCATAAGGAAAAGACACCGTCGTTTTCAGTCAGTCCGACGAAGCAGTTTTATCATTGTTTCAGTTGCGGGGCGCATGGTTCGGCGATTGGTTTTGTGATGGAACATCAGGGGCTGTCGTTTCCGGAGGCGGTGCAGTTTCTGGCTGACCGCGTGGGCATGGCTGTGCCTAAAGTGCGCGGGCAGAACGACAATCCTGAAGTCCGTGCCGAACGTAAGAAAAAACAGCAGACGCTGGAGGAAACGACGGCTGCGGCGGCTGATTTTTATGCGCAACAGTTGAAATTTAATCCGGCGGCGAAGGCTTATTTGGACAAACGCGGCTTGAGCGCGGAAGTCATCGCGCATTATGGTTTGGGCTACGCGCCCGACGGCTGGCAGCCTTTGGCGCAAGTGTTCCAACCGTACCCGAATACTGCGTTGGTGGATACGGGGATGGTGATTGACAATGAGGGGCGGCATTACGACCGCTTCCGTCATCGGATTATGTTCCCCATCCGCAATCCGCGCGGGCAGGTCATCGGTTTCGGCGGCAGGGTGTTGGACGACTCGAAGCCGAAATATTTGAATTCGCCTGATACACCTTTGTTTGATAAGGGGAAAAACCTTTACGGATTATATGAAGGTCGTGCTGCGGTCAAGGAAGCAGGGCGGATTTTGGTGGTCGAAGGCTATATGGACGTGGTCGCGCTGGCGCAGTTCGGCGTGGGCTACGGCGTGGCGGCTTTGGGTACGGCGACGACGGCGGAACACGTCAAAATCCTGATGCGTCAGGCGGACAGTATTTATTTCTGTTTCGACGGCGACAGCGCGGGACGGAAAGCGGCTTGGCGCGCGTTGGAAAATGCGTTGCCGCAGTTGAAAGACGACAAATCGCTGCATTTTTTGTTCCTGCCGGAAGAACACGACCCCGACAGCTACATCCGCGCCTACGGCAAAGCGCAATTTGAAGACGCGCTGTTGAATCAAAGCAAGCCCTTGTCGGAATATTTCTGGGAACATCTTTCAGACGACCTCAATCTCAATACGCAGGAAGGTAAGGCGGAATTGGTGAAAACCAGTTCGCCGCTTTTGGCGCAAATTACCGCGCCGGCATTGGCTTATCTGTTGAAACAAAGACTTAGCGAGCTGGTCGGCATCGATCCCGACAATCTCGCCCAACTGCTGGGGCAGGAAGCGCCGAAGCGGCACGTCAAACAAAAAAGCTACAAACTGCCTCCGATTTCCGTCAAACAGCCAGTCATGCTGACGCTGGTGCAACGGCAAATCCGCAGCCTCTTGATAAATCCGGATTGGGCTGCATATATAGACTTGCCCGATTATGTGGCATTGGACGGCGATTTCGCCTGCCTTGCCAATCTCGCCGAAACCATTAAAAGCCATGCCGCCGTACCTGCTACCGCGCAGGTTTTAGAGTATATGCGCGGTTCTCCTTACGAAGAAACCGTGAACCAAATCTTCCAATCGACACTCTATTCTGAAGAAATGGAAGGCGGAGGCGAAGAAGACCGCGAGAACTTCCAAATCGGCATGAAGAAACTCCTTAACGAGTTAAAATACCAACAAATCGAAACCCTCAAGCAGAAAAGCCTGCAATCGGGTTTGAATGAAAATGAAAAAAAACTCTTGCTGTCGCTTTTGACCGCAAAGCAAAATTGAACGAACGGCAATCCCTGCCGAATCCAGCAACCTTCAGGCCGTCAGAAAAGCATTGTCCCAAGCTGCGAACATGATGATCCCGCAGAACACCCGTTCCAAAGAGCTTTCAGACGACCTCAGCGTTACAACCCGGCAGATTGAATTTAAATCGGTTGTAACTCTGTTCCGCCTTCAGGTGCATCATGCAAACCGTTGGCACACCATCAGATCAAGAAAGTAATCCATGTCTAAAGACCAAAATCACGAAGACTATCAAGAACAGGACGACAACCGTCCGCTGACACTCGAAGAGCAGCGCGCCCGCCTGCGCCAGCTCATCATCATGGGTAAGGAACGCGGCTACATCACTTATTCCGAAATCAACGACGCCTTGCCCGACGATATGTCCGATGCGGATCAAATCGACAACATCGTCAGCATGATTTCCGGCTTGGGCATCCAAGTGACCGAGCAGGCGCCTGACGCGGAAGACATTTTGTTGAGCGACAACGCCGCCGCCGTCACCGACGACGATGCCGTTGCCGAAGCCGAAGCCGCCTTGTCCAGCGCGGACTCCGAGTTTGGCAGAACCACCGACCCCGTGCGTATGTATATGCGCGAAATGGGGCAGGTTGACCTGCTGACCCGCGAAGACGAAATCATCATCGCCAAAAAAATCGAAAACGCCCTGAAAAACATGGTGCAGGCAATTTCCGCCTGTCCGGGCTCCATTGCCGAAATCCTCGAGCTGATCGAGCAAATCCGCAAGGATGAAATCCGCGTGGACGAAGTGGTCGAAGCCATCATCGATCCGAACGAAGTGTTACTCAACGAATTGGGCTTGGGACACTTGGAAAGCGCGTCAAACGACGACGATTCCGGCAGCAGTGAAGAAGATGAAGCGGATGAAGACGACGATGACGACGATTCCGGCAGCGACTCCGAAGCTATGTCCGCCGCCCATCTTGCCGAGTTGAAGCAAAAAGTGCTGGAACACTTCGCCTTCATCGAAAGCGAATACGGCAAGATGATCAAAAAGCTGGAAAAACACGATAGCCGACACCCCGATTATCTGGCACACCGCGACGCCATCGCCAACAAGCTCTTGGAGGTCCGCTTCGCCACCCGCCAAATCGAAAGCCTCAGCGGCAACCTGCGCAGCCGTGTCGAAAACATCCGCAAGCTTGAACGCGAAATCCGCGACATCTGCCTTGACCGCGTCCATATGGAACGAGACTACTTCATCCAAAACTTCCTGCCCGAAATCACCAACCTGAAATGGGTGGAAGAAGAAGTTGCCAAAGGCAGAGTCTGGAGCGATGCGCTCGACCGCTTCCGCCACGCCATCCTCGAAAAACAAACCGAGTTGGCGAACATGGAAAAAGAAACCCGCATTTCCATCGAAGAGCTGAAAGACATCAACAAAAACATGGTGTCGAGCGAAAAAGAAACCGCAGCCGCCAAGCAGGAAATGATTCAGGCAAACTTGCGCCTGGTGATTTCCATCGCCAAAAAATACACCAACCGCGGTTTGCAGTTCCTTGATTTGATTCAGGAAGGCAATATCGGCTTGATGAAGGCGGTCGACAAGTTCGAATACCGCCGCGGCTACAAATTCTCCACCTACGCGACATGGTGGATCCGCCAAGCGATTACCCGCTCGATTGCCGACCAGGCGCGCACCATCCGTATTCCGGTGCACATGATTGAAACCATCAACAAACTGAACCGCATCTCACGCACCCTCGTGCAGAAAAACGGGCGCGAACCGACCCCGGAAGAGCTGGCGGAAGCGATGGATATGCCGGAAGAAAAAATCCGCAAAGTGCTGAAAATCGCCAAAGAACCCATCTCGATGGAAACCCCGATCGGCGACGACGAAGACTCGCATCTGGGCGACTTCATCGAAGACTCCAACGTCATGTCGCCGCTGGAAGCCGCGACCACCCGTGGCCTGTCGGAAGCCACCAACGAAGTCTTGGCCTCGCTCACCCCGCGCGAAGAGCGCGTGCTGCGCATGCGCTTCGGCATCGACATGAACACCGACCACACCCTGGAAGAAGTCGGCCGCCAGTTTGACGTCACCCGCGAACGCATCCGCCAGATTGAGGCGAAAGCGTTGCGCAAACTGCGCCACCCCAACCGCTCGGAACTGCTGAAAAGTTTCCTCAACGACTGAAAACCAACTGCCCCGCAAACGGGGCAGTTTTTTCCGGCAAACCCGCACCACGCCGCGACAAAATCCGCCCGCAGGCGGTGAATTATGATACATTGCGCGCGCGTCATCTCCGACCAAGAGACGGCGCTTCCCCAAACCTTTCGGAGTACAACAACAATGAGTAAATCCCAATCCCTGCAAGACCCTTACCTCAATGCCCTGCGCAAAGAACGCATCCCGGTATCCGTGTATCTGGTAAACGGCATCAAACTTCAGGGACAAATCGAATCGTTTGACGCTTTCGTGCTACTCCTGCGCAACAACATCTCGCAGATGGTGTACAAGCACGCGATTTCGACCATCGTGCCGGCGCGCAACGTCCGCCTGCCCGGTGAAGACGAAGAAGGCGTGGAAGGCGAGCAGCCTGAAAACATGAAACTC
>ERZ773076.1126-NODE-1126-length-11894-cov-4.974913_pt1 | contig 11894 bp, 1 predicted proteins | sample MGYA00580613_ERZ773076 | MGnify/ENA primary metagenome ERZ773076 (study PRJEB29015, sample SAMEA2738005) | human oral metagenome | biome: human oral; feature: human-associated habitat; material: dental | place: China | collected 2057 ...
TTGTAACTTTGTCAGTACCTTCGTAAATTGGATTTTTAGTTTTTCCACGATTTTTCGGATTTCCAAAAGGCTGGACAAAAAGACGCCATGGAGCCGAATAAACAAGCATCGGATCTCTCAATTTTGTCAAATCCACATATCCAATTTTTACACCAGCCTCCTCCAGCTTCTTATGAGTTTTGTTGTCAAACGCTCCATAAAAAGTGTTACTTTCATCAAGTATCAAATATATTTCAACATTTGGATCTTTTTTTCTTTTTTCAAGTATCTTCTGTGCAAACTCTTCTGCAATAGGTAATGGCTGCAATTTCTCCTTAACACCTTTTCCAAGAAAGTCATTAAATACAAAAATATCCATTAGGAAAAAGTCTTCCGCCTTATCCAAAATATCGTAAGCCTGCTCCCAAATCTGCCTTTCATAATGAGTTTCTCCATCTTTTTTATACGTTAAATCGTAGTAAAATTCAACATTATCCGCATTATAAACCTCACTTTTCATTGTGAGCCCTTCTGAAAGTGAAGTACACGAAAAAGTTGTTAATACTAACAATATAATTAAAAAAATAATTTTTTTATTCATACAGAATCTCCTTTTTATAAGCTATCTAATTTTAAAATTATTTATTTTTTTCTTTCAACAATATATATTTTAAATACATTTTAATTATACCAATTTTTTTTGATTTTTTCTAGTTCGTACTAAATGTTTAAAAACGAGAATAAATTTTTAATAAAGAATAAAAAGAAGAGCCACCACTACTGGCAGCCCTTCCTAAGTTTAAGCTATTTGTTTCTTTTCAAGCATTTTAATCATGATTTCTTGTCTTAATTTTATTAATACAATACTTTCATTCCTAATCCTGCCTTGAAGTTATGTCCTTTTGTTTCATATCCTGTGTTTACTGTGAATCCGAATCTTCCGTTTTCTACTCCTAAGTTAAGATCTGACTTGAAGTTTCCTCTCTTGTCTTCCTTATCTCCTTTGATTCCGAAGTAATCAGTCCATGCTCCTACGATTCTAGCTTCATTATTAACATCATTTACTTTTCCAATTTCATTTTCATAAGCAAGTGCTAAGACTGCTGTAAAGTTAGAATTTTTGAATACTGGCTGATTGTATTTGAAGTCGATTCCTACACTTGGTTTAATTGAGATATAATCATCACTCTTAACATTTAATGCCATATCTCCAGTTTCGTGGATTCCAGAGAATCTTCCATATTCAGCTCTAACTCCAACATTTGGAACTATGCTAAATCCATCATTTACTACGAATTCTTTTTGAAGACTTGCGCTAAGTCCTGCTCCATAAGTAAAGTAGTTAGCTTTTGCTCTAAATTCTTGATCTACTACCCAGAATCTACGTTTAGTATCTGTTCTACCAAAGAATCCGTCTCCACCTACATTAAGTGTAAGTGTTCCGTTAGCATCAAGAGGTATTTCTCTGAACGCTCCAACTTTTGCCATTGCTTGGTTTTCAAATGATTTAGATAAATCTTTGAATGTGAAGTAGTTGTTTACAACACCAGCATACCATCCTGAACCTTCACCAAGTCTAACAGTTTCGTCTTCATGAACGAACACGAATCCTCCAGCATTACTGTACCAATCTGGCATTCCTGCTGTATCAGTCTTGAATTCATTTCTTTGTCCAAATGCTTTAAATTTATTTGAATCTTTAGAACCGTTAAATTCTGTCTTCAAGTTAGTAATTTCTCCATTAAGAACATCTGATGTAGCTTTAATTCTTTGTTGAACTCCACCATAAATGTGTCCTCTCATTTGGTCAAATGCTTGAGCCAAGATGTGTCCTTCTCCATTACCTAAGCTGTTAAGTTTATTGAAGATAACTTTTTCAGGACTTCCAGGTCTTGCAATTTCATAAATGTTATCCAAGTTGTTTGTAAAGTTAATAAGTGACTTATCATCATCATAAGCGAATGAATGGTAAGGAATCTTACTCATATATACTTCTGTCAATTGATTACTGTCAGATATTTTCGCTAATACTTGCCAAGTCAAGCTTGCTGACAATGGATTAATTTTTGCTCCACCTGGTAATTTATTCAATGCATCATTAAATGGTTTTAATATATTGCTCTTAGCAACAAGATGTCCATTTTCATCGTATTTATCTCCAATTCTTATAGCCTTAGAGTTTGTATACAATGTAACTTCTGGTCCAAAGTACAAGTCAACTTTTGATAACTTACGTAAGTTTTCAATACCATCAATAGGGTTAGTATATCTAACTCCTGAAGTATCTACGTACATTCCAATGCTTGTAACTTCTGAAAGTTGATCTTTGTCACGGTGAGGCCAAGCCGGGTTACCCCATTCATCTTTAGTATTAAGATCAATTATTCTTGTTCCTCCAGTTTGGATACTGCTTGAAATAGTTACTTTGTTAGCAACATCTCCAGGATTTGCAGCATCTGTATCAACATTGAATACTGGAGTATCTATACCGTCAACACTTACTTTAGTGATTGGTACAATATCTGGAGCTGTTATTGTTGTTTCAACTCCTGTTCTCTTAGGATTTCCTGGTGTTCCTTCTAGTACTGAACTTTCAGTTCCTCCATATAGATCTGCTCCTCCATGTCCGTTAGCTTGTGCTGCAGTTATACCATTTGTAGCTGTTTCAGACAATATTTCTGTTCTATTTCCATTTGCATCTACAGTAAATCTTCTACCATCAGTTACAATTCCATTAGAACCAGATCCTTCAACTTTAATTGTACCGTAGTTCTTAATGTATCCTCCATTAATTGCAAGAACCCCTTTAAGGTTATTTGCATTACCTGTAATTGTTCCGTGGTTTTCCCCAATTGCTCCACGATCTAAGTACATTCCAATTGCATTATTACCAACTAGTTCGATTGTTCCCCAGTTTTCAGCTCTTGAACGTGGTCCTGTTGCAAACATTCCGATACCGTCATCTTCTTGAACTACAATCTTTCCTCTATTTACAACATGACCTTGTTTTTCAGTTCTGTCATAAACTCTTTCTTTTCCAGTTGCAGTTGTCTTGTCTACATAAATATTACGTCCTGCTCCCATACCAATTGAGTATTGAAGGTTTTCAGTATCAGACATACCAGTTGTAATTGTTCCGTAGTTTACTGATGGAGCATCAACATTTGCTGAAGCGATACCTACGTTTCCGTATCCATGGTATGTGCTGTATGGATCAGTTGACGGAAGACCTAAGTTATATTGAGATCTCAAGTCGATGTTACCGTGGTTTTCAACAGCCCCTTCTGTATAGTATGCTGTATTGTAGTCACCGTTCATTTTTACGTTTGCCCAAGTTGTCGCTCTTGAGTTCTTGTCTGCTGAATAGTAATATACTGCATTTCCTTGTTCATAAATTTCATCAGGTACTCTAGGGTTAGTAGGCTTAGTAGATTTAACTTGTCCACCTGTTACTTTGTTTGAACCAAGCAAGATATTTGGTGAAGTATTAGAATCTCCTATAGTTACAGTAGTAACTGGGTTCTTAAGTGAATTATTTTCAGCAATCACAATACCATTTGAGAATCTGTCAATGTCCATATCGGCATCTATTCTAACATTTCTGTTTTCTCCACTTCTGCTTTCGTTACTGTCAATGTAGACACCAATTGCAGAATCACGGTCTCTTGGATTGTCAAGCTTAGATAACAGGTCTTGTGCTTGTGAGTATTGCCCGTTTTGTCTGTCAATGTTATGAACTGTTCCATTGCTGTCTGTCCAAGTATGCATCTTGTGTCCTAAAACTGTGTCATTTCCAACATTAATCTTAGTTCCTCTAATGTCAACTGTTCCATCTCCAGAGTAAATACCGTAGTTATTTCTAGCTATGTCAATTGTTTGTTGAGTTCCATCTGATTTTTTACCAGTCTTAATGTTATATCCGTAAATAGCCCAGCTTCCAATGTTCTTGTCTGAATTTCCAGCTGTCATATCTCCGATCTTTATATCTGCATAGTTTTCAATATATGTATTCTTTCCGCCTTCTTTATCATTAAGGTCATTTGCAAAAATACCAACGTTAGCTTTCTTCATGTCTTCACTTGTAACATCTTTAGCTTGTGCACTTAGTGATTCATTAAGCGTAATATCTCCAAAGTTTCTAAATGTTCCTTTGTTTACAACAGCACCATAAGTTCTAACGTGTGTCTTAGATTTTTCTTCTTTAATATCTCCGTAGTTTGTTACAGTATCTAATGCATCGTTAGTATTTACTACAATACCGGCAATTCCTTTATAAGTTCCTTCTGAAGTTGATTTAGCAATTTCGTCAGCTAGCTTAGTAGTTTTAGTTCCTTTATTGTTAAACTTGATGTCTAGATAGTTTGTAGCATCTGTTTGACCAGCTCTGCCAGTAAATGCCATTGCAAATCCTTTTTTATCAGTTTTACCATCATAGTTGTAGTTAAATGTCTTAGAATGCAATGCCGAACCTTTACCAACATTAGAAGCGTCAGTTGTCCAAATTCCAACTCCCTCATCTTTAGTTGTAATTGTAAAGTCATCTGAAGTTAATTTAATATCAGAATTTTCTGCATAAATACCGATACCACTTTCCTTAGTGAAGATATTATTATCAGCTGCTGTACTTGAACCTAAAGTTCCAGCACGACCAGTTAATGTGATTTCTCCACCATTTCCATTTGCATATCTATTAACAAGTGCAATACCTACTCCACGGCTGCTTGCAGATGAACCAGCATTTTGTAACTCAATTCCTGCAGAAGTAAGTTTACTGTCATCGTATTTAACAGTTACTTTATCTTTGTCTGCACTATCATTCTTAGCAAAAATACCAGTTGCAGTTGCCGCTCCTTTTAATGAAACTCCACCATCAACTTTAATTGTAGTGTTAGTAGAAGTTATGTCAATAGAGTTTATTAAGTTGCCTGCATCATCTACGTTATAATCTACTCTTCCTTTAGAAATACCTACGATACCATAGTTTGAACCTGATGGATTAGGGTCATTAGGACGACTACCATTAGTTCCTCCTGTTGGAGCATTTGTTGATGGTTTTGTATACTTACCTGTAACTGTTATAGTAGAATCACTATCATTAGTACCACTAGCATTAACTATACTTCCGTCAGTTGCAAAAATACCATATCCATGGTCAAGTTTAATTTCTGCTTCATTACCGCTTCCAGCTCCAATATTTGAAACAGTTCCAAATGCCACATTTAATGCTGCCAAGTTATTTGTATCTCTACCACCAGTAATATCTACTGTACCTTTATTTATAAATCCAGATTCAGTATTCTTAGTTTTTGTCCATAATGATTGTCTTGCTGTTCCATTACCAATCTTAGTTGTTTTCCAACGGCTTAATGAGTTACCCATGCTTAACCCTGCATTTGCAATTTGATAATTTGTACCATTATAAATATCTGTTGTATCTCTATTTGCAGCATCTCCTTTAACAGTTGCCCCATGTTCAATAGTTACTAATGTGCTTTCCATTTTTATATCGTTGAATGGATCATTTATTTTGTTAGCAGATGCTACTGAGCCAGTAGTTTCAACATCTTCAACATTTACAGTTGTACCATTTTTTATTGTCAATGCACTATTTAATATAGTACTGTCAAATCTATTTCCTACTTCTGTGTTACCTGCTGTCTTATTTGGTGTTATAGCAGGGCTTAAACCGCTCCATTTATGATTCTTTATTGCCATTCCACCAGCATAATATTTACCAATACTATCTAAGTAATTAGCTGTTCCTGTTACTGAAGTCGCAGTGTTTGTATTACCTTCTGTATTCCAAACAAGAGTTTGTCCATCTTCTATTTGGTTAATAACTCCTAAATCAACATGTTTATCTTCCATAATTTTAGCAGTTACATTTTTCATTCCACGATATTTTGCCATATTATAAGCTTCTGGATTGGTAGAAGGCGTATCTTCTTCGTAGTAATCTCTAATTATAGTACCATTAGTTCCATTAGAAAGACGATTAACATTATATTGGTTTCCAGTTAATAAAATACCATCATACATATCAATATTTGTTTTTCCTTCAGTAAACAAGATTCCAGAGTTATCTACTCCTGTATTACCTTCTACAGAACGTTTTACATAAAATGGTGCAACATTTCTATGATCATTGTAACCAAGTAATCCTCTTCCATTTCTAGTTCCTACACTAGTACTTATAGCAACTCCATTAGCCTTTGTTGATACCGTATTTCCAGCATTATTTTGGTTAACCATATCTCCTGAAAATTCAATTTGTCCGTTTTCAGTAGCAAATAATCCACCATAAATACCGGTAACTACTGATACTGTAGCATACGTACCATTATCATTTTCAAATTTTACACTTGAGTTCTTACCTTTAGCATAAGCTGCCATTCCGTAGATTAAAGAACTTGTAGCAACAGCATTTTGACCACTTTCTTTTATGTTAGTCGCTTTTGTTGAACCTTTAATACTAACTTCTCCACCATTTAATGCAACAGCTCCAATATTATTATAAGTTTTATCCAGAGTAGAACCATTGTCAACTTGATAAATATGACCAGTACCTTGGTTATTTGTAAGATCAACATCATTATTTAATAAATTATTATCTGCAGCAACTATTTGTCCTTCAATTTTAACTATTGAATTATTAACTCCTGGTGTATATCCGCTAGGATTAGTGTCGTCATCTTTTCCACCTGAAGCATAAGCCAAGATAGATTCCCATCCTCCAGCTCTTACATCTTTAGCAGTTATTTTACCACCTGATTTTGCCAGTAATGCTGTACCTTGATCAGAAACCATATCTACACCGCCATTAAACTTAATTTCAGTTGGTAAATATGAAGGACCGCTGTTAAATGGAGTATATCCGTGTTTATAAGGATTTAAGTAACCTTCTGCATAAGCAATAACTGATCCACGTGACACTTCATTATCCTTAACATTATATCCCCACTCTGTTGTAGCTGAAGCAGGTGTTGTACCAGCAGCAGGTGTTAATTTTCTTCTCGTTCCATCAGAAATGTTTCCTGTTCCTGAATTAACAGTATAGCTGTTAGAAACATCAATTTTTGTTCCATTTGTTGCATATATCAAAGTGCTGTTATCCGCATTTTCATTTAATCCAATATTAAGTCCTGAGATGGTTAAATCTCCAATACTTGTGCTTCCTCCAGCAGTATATCCCACTTCTGATTTAGTACCGTCAGCTCTTTGTCCTGTATTCGCATAAACTCCCACGCTGTGATTAGATGACAAATATGATCCTGTATTCGCTCCAATAACTCCTTGAAGTTTAATATCACCAACAAATATACCTGTATCTACACGACTTGTATCAACATTTTGATTATCTCCATAACCTCTATTAATAAAAGCCGCAACTGCACTATTATTACCATTCATGCTAACAGCATCTAATTTTAAAGTCCCTTCATCCACATAACCTAGATTTTCAAACATAACTCCATTGTCACCAACAATTCTCATAACTCCACTTTGACTTGTAGATGTTGGTGCAGTTCCAACTTCATTTTTTACTGTCAATTTTTTAGCAAAGTAATTATTTTTTACTCCAACATTATTAGCACCTTCTAAATATACATTCCAATTTGCAGTTCCAGAACCTGATGTTATTTTAGTTTCTTTAGTATGAGAAGAATTACCTTTTTGAATATTTATAGCTACATTGTTATTACCAACTGCTTTCAACATATTTTGACCATTTGTATCTGATCCGTTAAATGTTAAAGTTTGAGCTTTATCTTGTTGATTAATAGTAACTAAAATATCATCCTTGTCACCAGTTATAGTATTTCCAGTATCTAAAGTAACATTTCCATTATACAAATAAATACCTGTTCCACTTCCATCAGTACCTTTTACATCAAATTTTGTATTTTTTATACTTGTAATTGTTGCAGGAGTTGATCCATTGCTATGTCCTACAAGTATTCCTGTTCCAGTACTTCCTACTGTAAATTCAGAACCGTCTATTAATGGAATTGTTTGTCCATCTAAAACAAAAATACCATTAGTATTAGTACCACTTACACCAAAATTAGAATTATTTATATGATTTACTGTTCCAGACTGTACCAAAATACCATTAGTATTAGTACCACTTACATTAAAATTTGCATAATCAATGTTTGTTGTAGTAGCACCATCTATTCGAATACCATTACTGTTTGTTCCCGCAATATTGAAAACAGTTCTTACTGTATTATTACCTACTGTATCACTATTAACATCTAAAGTGCCACCTTTAACTAAAATACCATTATTTTCATTAGATCCCGTTACGTTAAATTGAGAACCCTTTACAGTTACAGAACCACCATTACTAAAAATTCCATTTATATATCTGTCATCTCCATCACTTACTTGAATAAAGTCTCTTCTACTAGTTACAGCTCCTCCTTGGTTATTTATTCCATTAGAGTGATGATCTCCTGTTCCACCTCCTCCGTTTACCCAGAAGCTTGTATTGTTACTCTTTAATGTCCCTCCTGAAAGTACAATAACACCATTATTATTAGTATTACCTTCTACATCAATGTAGTTTCCATCATTATTAATAGTATCTCCTGTTGTTCCTGTTATTGTATCAGAAGCAAAACCACCATGAGTTATTCCATTACCAATTCCTAAATCAGTAGTATTTCCTAAATTAACAGTTGCTCCACTTTTAACTCCAATTGCACTATGATGTTGAGTATTAGAACCCGCACTTCCTGTATCTACCAGAAATTTAGCTTTAGTTATATTTGTAGTACCACTTGTAGCCAATATTGATACATCTACATCATTTCTTCCAAAATTAGAAGTAGTATTCCAAATAGTACGAGAAGTATTATAACCTCCAAAATTAGCACTAGTAGCTGTACCATTACCAGTTGCACCTATAGTAACACTTCCAACTGTAACTCCGTATACATTACCTGTCCATGATGGAGAAGTCCAACCAGTAGGTGTATAAGAAACGGTATAGGTATTTAAACTAATATTATTCCAAGCCGTAGTATAGTCTTCTCCTGTTTGAGCCATTCTTTCTAGAGTGGCAATATGATGAACTTGAGTTTCATCGTTCACATTATATGAATAACCACTATATGAATTATATGCTCCATCTGTTCCATCTACAACAGCAACACCATTTACCTTAACCCCATTATGATAATGACTATATCCATTATTCCATCCATTCCAGTTCCACCAAGACCAAGACCAAGACCAAGGATTATGAGTATGAGCATTACCACCAATTTCAAAGTTACCACCAGAAATAGTTTGATCTCCAGCATTTGTTATTGTTTGGGTTCCTCCTCCCCACCAGTTATAATAATTATTATGAAGAATTGTATTTGCTGCTGAAGTTTCAACTGTACCTACCAAACTAGAAGTTCTAGCTAAATTACTACCATCATTTAAAGCATTATAGTTATTAGTATTAAAAGTTCCATTTGTAGTTACTGTGCTTGAAACATTTGTTGTTGCTCTTCTAGTTGGATCAGGATCTGTATAACCTTGATAATTATAAGGATTTACGCTTAAAGGTGCTTCAAACTTAGGATTAAATGTTGGTCCCTCAATCGTGCCAACATTGTTCATTCTTTCAGGCACATATGGTTTATAAGGTTCATGCATATTTGCTGGATTAATTGTAAGCGCATCAGGTTCCTGATTTCTTGATACATGCAGTCTAGTAGCACCATAAGTGTTCTTATTTGCATCAAACACATATTTAGTCAAGTCATTATTTCTTCTGTAATATTCAAGGTATTTTCCTCCTCTACCTCTGTAAGTAGTCCCCCAGTCATTGTTAGTAAATCCTGTCCCAAACTGGTATGAAGACCAAGGGCTTTTTATAACTTGATCCCCTTGTCTTAAAAGCTGAACAAGTTCGCTTTGTGCTCCCTTCAATGATTTTTCGTTTTCTTTTCTAGCACGCATGAATGATTGCCGCAGATCAGTTATTGCGTCATAAGTCTGTGCAGTGATTTCCTGCTGTTCGCTTGCCACGTCAGCATGAAGCTTTGGCGCAATTGTTAAAAGTCCTGTTATCAAGAAAGAGATAAGCAGGCTGTCAGAATAATGTACATCTTTACATCTTTTTACAAACGATCGCAAGTCCTTTGCAATCTGTCGCAGATTATTACTCATTTTTTCCTCCTAAAATTTGTAAATTTACAGCCGCCCATAAAAGCCAAGTTCCAATTAGCCACCCTGACAAAGGTTGCTTCCCCTTGCCGATAAAGCAAGATTTCTTGCCCTAGGTTCTTAATTTTTACGATTTCCAGCCTTCACAGCCGCCTATTTTTTAATTTAGACATCCTTCAAGATGCCTAAAAAGTATCAGAATAGCCTTATTTTTCAAAAAACCTTTCAAACACCCTCAACAAAGTCCAGCAAATCCTGATGGGAATGGGGGCGGATGAGGGGGAGTCCTTAAGGGGGGGCCATAGAGGACTTTCGTAGTGATAATTATTAACCCACCATTAAGGCAAAAATGATGGATTTAGTGATTTGATAGTGATTTCAAAGTAAAAATCTCCCTATACTTCCCTAAATTCTCCAACCTTAAACAGTAAATCCTAATAAGATACCAAGCCAAATATCCAGTTCCTCTACCAAAAGCCGTCAGCTGCTTCCAGTTTCCAGCCATCTATTTTCCTGATCCTTATAAATTCCTGTCCAAGCCCTTATCCATACCAATTCCGTCCCAAAACCTGCCCGAACTCCGTATTCAACGCATGAAATCAATATTAAACACAACAGATTTAATAGCTCAACTTTACAAAACTTATTTTCTCTCAACCTTTACCTTTTTTTCTATTTATAAATTATTAAACCCATATCTTTTTAAAAGACTATTGATATATTCTTAGTATACCCTATCAAAAAAGATAAGTCAAGTTTTTTTCAACATTTCACCCTCTTTTTAATCGTTTTTTAAAAATTTCCTAATCATTTTTCCCTTTAACATCCCCCATATTTTCCCTATATTTCCCTTATATTTCTAAAAATTTCCCTCTAAAAAATTTTTTATTTTTATTAATAATCTTTGTGTCTACAACTATCCAAAAAAATTTCATTTAACATTTCCATAAAGCACAATACAATAAAGTTACCTCCCCCCCAAAAAGAGCATTAATATTACAAATTTGTAAAAAACGTTGACAAACTAAGCTAATTTTTTCTAACTTTTTTTGTTATAATTAATTCTTATAATCAAATAAAAATGTCATGATTTTTTCGGAATAAAAATTTTTTTTAATTAATAAGCAAAATTTCGTTAAAGAAAAAAGAACTGTTTGAGCGAAGCGAGTTTTCTTTTTTCTTTATAAGAAAGTTTTGTGTAAAGCCGGGGATGCAAGGGGGATGGCGACTGTTCCCCCTTGCACTTCTAAAATAAAATAATAATAAAGAAAAGTTTTAACTTCTATTCACAAAAATAATCCAAAAACACTCCTTCACAAAGTCACAACATCTCCTGTTTTAAAAATTCATTTGACATTTCCATAAAATATGATATAATAAAATTACCTTAAAACCCTAAGGGTATTAATGTTATAAATTTGTAAAAAATGTTGACAAATTAAGCTAGTTTTTTCTAGCTTTTTTTGTTATAATAAAAACAGAGTTCAACAACTCAACAAATTTATAACAGGAGGTTCAGAGCCGTGTCAAACGAGGATCTTATCAGACTTATCATTGTTCTATACATCGTTTATAGAATAACTAAATAAGTCCGATAAAAAAACCGAATTTCACCTCTACCTCTGCCCTTAGGGGCTTTTTTTTATAATTTACCGTCGGAGTATTTTTATGTGCTAGCAAAACTGTCTGAGCATAAGCGAGTTTTTTGCCAGTACGTAAAAATGTCGTAGACTAGCCAGGGATGCAAG
>ERZ773076.1128-NODE-1128-length-11891-cov-254.510899_pt1 | contig 11891 bp, 17 predicted proteins | sample MGYA00580613_ERZ773076 | MGnify/ENA primary metagenome ERZ773076 (study PRJEB29015, sample SAMEA2738005) | human oral metagenome | biome: human oral; feature: human-associated habitat; material: dental | place: China | collected 2057 ...
CCCCGAGACACAGTACAGCTGGCCGTCGGACGAGGACGAGAGCAAGGTCAGGCACGGCGTGAGTGGCTGCGAGACCATCGAGAAGCTGGCTGCGTACTGGGCCACACACTCAGTCGAGGCCTCTGACCCCGTGCTGGTGCGTGTGGAGGGCCCTCAGTCAGAGGACACCCCCCTCGACTGGGAGTTCGGGGAGGTCCTGGTCCTGCCTGAGACCGCTGAGGTCATTGAGGACACCTGTGTGTGGCCCCTGATCAGCTACCTGATCGACCTCTACGACGAGGACTACACCCTGACCTATGATCAGCTTGTTGAGCTGGCTGAAGAATGGGTAGAGAAAAACAACTGAATTAGGGTTGAAATGGCCATCAAATTGCGCTAAGCTAAAGACCAACAAAGCAAACCAGAAAGGCCCAAAAATGAACGTCGAGTGGCGAGATGTCCACACCACAATTGTTATGACCACTCAGTATGAGCCTGAACAAGCCGCCCTCACTAGTGTGCTGGTGGATGCATTGAGGTCAGAGGACACTGATGAGCTCAGGGACGCTCTGGAGTGGTGGGTAGTTATTGCTCACTCACCGTGGACATTCGCTATTGGGGTGTCAGCTGAGACAGGACAGCTATGTAAGAAGCTTACTATTGGCAGTAAGGCCTCATGGGGACGTGTATTGTCCCGTGTGCGCAGCTACGGTAAGGGCCTGGAGGGTATCACTAAGGCCATGCGGTGTGAGCCCCCACTGTTCGCTATTGCGTACCTCACTGCACGCATGCGTGATGACCTGATTGACCCGTCAGAGGTCGAGTTGATCCTGCGTGAGTCAGGGTGGGTTAACTAAGGTTAACAGTTTAGGACCAGGAGTTGAGCTGGTCCACAGAGTACGCTAAGCTAGAGACATCAAGAAAACAACACGAAAGGTTCAAAACAATGCTTAAGTTCATCGCCTACATGGCCGGTATCATCGCTGCTGTCGCTGCTGCCCTCGGGCTGGGGGTGCTGATCACCTGGATGATCTTCTACGGTCTGTGGTATGTGGCCCTCATCCTGATGGCCATCGTCGGTGTGTGGTTGGGGTTCAAGTACGAGGCTAAGTACGGCTACAAGGACGAATTCGGTGATTGGGGTGAGTTCTGATGTATGAGTTCGATGATGTGCCTCGGATGATCCAGAGCATCAAACCAGAGCGAGGCTGTATGTCGTCTGTGGTCTACTATAGCCCTGACGGACTATGGTGGGTATCAGGTAAGTATTACCCGGAGCCTGGTGGGGCGTATATACACCCTGTCATGAGGCTACTGAATGAGATTGGTGGGTCACGACCGGGTATTGCATATGTAATTGATCATGTTTGCCCTACTTGTGAAGCTATTTTGAAGACTTTTCCACAGTTCGACAAGGTTATTGTTAGGAGTTATAGTGATCAATGAGATTGAGCTAGCCTATGAGATTGCCCAGCAATCCTCCCACCCTGAATGCAAGGTAGGTTGCTATTTCGTAAACACCTCTGGGGATTACCAAATATCCGCACATAACGTAGAGCTAGGTGTTAAATTACACGACGTCGCACCTAACGGCCAGTGCCTTGAGTACATTCATGCGGAGGTGTGGGCTTCACAACAGCTTATGGAGCTGCCCTATAGTCTTAGGGAGGGCCACATAGCTATGACCTACGAGCCCTGCGCCCCGTGTGCTAGGGCGTTGCTTCTGGCTGGGTTCAGGGGGTCTCTGGAGTACGACAGGCCGTGGCTCGATCCAGCTCTGAAAACACCAGACTGGCGAGAGCATAAACAGGGTATAACTGTACTGCGTAATGCCGGTGTTGAGGTCATTAGATCTCGTCCCGAGTACGGTGCAAGGCACTATAATGACCTTAATTTCGGTGACTGGTATCCACAATGCATGGAAGTGCTTAATTGGGGAGAAATCAGGTATAGGGACCTTAATAAAAAGGCCTGTATGTTTATTTTAGACACCTTTAAAAGGCACTTAGGGCTGGGGTTTAGTGTCAGTAGTGAGGTCACTTACGGGGTGACTAATTACACATTAGCTAAGAATTTCAATAGGTCAATTAAGGACTTTATTGAATCGGCTAAATTGGGCAGTTCCTTTGCTAAGGAGCCTGCCTATACGATTGTCAAATGCGCATCGGAGGCTTACCGACGTGTGGTGTGAGTACGACTACAACATATACAACCTGTCTAGACAGGAGGCTGAACTAGTCACCGAGGGTCAGGAGTACCCCTACTGGTGCTACGGGTCATGGAGTGTGGTCTACACTCACGCACCCCTGTCCCAGACTCGTAGGGTGTCTGTGGACATGGCCCAGCGTGAGCTCCACTGGATGCTTAATGGGTCAGGGGCCACACGTGAGGATAGGTCGGCTAGGGTTACTGAGGACGTAGAGCGTATGTGGTCTCCGTGGGCTGAAGACGAGCTAGGGCCTATGTACGGTGTCCAGTGGCGTTACGCGGGACCTGGTGGTATGCACGACCAGGTAGTGAACGTCACGCAGCGCCTCATTGACCACCCTACGACTAAGCGCGCCGTGTGGACCACATGGGCTCCGTATGAGGTCGACTCTATGAGGTTGCCTCCCTGTACTACAACTTGGGCCTTCAACATTGTAGGGGGCAAGGTCAACCTAGACATATTCGCCCGGTCCACTGATGTTGTGTGCGGTATGCCTTACGATACGCTTGAGGGGTGGATGCTTATTCACTTGATGGTAAATACATTGAGGTCCAGTGGACACGACGTGAAGCCGGGTAAGTTGCGATTTACCACTGCAAATGCTCATGTATATTGCCAGAATCTAGACGTATGGTGGGAAATGCTACAGCCTATTAGGGTTGAGCGGGAGGTCGAGTTTATAGCGCCCAAGCAGTGTGTGTTTAACTTCGAAGGTAAGGGATTCAAGGCGGTCGATTACAAGGCGCCTATCTATACAGCAAAGGTGGCAGTAGTTTAATGTTGGAGCTCGTGTTTATTGGAGCACCCTGGTGCTCGCAGTGCCCGCAGGCTAAGGCCAATTTTGAAAGGGCCATGCATAAGTTCCAGGGCATCAAATGGGACTATATAGATGTTGAGGTCAATCCTGACCTAGGGCGTAAATTTGACATCATGTCCGTGCCTACCGTGATCGCCTTGCGCGAGGGTGTGGAGGTTGCTAGGATGGGTACTGGGACCACACTCCAGTACAAGAAGATGATTGAAGGAGCAATTAACTAATGTTTGAGCCAGTCACTAAACCTCGAGACTATCAGCTGGCCGCGGTTAAGTGGCTGGCCAAAAAAGAGCACGGTATGCTGCTCATGGACACCCGTACGGGTAAAACCAAGACCACCATCGACTGGCTCAGCTGGCTGATGCACAATCGTGACGTACGGTATATCGTTGTGGTCTGCCCTAAGATAGCCATCGACGTGTGGGTCAGGGAGCTCCAGCAGCACTACTGGGGCCCTGAGGCGGATATTGTCTACGATGGGGCATATGAGGCCACAGCATTGCCTAAGATAGTGCTCATCAACTATGACAAGTTCTCACGGGGTTACCCTAAGGGGATTTTTAAGGGTGCTGAATATCATGCTTCAGCTATTGTGCTAGATGAGTCCCACCTCATCAAGACCCCGGCAAGTAAAAGGTCACGTAGAATCGTAGGTATGGCCAAATCGGCCCGGTACAGGGTATGCCTGACAGCCACCCCTGTGGGTAAGCGAAATATGGTAGGGGAGATATACCCTCAGCTAGTGTTCTCTGACCCATCTATTAGGTCGGAATTCCCGTCAGCCAAATCATTCCGAGAACATTTTGGTGAGTGGTCGAATTTCGGAGGATTCCCTAAGTATCTCGGTCCCCGTAATACCGAGGAATACCAAACACTTATTAAAGCGCACTCCATAAGTATTAGCCGTGAGGACGCCATCGGTACCAAGGCTATTGATGAAGAGGTAGTGCCTGTATTACTTGGGGAGTCTCGTAAGGCCATCTATCAGGCTATGGTGAGGGATGAGCTAGACGTCCTAGAGGCTCAAGGCGAGTCTGGAGCTGACTCGGTGCTGGCCCTGTTCGCTAAGTGCCGACGTCTCGCTGAGGGCCTCTCTACAGGTGAGGGCAGGCTAGTGTACAGCGGCCATAAGCTTGTGGCCCTGGATGCCCTCAGGGAGGCCTACAGAGGGCGTATAGTGGTAGCTAGCGAGCTACTTGACTCCCTCACAGCTATAGAGTGTCACCTTGACCATACATATAGGCTGGACGGTAAGACCAATGACAAGACGGCAGTGCTGGATGCATGGAAGTCCTCGAAGGACGGTGTTCTGGTAGTCAACCCACAGGTCGCTGCTACTGCTGTTGACATGCGGGAGGCCGAAGTACTGGTGTGGTACGGACTACCTACCTCGGCGTTGACCTATCGCCAGATGAGTGATAGAGTAGCTCTAGCGGCTGATCCAAAGGTCATCGTGATGGTGACCCAGGACACCGTAGAGGACTCCCTGTGGGCCTCTCTCCAGGAGGCCACTGAGTTCCGCAAGGAAATTATGAATAACACTCGCAACTACCTACTAGGAGAGACTTATGCTAGTGCATCCGTCTGACCGTCTAGTCATCGCAGCAACGCCCGGTGTGGACCCTACAATCTTCGCACGAGGACTTGGATATGCACCTAGTGAGCTCGTTGTGGACCCACACAACTCACACGGGGTTATGACCCGCTCATGGGTCGATGGAGATATCCACGACTACACGGGCATTAGTTCGGATATCCGGGAGGCAGCCAAGCCTAACGTACCTCGAGCTAAGGGGTTCAACCTTGCAGTGATTGCGTTCAATCTTGATGACCTGTTTTCTGACTGGGGTAAACAGCTGTGGGCCGGTGCAGACACTGGTTATTCATGGGCCGAATTCCTTGTCCTGAGCATAGGGTACCGCTCGTGGGTAACTGAGTGTTCGAGGACCGCTAGATGGAAACTGAATAAGTTCAGGACTGCCACGACTTTCACTATCGGAGAGTCGTCTATTGAGTACAAGTCAACTACTGATATTAGTACTGCACATAAGCTTGCAAGAGAACTAACGAAATGCTATTTCTAGACATCGAGACCACAGGGCTTAATCCCCGATCAAAGGGTGCCACAGTGCTTATGGTGGGTATTCTCGGGGATAAGCCTAAGGATGAACCCCGGGTTTTCCACATGGCCTCAAAGCACCCTGAGACTTGGGTCGATAGGCTTCGGAGGTTGTGTAGAAAACTACCCCCCGTGGTGGGACACAACATTAAATTCGATATAGTCTATGCTAAGCGTTTCGGCGCTCATATTGAGGCAGCTGGAGACACTATGCTGGGTGCCCATATGGTGGACGAGAACCGTCCCTTAGGTCTCAAATCATTGATGGCTGACTATATGGGAGGTGACTGGTCTTACGACGGTGTGTGGGATGACTCTGATCCAGAGTCTATGGAGGCATACCTTAAGAAAGACCTCTTGGCCACACGAGAGCTTTATCGGATTAATCGAAATAAGCTAACGGCTAACCAGAAGAAGCTCCTTAAGAAGGTTGTGGTCCCGGCTATCAATATGCTGTCCGAGTCGGAAGACTACGGTATTCCGATTAGCCAGTATAAGCTTGACATAGCTGAGCGTAAATACACCTCGGAATTGGCTAAGATAGACGCTGAATTGCAGTCAGAAATACCTTCGGAAATACCCAAAGGTATGCAGGTCAAATGGGGTACTACTAACTTTCAGCGGTGGTTCCTATATGACTATTTGGGTATTCCCAAAAAGGAGGTAGGAAAGCCAACTAAAGCATTCCCTAACGGTGCTCCTAGCCTTTCCAAGAAGGCGCTTGCTTATATGGATCACCCTATTGCTAAAACACTATTAGAAAGGTCACGGCTTAAGAAGAATATAGACGGGTTTATTACCCCCTATAAAGAGCAATTAGATGATCGAGGGAGGTTATACACGTCATTCAAGCTCCACGGTACGGTGACAGGCAGGCTATCATCAGGCAAGGTATGCGATGGGGTGGGAGTGAACCTCCAGCAGGTTCCGAAGGACCCCTACATAAGGGGTCTAGTAGCTGCCCCTGAGGGGTACAAGATCATAGAGGCTGACTACAGCCAGCTGGAGCTACGTGTTGCAGCTGTGGTCTCTAGCGACAGGAACATGCTCCAGCTGTATCGTGACGGAGGTGACATTCACTCACAGACCACACATGCTATTGGTCTTGACCCAGACAACTCGTTTGACCGAAGGAAAGCTAAGATTGTTAACTTTGGCTTCCTGTATGGGATGAGTGCTAAGTCGTTTGTCCAGTTCGCGAAGGTTAGCTACGGCACAGACATTACCCTGGATGAGGCGGAGTCCTTCAGGGAGTCGTTCTTCCAGCACTGGTCAGGGCTGCGCCCATGGCACGCCAGGGCTAAAGCTAAGGCACATCAGCTGGGGTACAGCGCCACGATGTTCGGCCGTAGGCGTCACCTACCTGGCCTGTACAGCAACGACGAGTACGAGGTAGCTGCGGCGGAGCGCCAGGCTGTCAATAGCCAGGTGCAGGGCACGGGTAGTGACATTATGCTGAGGGCCGCTGTGCAGATGTGGTCTTGCCTTGAGGGAGACAGCCACATACTAGGCCTGGTCCACGACGCTGTGCTGGTGCTCGTGCCAGAGGACCTAGCCGAGACCACAGCAGGCATGATCAAAGAGACCATGGAGCAGCCTCTGCCTCACTTTGATTGCCCTCTGGTAGCTGATGTTGAGATTGGAACTTGCTGGGGGCCAGAGATTGACGTATAGTAGGAGACATGCAAGTAACCACAAGCTTGATTAAGAGCTGGCTGAACTGCCCTCTGGAGGCCTACTATGACCTCCAGGGGATCTCAGCCAAGCCTCACCCCGGTACGGCATTGGATCGAGGTACCTACCTCCATGCGTGGCTTGAGACAGGTACTCCTCCTGAGCGTCCAGCTGGCCTAATGGAGGAAGAGCATCAGATATATGATGATCTAGATCGCGTGTACCGTGCCTATGAGTACAGGTACCTTGATGAGCCCCTAAATGTTCTGGCGTGTGAGCTGGACCTCAGCAGGGGTATCCCAGGATGCAACCACGACTACCGCGGTAAGGTAGATAAGGTAGTCGAGCTTGGAGGCCGTCTGTGGGTGCTGGACCACAAAACACATCAGACTCTCCCTACAGCCGAGTACCGGCAACTGGATATCCAGTCACATGCGTACCTCTGGTTGTTGGAAGGCAACAAGAAGAGGCTTGGGTGGGACCTTCCCCTTGGGGGTATGATCTGGGACTACATCCAGCCACAGCGAGTGGTGTGGCCACAGCTGACCAGGACGGGTAAGCTCAAGTTGACTAAGGGGTCCACGGGTAGCACTTGCTATCGATCTCTGATAGACTGGGCTCATGAGCACCGTACTGAGATTACCTCAGCGGAGTGCGACATCATCGCGAAGGATGCTGAGTTGTTGAAGCGTCAACATTGCCCAGCTTTCACCAGGCTGCTGGTGCCGTTCAATAAGGAGGTGCATGCCAGGCAGATCAAGAGTATACTGAGGTGGGCTAGGCAGGTCGGGGAGTATGACTGGTCTAAGCCACCAGAGGACCGTAACCCGTCAGTGTGTGGTAACTCATATCTGTGCCGTATGGGTAAGCTTGCAGCAGCACGAGTTGAGTTCGGCACGGATGAGCAGTTCCTTCAATTCTTTGACAAGAGAGACCCTATGGAAAGGTACAAATGATTACGCTAGTGTACGGCCAGCCTAAAACGGGCAAAACCACTTTCGCAGCTACGGTGCCGGGGGTACGCATCATCGACCTCGAGGGAGGCACCCGTGCAGTACAGGCCGAGACCACACAGGTAGACACCTGGGAGGCCCTGGCCAAAGAGGTTCAGTCCATCGTAGCCAAGCCTCCCACAGCTGTGGCCCTGGACAGCATCACGGTAGCACACGAGCTGGCCTTGAATTTCGTCTCTGGGCGTAAGCGTGGCGACCTCCTGACTGTGGCTAAGCCGGTTAGCCTACCTCAGTATGGCCAAGCTAACGAACTGATCAAGTCCCTGATACTTACTCTGCGTGGTCTGGACATTCCCGTGGTACTTACGGGCCAGGCTAAAGTCACCTACGTAGATGAAGCTGACCCCGAGGATGCTGATGTGGCTCAGACTAAGGAGGTCACCCTGGCTCTTCCAGGCCAGGCCAGACAGTTTGCACTCATGTATGCGGACGTGATAGGGTATACAGAGTCAGTTAAGCGAGACTCCCACACCGGCTACCGTATGTGGCTCAAGCCCACACAGGGTATCGTGGCTGGGTGCAGAGCTGATATTGCAGCCCGTAAGCCTTGGTTGGGGTCTCCCACTTGGGAGCGACTTGAAAGGTATCTCACCCATGATTGATTTTTCAAGGGTAGCCAGTAACGCCCTCGTGCGTCTGTGCGACCAGATGGATGACCTGCCCTGGCGTTTTGAGCATCATGACCTAGCTGTTATCGACGTGCCCAATCCCGTCACTGTGGCCCACCAGGTAGGCCAGTACGAGGTGCGCTACAACGACCACATGAACCGCGATATGTTCACCATTACGGTTTGCTTCTTTACCACTACTACTGCTACAATCGACTACATACGAGAGATCCTAAAGGAAAGGGAAAACAACAATGGCTAAGATCTCAATCGACTTCTCCGACGTCAAGACCCCTACGTACTCCTCAGCGCACCAGGCCCCTGGCGTGTACAACGCCGAGATCGCTGACGTTGAGCTGACCAAGACCAAGTCCGATAGCACCGACATGCTCGTCTTCGCCATCAAGGCTGGCGTGGGGCGCTACCCGTACTACTGCAAGCTTGTGCCCAACCAGCTGTGGAAGCTTCGTGAGCTGATAGAGGCGTCTGGTACACAGGTACCTAACAAGGTCGTGCAGATCGACCCGGCAAAATTCGTTGGCAAGAAGATCAACGCTGAGCTCGAGGATGACACATTCAACGGTAAGCTGCGTAGCCGTGTGGCGCGTGTGGCCCCGTTCTCTGAGGTTGCCCCTAAGTCTCCTGAGCAGTCTCAGGACAGCGGTGACGTTGAGGATGACTTCGGAGAGTTCGACGATATCCTCTGACATAGTCTGGAGCAGGGGCTAGTACCCTGCTCTGGGCATGCTAGAGAGTACGTTTTCGAGGCACATGCAGAAATACATAGAGTCACGTGGTTGGTGGGTTGTCAAATACCACGCCAGCCAGTACACTAAGAAGGGTATTCCGGACCTCATAGCTTGCTTCCGTGGCAGGTTCGTGGGGTTGGAGCTCAAGACAGGCTCATCTTTGAGCCAGTGGCAGATCAAGGTTGGGGCTGATATCATGTCAGCCGGAGGGTATTGGGCGTGTGTCACACCAGATACCTACCAGGAAGAGATAGCTAGGGTTGAGGATGAGGTTCTTCGAGACAATCTGGGAGGGTTGTGATGGGTATTTTTTCATCTGTGGGATCGCGTGGCCGAGTCAGGCTTTCAACCCGGGCAAAGCCTTTCGGGTTGTGGACCAACTTGACGAAGCGAAACGCTACGTGCGGGATCTCGTTGAAGCTGGGCAGGATGTATATTTCACTCCCGGTCTTTTCTCTCAGCCAGAAAGGAAGGCGGAGTACCTCAAAGCGGGCCCGCTGATCTGGTCTGACGTAGACGACGGCCACACTGGGGGAACTAACCCACTCGCTGTGTGGACTAGCAGCCCTGGCCACACCCAGGCTATCTGGAGACTGACTGAGACTGTGCCTCAGCCTGACCAGGACAGCCTGTCTAGGTCAGTCAGCCACGTTTTAGGTTGCGACCCTGGTGGCTGGGATGCTACCCAGCTACTCAGAGTACCTGGCACCCCTTCACACAAGAGAAGCTGTATGGTGGGTAGACCTACGTACGGGACCACACAGACTCCTGGTGAGCTGGCCTCAGCAGTGTATCGTACACTGGGCGATAGCTCAGCGTCTATAGCAGGACAGCTGCGTGCAAGCAAGGCCCTTGGTGATAGGTCGTCTCAGCTGTACGCTGCTATAGCTAGTATGCTAGAGTGCGGGGTAGGGCCTGAATTTATACCCGGCCTGATTCGCCACACGCCTCTTAATAAATGGGGGTCAGTAGATAAACTCAAAGCTGAGGTTCAGCGTGTAGCTAGCAAGATAGACCTCACACGGTCTAAAGCTGAGCCTACACTAGAGATAGTTGAAGATTCACCTAGAGAACCTTTGCTACAGATCAGACCTATAGCTGAACTAGTAGGTATGCCTGAGCCTAGGTGGCGCATAGACGGCCTGGTGGAGGAAGGTGGGTGTGGCTTCATTGCCGCACCCCCGAAGCATTACAAATCGTGGATCATGCTGGACATGTGTGTTAGCCTAGCTCTAGGTCGGCCCGTGCTAGGGTACGCTCAGACCCACCAGGCGCCGTGCCTGATCGTGGAGGCTGAGGACAGCCTATCACGAGTGTGGTCTCGCTTACAGACTATTCTCCAGTGCCGCTTCCCTCACCACGACCCTCGAGGGTACATCACCTACAAGCACGGCGTGCTGGAGCTTAACCCTCCTGACGGGGATATCCCCCTCTACATAGCAGGCAGGCCCACACAGGGGCTGTCACCAGAGCTAGCCGAAGAGATAGGCGATACCGTAGAGTCGATGGGTATAGGCCTAGTGTGCTATGACACCTTGTCTATGCTGACCACAGAGTCGATCAATGACTCACAGGCTATGTACGGGCAGATACTCCAGCCCATCAAGGCTGTAGCCCAGGCTACGGGGTGCGCTCAGCTTATAGTGCACCACACACGTAAGGCTAGCAAGGACGCGCCGTCGACTGGCGGTGCTGCACTAGCAGGCAGTGTGGCACTACATGCCTGGTCAGACAACTCTCTGTACATCACAAGACAAGCAGAGTCGTTGAGTATTCAAGTAGAAACTAAGTCGGGGTCCCAGGACCTTGTCGTCACCGGGCTAGACACTCCGGGAGAGTGGCAGCCTGAAGTTGTACAATCACTCTAGAGTGTGTTAAGGTAATACCATGATCAAAACACAGGGAACAATTCGAGTCGAAACAGTCGAAAACTTCTACGGAGCTAGCGTCGAAGCACTACTTGAGTGTGGCTACCTCTACACCAGTGAGCTGGGAGACATCTACTGGGATGCCGGTCAGCACACTCCAGTCAACGCTGTTTTCCTGGTGGTGGAACGATGAGGATCGAGGACATACGTCAGGTAGCTCCAACCAAGGCACACCAGATCATCCTCGACGGTCTGCACCAGCATGGCTGGGATGACCTGCCTGACACTATGATGCACGACTGGGCAGTGTGGGTCAGCCCTTACTATGCTGACATCCAGAGGTGTCAGCGCGCTGCTGAGAGACTCACACCGTGCTGTAGCTACTATGAGGAGAGTCTAGACGACACTCTATACCGTAACCCGCCAGCGTGGCTGCATCAGCTAGTACTGTGCGTCGAGTTCGAGTTCATCGAGCACGGTAGCGCCATAGAGATTGACGCAGCTAACGTAGCTATGCTAGACTACCAGGACGGGACCGTACAGGACCTAATCAAGAAACTAACCAGTATCCCAGGATGGCCTACCTCATACTGTGCCTACCTGGCCGACCACATGGAGGAACAATGCTAGGATTCAAGCGAGACACCAAGTACGTAGCAGAGCACGGCATCGATCAAGCTGAGCTACACGACCATGTACTCAACGTCTATGGTGAGGACCTGTCCGAGGCCACACTCAAACACATGTGCGAAGACATCAAGCACGCTGCTCAGGACAAAGTCACGTGGGACGGTGTGGACATACCCGACTATCTCGCCGCGTACTACGATGAACTAGATGCCCACATGGAAGACCTCG
>ERZ773076.1135-NODE-1135-length-11866-cov-6.265515_pt1 | contig 11866 bp, 12 predicted proteins | sample MGYA00580613_ERZ773076 | MGnify/ENA primary metagenome ERZ773076 (study PRJEB29015, sample SAMEA2738005) | human oral metagenome | biome: human oral; feature: human-associated habitat; material: dental | place: China | collected 2057 ...
CTCCCCGGCCCTCCCCCACGGGGGAGGGGGTAGTTTGCTGAGGGGTTGTAGGATGCGGGTCATCTGAAAATGGTGGTGTGCGGTTTTCAGGTAGCCTTTGGGAGTGCAGGCTGCTTTCGGTTTTAGTTTTAGCTTCGTAAGACGTCGTTTGCAGGCTGCCTGAAACCGTTGAAGCTGCGGCACCCTGTTCCCTCTCCTGCGGGAGAGGGTTAGGGAGAGGGCTTACTGCGGCTGCGGAAAAGTTGGTTTGTGCGGCAACTGTTTTGCCCTCTCCCCGACCCTCCCCCACGGGTGAGGGGGTAGTTTGCTGAGGGGTTGTAGGACGCAGGCCGTCTGAAACCGCATCCGCCGTATAAAAATCGGGCAGCCGTTCGTGATAAAACGCAAACAGGGCTTCATCATCAACCAGCACGTCTTGCTTGCGCGATTTGTGTTCGAGTTCGGTAATTTCCTTAATCAGCTTTTTGTTGTGGACAAAAAAGTCCGCTTTCAAATCGCATTCCTGCGCCACCAACGCGCTGCGGATAAAGATTTCGCGCGCTTCTTCGGGGGCGATTCTGCCGTAGGACACGGGGCGGCGCGGCAGGACGGTCAGGCCGTAGAGCGTTACCCGTTCGCTGGCGATGACTTCGCCGCGTTTTTGTTCCCAGTGCGGCTCGAAATAGTGGTAGCGGACGAGGTGCGGCGCTTCCTGCTCGATCCATTCGGGCTGGATGGCGGCCACATCGCGCGCATAAAGTTTTGTCGTTTCAACGAGTTCTGCCGCCATCACCCATTTGGGTTTGGCTTTGAACAGGGCGGAGGCGGGGAAAAGGTGGAAGCAGCTGCCGCGCGCGCCGGTGTAATCGTTGCCGTCGGGCGATTTCATGCCGACGTTGGCGATGAGGCCGGTGAGCAGGGCGCGGTGGATTTGTTCGTAGCCTGCTTCTTTGGCGGCGCGGATTTGGGCGCGGTGTTGTTTCTTATCCAGTTGTTTTTGTTTGAGTTTGGCGGATAGGTCTTGATCGCCTTGGTTTTCAGACGACGTCAGTTGTTTGACTTCGGGAGGTCGTCTGAAAGCGGCTTCCTTGGTGGTCAAACCCATTTCAATCGCGGTTTGGGCAAGCTGGTGGTGCAGCTCGCGCCATTCGCGCATCCGCAGGTGCGACAGGAAATATTGGCGGCACCACTGCACTAACTGCTTGTTGGACAAGCCTTTGTCGCGCTCGCGCTGGAAGCTGTCCCAAATGTTCAGGTAGGCAAGGAAATCGGACTGCTTGTCGGTAAAACGCTCGTGCGCCTTGGCGGCGGCATCGCGCGCTTCCAGCGGCCGCTCGCGCGGGTCTTGAATCGACAGCGCGGACGCAATCACCAATATTTCCGCCATGCAGTCGTGCTTCTTCGCTGCCAACAAAATACGCGCGATTTTCGGGTCGATGGGCAGGCGCGCCATTTGTTCGCCGAGTTTGGTCAGGCGGTAGCGGGGAGGGGCGACGATATTGCTCGAAGCGTTTTGAAGGTCGTCTGAAACGGTTTTGTCGTTTGTCGGATTGTGTCGGGCATGAATGCCTAAGCTGCGTGCTTGATTTTTAGTGTTTTGCATAGTTTTGTAGGTCGGGCATTTATGCCCGACAAAAAATTAGGAGTTAGCTTTTTTGTCATCTTCCCAATATGGCAATATGTCTTCACGCAAATACAAGGAACGCTGCAATATGGAAAAACACCAAAAAGATATTATAAAAAACAGAAAATATATAACCATGCCTAATAAAACGTTATTTTCTGCAATGGAAGTTAGTATTATAACCATGTCTATCAATATGGATTTACCAGACTTTCCAAAGCAACCTAGGATTGAAAAAATAAGGATTCCCCATGTTGCAGAAAAAATAAAGTTTATTTTTTGTAAATTTGCTTTTTCTTCTTGATAAGCACTCCATAATACAGAATTATCTTCTTTCACTGCTTTTTTTCTTAATCGGTACAATGATTTTCTATAATCTATATTTTCGTTTTCAAACATGTAAATATTAAATTTTGACAGAATAGTTAAGATAATAGAAAAATAAATTCCTTGAATAATAGGAACAATTACAGAAAAAATAAAAGAGAAAAGGATAACAGATTCAAAAATGCTGTACAGATCTACATTTTTCTGTTTATTTAAAAGTGCTGTAAGAGAAAATCCATGTCTTAAATTTAAATACATATCGAAAAATGAAATTATCAGCAATGATGCCAAAAACCATTCGAGTCTCATCAATCTCTGTAATAATCCGTTGCTGAGTTTTTCTAAAATATCGCTCATTTACTATTCCTTCAATATTTTATGATAAAGTAATTATGTTATCGTTCTCCGATTTTCGTTAGACATCAATGCCCGTCCTATGCTTTTCAGACGACCTCCACCGCCCCTAATTCCAACAACACCTGAAACCCGTCATTGATATACCGAGAATCGGGCATTTCCAAAAACGGGAATGCCGCCACATCGCCCAGTTTCAACGCTGCCATGCGCAGGATGACGGCGGCGAGGTTGCTGCGGACGATTTCGGGGTCGGTGAATTTGGTGCGGCTGTTGAAATCTTCTTCTGAAAACAGTCGGATACACACGCCTGCAGAGACGCGTCCGCAGCGGCCGGAGCGTTGGCGGGCGGCGGCTTGGGAGATTTTTTCGACATGAAGCTGTTCCACTTTCGCCCGTGCGGAATAGCGTTTGACGCGCGCGAGGCCGGTGTCGATGACGTATTTGATGCCCGGCACGGTGAGCGAGGTTTCGGCGACGTTGGTCGCCAGCACGATGCGGCGTTTCGCGCCTGAGGGGTGGAAGATTTTGTGCTGTTCGGCGTGCGACAGGCGCGCGAACAGGGGAAGGATTTCGTCGTTGCGGCGCAGCGTGGATTTGCGCAGGGCTTCGGCGGCTTCGCGGATTTCGCGTTCGCCCGGCAGGAACACCAAAATATCGCCTTCGCCGTGTCGCGCCAATTCGTCCGCTGCATCGACAATCGCATCGGTCAGCTCCACTTCTGCGTCGTCTTCGTCTTTGCTGGTCAGCGGGCGGTAGAGGATTTCGACGGGATAAGTACGTCCGCTCACTTCTAAAACAGGCGCGCCGTTGAAGTGTTGGGAAAAGCGTTCTGCGTCTATGGTTGCCGAGGTGATGATGATTTTCAAGTCGGGGCGGCGCGGCAGGAGTTGTTTCAGGTAGCCCAAGAGGAAGTCGATGTTCAGGCTGCGTTCGTGTGCTTCGTCGATGATAATCGTGTCGTAGGTGGCGAGATAACGGTCGGTCTGCGTTTCCGCCAGCAGGATGCCGTCGGTCATCAGCTTGACGCAGGCATCGCGCGAGGTGTGGTCGGTAAAACGCACCTTATAGCCCACCGCGCTGCCGATTTCGGATTTCAACTCTTCGGCAATCCGCTCCGCCACCGAACGAGCCGCCAAACGGCGCGGCTGGGTATGTCCGATTAGCCCCGCCGCCCCGCGCCCGAGTTCCAGACAAATCTTGGGCAACTGCGTGGTTTTGCCCGAACCGGTTTCGCCGCAAATAATCGTTACCTGATTCTCGGCAATGGCTTTTTTGATTTCCTCGAGCTTTTCGTGAACGGGCAGGGTGTTGTCGAATTCGGGTTTGGGCAGTTTGGCCAGGCGTTGCAGATAGAGGCCGTGCGATTTTTGGTATTTTTCTTCGACTTTGGACAAACCGCCGTATTTGTTGGGATTTTTGAAGGCGGATTGCAGGAAGTGGCGGTCTTTGGAGAGGGTTTGGGAGAAATCGGGATGGGGCATGGTACGGGCGGATGTCGGTGAGAATAAAAATGGTAGTATTATAGCAAACTGGCTTTGCCTAATCGGTATGGGTACTATTTAGCCCCCTTTTGCAGGCAGGCTGTATTGTTTAATGAAAAGGAATATCTATGAAAAAGATTTTATGTTTGGTTTTGGCGATGAGTATGGGCAGCGTGGCATTTGCCGCGGAGTACAGAACGAAACAGCCCATTGCCCACGACTGGCTGAAAATCAACAGCAATCATTTCAATATTGAATCTGCCAACGAACGCGGGCATATATGCGGCGCGCAAGGCAAAATGGATAAGAATAAGGTTTGGAAAGATGGGGAAGGCTGCCAAATATCGTTCCAATTCAAGGGGGATGAGGTGAAAGTGGATGCCGAGGGCTGCGAAAATTATTGCGGCGTGGGCGTATCTTTCCCGTCGGAGTATTACAAACTGCCGCAGGTTTGTTCACAACAAGGTGTCAAAAAGATGGAAAACCGTTTTCAGACGACCTTACGTTCAGGAAAATTCGAACAGGCTGCGGACATCAAACAAAATTATCTGAAACAGTGCGGCGATTTCCTCAATCCGATTGAAACAGTGACTGCCGCCAACGATGCCGCCGATGCTTACCGTCAGGCAAACAACAAAGCCGCCTGTATCCAAACTTTGGATGCGGTGCAGGATCATTATGAGAGCCAATTGTTGGATAAGGACTTGGTGAATAAGATTAATGTGCAGATGGAGCGTGACAAAGCTTTGCGCCAACAATGTAGCTGAACGCTGATAAAAAGGTTGTTAGAAGGTCGTCTGAAAAGTAAATGAGTACTTTATGACGGCCTTTATTATTGCCGTTGGTCGCAAAAAATGCTCGTTTGGCATATTTATTACAAAGTCATATTGTTTGTGCTTAGAATGCGTTCCTGTCTTCGTCAGGTAACAATTTTAAGAACAAAATTATGAAAAAATATCTTGCTTTGATGTGTGTTGCAGCCCTATCTGCCTGCGGTGGCGGCAGCTCTTCCCCCAGTACGCAATCCACGCCGACACAGGCTCCAAAATCTGCCCAAGCCCTGCCCTCGGCAGACGCAGCTTCCGCATTGCCGGTAGCTGCAAAATCGGAAAAACCGGAATCCGGCAAACAATTTTTCAGCGGAACCAATGCTTCTGATTCCGCAGTGGCATTCAATCATGCCGACTGGAACAAAATTACCGTCGAAGGCGTAGAGGTCGATCTTGCAGCCGTACAAGGCGAGAGTTTTAAAAACGGCTGGCGGGACAGCGTAGGCGGTTCGGAGAATAAACGCCTTGCCAATTTTGGCGGCAATTACGTCCTGCACCACAGCACACCCGATGCGGTTGCCGGCATCGTGAAGACCGAATCGCAAAACAATTACGCTTTCTTCAACGGTAATTTTACCCGTGAAGCAGAAATGCCGAAAATCGGACAGGCAGTTTACGACGTATCGACCGTCAGCGTGCGCGGTACTCTGGCGCAGGCATACGGTACAGGCCGTCTGACTGCTGATTTCGAAAGCAAAAAAGTCAGCGGCAGCCTCGGCTATTTCAACAAAACGCTCACCGTTGATGCGGATATCAACGGCAACAGATTTTCTTCCGTCACCCCGACGGCAGAAATACACGGCGGTTTCTTCGGTTCCGCAGCCGCAGAGACAGCCGGTGTTTATCAGGTCGGTAAAATCGTAGGGACGTTTGCCGGCCAAAAACAATAAAAAGTGAAAGTTGCATTTACTTTTTTACAAGGGGTGCAGACATTCAAAATTTCACGACTTTCGGCATAAATATCAAATGTGTAGCAACGGCACGGTAAAGTTGGTCATCTTACGGGCCTTGTTACTCAAGCAGAAAGTATTTAAAAACGAAAAAAGCACAAAATTTTGAATCGTCGAACCACCTCAAGGGGAAAGGTCGTCTGAAAACGGTTTGGTTATCCGTTTTCAGACGACCTATTTTTATGGTTGACTCGCAAAGGCAATGTTGAAGCGTTCACAAGCAGTTGCAGCAAAAAGAAAGAGCGGTTTTGTAGCGGCTCCTCTATATCGGTTACAATCCGTTTTTTTCCTTAAACCAATATTCCAAAGCACAAAATTATGCTGAAAATCATCTCTGCCAACGTCAACGGCATCCGCTCTGCCTACAAAAAAGGATTTTACGAATACATCGCCGCATCGGGCGCGGACATTGTCTGCGTGCAGGAACTCAAAGCGCAGGAAGCCGATTTGTCCGCCGATATGAAGAATCCGCACGGGATGCACGGCCATTGGCATTGCGCCGAAAAACGCGGTTACAGCGGCGTGGCTGTGTACAGCAAACGCGCGCCTGACAATGTGCAAATCGGTATGGGCATTGAAGAATTCGACAGGGAAGGGCGGTTTGTGCGCTGTGATTTCGGCAAGTTGTCGGTGATTTCGCTTTATCTGCCCAGCGGCACCAGCGCGCCGGAGCGGCAGGAATTGAAATACCGTTTTTTAGATGCGTTCTATCCCATGCTTGAAGCCATGAAGGCGGAAGGGCGCGACATTGTCGTTTGCGGCGACTGGAACATCGCCCACCAAAACATCGACCTGAAAAACTGGAAAGGCAACCAGAAAAACTCAGGCTTCCTGCCCGAGGAGCGCGAATGGATAGGCAAAGTCATTCATACGCTCGGCTGGACGGATATGTGGCGCACGCTCTATCCCGACAACCCCGGCTACACTTGGTGGAGCAACCGCGGACAGGCGTATGCGAAAGATGTCGGGTGGCGCATCGACTATCAGATGGTTACGCCCGAACTCGCCGCCAAAGCGGTGTCCGCGCATGTTTATAAAGATGAGAAATTTTCCGACCATGCGCCTTTGGTCGTGGAGTACGACTATGCTGCCCAATAAAGTTTTCGGCAAATACGATTGGAATGTGAACGGTAAAACCGGCATAGGCGCGGCATGGGTGGTTGCCGCGTTTGTACTGCCTATGCTGGTGTGGACGATATTCATGCTGGCGCGGATGTCCGGCTGGGTTGAAATGACCCGCGCCAATCCGCTTTGGGCAGTTGTGTGGCTGCTGTTTTCACTGCCCTGCCTCATGATTGCCGCCAAGTGTTTCGGTTGGAAAGGCTGGCGGTTGATTGCCAACATCCTGATCTGCCTCGCCACCTGCGCCGTTTTAAGTGTCCCCGCCGTGCTCTTGATTACCTTTACGCTCAACGATTTGCTCAAATAGGTCGTCTGAAATGCGAACTTTCGAACTCGAAGACCTGACGCTTTTCTTGATACGCGACGCGGACGAAGCAGAAATGTGGATAGACCGCTGGGCGGTCAGCTATCCCGTCGTCCAAACCGCTGCCGCTTCCGCCAATCAAAGCATCGCCCAATGGCAGGCAAATATTCAAACAGCGTTTGAAGGCATCAGCGGCGAACACATCGCCGTCGTCGTACACGGCGCAGGCGTATCCGCTTTTCTGGCGTGGCTCTACCAAACCGACATCCTGACACAGAAAAAAATCGTCAACATCATCCTTGTGTCGCCGCGTCCAGAAGCCTTCCCCGACGATGAAATACACACCTTCCAGCGCGTCCGTTGCCCCTGCTGCACCGCGCTTGTCATCGCCGAACAAAACGGCACGCTGCGCAACTGGGCGGAAGAGCGGGCAAACCTGTGGAACGCCCGCCTCCTCCTGTCGCCACACTCTGGCACGCTCAACGGCGCACTCGGCGGCTGGCAATGGGGCATGAAGCTGATGCAGGAAATGCTCTTGAGTTGAACAAAACACTTGCAAGGATAAAACAGAAAAGGTCGTCTGAAACTGGAAATCAGGTTTCAGACGACCTTTTCGCAGGCAAGTAACAGTTTCGGGTAAAATACGGCAGTTCGCCAATTATCCGAAAGAATCCCATGTATTCCTTAGCCCGCAGCCTGTTGTTTAAACTTGATGCCGAAAAAGCCCACCATTTCACTCTCGACGCGCTCAACAAAGTGTACAAACTCGGTTTGCTTCCGATTCTCGACAACCGCACCAAGCCTGTCAAACTCATGGGCATCAACTTGCCCAATCCGGTCGGGCTGGCTGCTGGACTCGATAAAAACGGCGAATACATAGACGCATTGGGCGCGCTCGGCTTCGGCTTCCTCGAAATCGGCACGGTAACGCCCAAACCGCAGCCCGGCAACCCGCAGCCGCGCCTCTTCCGCGTTCCCGAACACCAAGGCATCATCAACCGCATGGGCTTCAACAACCACGGCATAGACGCCATGATTCAAAACATCGAAAAAAGCCGTTATCAAGGCGTGTTGGGCATCAACATCGGCAAAAATGCCGTAACCCCCATCGAAAACGCCGCCGACGACTATTTAATCTGCCTCGAAAAAGCCTACGCACACGCAAGTTACATTACCGTCAATATTTCCTCGCCCAACACTAAAAACCTCCGCGCACTGCAAGGCGGCGACGAACTGAGTGCGCTGCTCGAAGCCCTGAAAAACAAACAGGCGCAGCTTGCCGCCGCGCACGGAAAATACGTCCCGCTCGCCGTCAAAATCGCTCCCGATTTAGATGAAGCACAAATCGAAGACATCGCCCACGTCGTCAAATCCGTCGAAATGGACGGCATCATCGCCACCAATACCACCATCGACAAATCAAGCCTCGGCAGTCATCCGCTCGCAGGCGAGCAGGGCGGCCTAAGCGGCCTGCCCGTGCGCGAAAAAAGCAATCAAGTGCTGAAAACATTGGCGGAACACATCGACGGCAAGCTGCCGATTATCGGCGTAGGCGGCATTATGAACGGCAAGGATGCCGCAGAAAAAATCCGCCTCGGCGCAACCGCCGTCCAAGTGTACAGCGGCATGATTTATAAAGGCCCGGCATTAGTGAAGGATTGTCTGGCAGCGTTGAAGTAAGCACGATTTCCAACACAAAAGGTCGTCTGAAAACCGGTTTAACTGGATTTAAACGGTTTTCAGACGACCTTTTTAACGGAAATTCAGATCTCAATAACCCATTAATACAATTTACTATTAAGGTAGTTTAATCGTCTTTAAAACTTACCTATTTATGATTCACGGGTTATATAAAGCGTATGCCAAGACAATGGTAAACCTGATGCCTTATTCTCAAACTCTTTTTTCATACTGACAACAAATGTTGCTTTCAGCTTATGTCCATTTCTAACTGTCTCAAATTCATAGAAAGCATAATTAGTAGGTGCTATATGGTCATAGACTTTTTGATCAGTCATATCATCAAATACTGTCAGCGTAAGATCATATTTGATTTGTTCTTCACGAGGTAAGTCCTGCAAATAATATTTTCTTTTAAAATTTAAGCCTACGTCTTGAAAGTCTTTAGGCGTAAAAGAAAAAATATTTTCCATATCAACATAAATCCATACCTTATTCCATAATGACTTCTCATCATTTCTAAATAGATAACTGTAATAGTATGCAAATATGCCGCGTTCAGCATTATTTGGCTTTTTGATTACATAAGTATAATGGAGCGTTGCACTGGTTACAGGTACGTCAGTTTCTTTAGGAACATTCCGTTGAACATAAAACAATGAGTCCTCTTCAAAATCTTCTAATCTTTTTAAATTGCTTAATAAATTAATATTTTCAGATATAAATTGCTTTATAGTTTCATTGTTTTGTTTAGTATATTCATAACCTACATTATTAGCCAAGTCATACTGTTCCGGAGTTACTGTATTGTACAACCAGTAAGTATATGGTTTTTGGTCGGTCCAATAATTATTGGATAAAAAGATTAATAAAAAAGATATGATAATAAGTATGAATATTATGCATTTTTTAAACATAATATTTCCTTTTCAAAGGAGAATTGCTTGAAATAACCTGAGGTTGAGTCATACAAGATTTCTCCGCATTAAACTTTATCCGTAATGCCTGTCCCAGTTTTTTACCATCAGGACGGGGTGCTTTACATAAAGCGTTACGATGTTTATTCAAGTATATTCTCATAAAAAAACAAGCAGTTTGGAGTAAGGTCATTAAATTACCTAAAAATGTCGGATTTCCAGCACAACTTCCACTTGCCTGTTAATCAGGTAAAGAAATTATATTCAGTTTTAAATTAATCAACCAGATTATGAGAACAAATAGAGTTCCGTAATACATTCCATACATAAAACTTCTTAATTGACTTGTTTTTCTTTCGGTATGAATAAACCCTCCAGAGAATAATAAACAAAATAAAAACATAAAATAAAAAAATGGTTCATGAATAAGTAGCATCAATAGAGTTATTGTCCATATTGCAGTATATATATAAAAATAATTAGGGAAAATATAATTTCTTTCAAAGAAATTCATATCTTTCATTCTTTTTCTCAGTTCCACGTCGTTTTTCCACTCAATAACAAGAAAAATAAAAAGAATGAATAAAGCAATACTTGGCAAGTAGATATTAATAATAGAATTGATGCCCATGTTTCAGTATATGAAGAAAATATAATGGTTTTTTGAATCCTAAGCCTGAGATGGTATTTGAATCAGGATTGATCTAATGTGTTTTCACGGTATTTGAAGGACAAAGCTCTAAAGCTTCCTTGGATCGGAGTGATGTAAACATATAATGTACTAGATCAGGATTGTTTGAATAGTATTTACTGACCAAATAAGGAGAGTTGTTTGAATAAAAATAACAATATAATTTACCATTATCCAAAAAAGGTTGTTTTTGGGAAGCAGGAATATTGAAGTCGTTTAAATAGTCTATTCCTTTAGAAGTTATAGGATAAAGTTGAGAAAAGGGTATTTCATCCGCTTTATTTGCTTCAAAAATAACGATCATTCCATTTGTTTCAACAAAAGTCCTCAAGAATATATTGCGACTGCTTTTGGGAAAAATATCAATGTACCAAGAAAATGACTTGGAATTTAAAAACTCATCAGGAGTTTTGTAATGGAAATCATCATGTTGATCATGGCTGAACATTAATATTATTAATGGTATAACTATGATTGCAGATAGCGTGCCTAAAGAGATTAAAGCTAATTTAATAAATTTCTTCATGGATGCACTTTTTAAGGCGAATTGCAGTTTTAATCAAAGGACTGTCACGGATAACTAAGGAAATTCAGTTCAAAGCAGACTTATTACTATGAGGAAAAGCCTCTAAGCTCGTACGAGCTAAATAGCTCATCGAAACGATTTGTTGCAGGCGTTATTACCAGAGCAGTAGACTAGGAGACTAACTTTTGTTATCGCCTGAAGAGGATGTATTTTAGGTCGTCTGAAAGTTTTTCAGACGACCTTTGAGAAAGTTAGGCTTCCAATTCAACCTACGCCTGTTATGTAAACAACGCGATGTTTTCTTGAAATATGAACAATCCTTTCTTAGGGGAAAGCTATCTAAACTAAACTTTCAGATAACCTTAACTCATTCTTTAACTTTTATCTGATAAAATTTCTTCTGTTCCTTATCTTCAAAAAAACCTACGGGTCCTCTTATTAAATATGATATTTCAATCATGATATCCTGCTTCATCTTTGGAGTTCCAGAAATATGAACCGTATCATACCATTCATCGATGGGCTTTACAGTTAACCCCGAATTCGGAGGATCCATTTCTACTACGAAATGATTGGGATAAGTAGCTTGGTTAGCCACATTAAATTCTATGAAATATGGCTTATTTAATTCTGCATCAGGCAATGATTCGACTTTTGGTGTGACAGTACAGCTCGCAGTAAAGCAAGCTAGAGCAAATATAAACAATCTTTTCATTTTCTTTTTTCCTATGTTATTGCTTTAAAAATTATTGCTTCAAGTAAACAGTTTCAAATCCACTATATCTCCCTTGTTTGCCGGCTGTGTAACAGACTTTCCCATACTATCCAGTGAGCCTTAAAGTTGGGTGTCGTTGCCCCAGTAAAATATTTGGCGAACTTATCAGTTGCACGACACGCTAGTCTTGTATCGCGTATTTGTTGATTTCCGCCAATTTTTTCAGAGTGCTGCTACAAAGATAGGGGGAGATTATCTTGCTGAAGTTACGTTTTCAGACGACCTCCTGAGACTAAACTCAATCCGCTACATCGATACACAAATATTTCAATTCCAAATATTCGTCCGCACCGTATTTGCTGC
>ERZ773076.1138-NODE-1138-length-11847-cov-5.225407_pt1 | contig 11847 bp, 8 predicted proteins | sample MGYA00580613_ERZ773076 | MGnify/ENA primary metagenome ERZ773076 (study PRJEB29015, sample SAMEA2738005) | human oral metagenome | biome: human oral; feature: human-associated habitat; material: dental | place: China | collected 2057 ...
CGGGTCGGGGTCAGCGCCCCGGCCGGGTCCTGATCCAGCCGGGCGACGCGGCGCCGCAGTCCCCGCAGGGCCCTGGGGGAGGCCAACCGGCCATCGGCAACGACGTGCACATCCAGCACCGTCACGTTTCCCGCCGCCAGTTTCAGACCGGGCGCGATCGAACCCAGCAGGGCCAGGGACAGGGTCGACTTCCCGGAGCCGGATTCCCCTACGAGCCCGACCCGCTCGCCCCGCTCCACGGCCAGGGCGGTTTTGTCCAGGATCGTTCCGGCGGCTGAACGGATCCGCAGGTCGTCGACCTGCACGGCTGGTTCAGTCACGGCGACCTCCGAGGGCATCGACGAACAGGTTCACGGGCACCGTCAATGCCACCATCGCACCCAACGGGGCCAGCACCGCCCACGGGTTGAGCCCCAGCCCGTCGAGGTTCCGCGACACCATCGTCGGCCACAGGAAACCGGACTCGGCGGCGGTGGTGCCGAGGAAGGAAATGGTGGCCATCAGGTAGAGGGCGGTGATCGTCGCCAACCCCAGGTCGGCCAGGATGGGACGCAGCAGCACCGGCACCACCTCCCGGACCAGCGCCACCGACGTCCTGTCGCCGGCCACCCGGGCCTGTTCGAAGAAGGCCGCCCCCAGCAGCGGCTCCGCGGCCGCCCGGTAGTAGCGGGACGTGAACGGCAGGGTCAGGGCGGTTGCGATCGGGATGGTGGCGTACAGCGACGCCCCGGCACGCTGATAGACCACCAGCGAGGCCACGATCATCGGTGTCACCAGGACGACATCCAGGACGAACCGCACGAACCAGGCCCCCCGGGCCCGGGGGGGGGAGCCACAAACCAGCGGCCAGACCGACGCCCTGCGAGACCACCGCGGTCAGGAGGGCCGCGATCAGCAACGCCCGGCCGCCCTCCAGGAGCTGGGGCAGCACCGGCCTTCCCAGGTAGTCGTGCCCCAACCCGCCCGGGCCACCCGTCGAATAGGCGAAGGCCGTCGTGGCCGCGGAATCCCCGATGGCCGGCGCCAGCCACGGGGCGGCCACGGTGACAAGCACCATCAGCAGGGCGATGCCGCCCCAGATCCTCGCTGAAACGCTCACCTCACACCACCGCAACCATGCGTTCCTGGCGCACCGACAGCGCATCCGCGACGGTGAAGGCCACCACCGCGACCACCATCATCAACACCCCCGCGGCCATCACCACCGGCACCTCCCTGTCCCCGACGGCCCGCACCAGCGCGAATCCCAGACCGGGGAAGGAGGTCACGGTCTCGACCACCACGGCCCCACCCAGCAGGTAGGGGATCGTCTGCGCGAGCAGCTGCAGGACGCCGGGAGCCACCGACGGCAGCAGGTGCCCGGACAGCACCCGCCGCCGCGTCAGGCCCGCCAGTTCCGCCTCTCGCACGTAGGGTGCCGCGGCGTGGGTGGCCACCAGGGCCTGGACGCGACGGGTCAGGGATGCGGAACACACCAGCCACAGCGACAGCGCCGGCATCACCAGGCAGACGGGGTTCTCCCACACCGTGCGACCCGCACCGGGCACCGACAGCACCGGCAGCCAGCGGGTCCACACCGCCAGGACGGCCAGCAGCGCGATCGCCACCACGAACTCCGGTATCGCGGCAGCGGCCACCGAGATCCCCGTCAGGAACCGGCTGACCGGATGCCTCGGACGCGCCCCGGTGACGACCGCGACGGGCAGGGTGACCAGCACCAACCCCAGCAGCACCACCGCGGCTAGGCTCAGCGACGCCAGAACCGGTTGCGCGATCGTCTCGGCCACGGGGCGGGACGTGATGAGCGTGGTCCCGGGATCCCCCCGCAGGATGCCCGCCACCCATTCCAGGTAGCGTTCCAGGACGGGCCGGTCCAGGCCCATCCGGGCCCTGGCCGCCTCCACCGCGGCGGCCCCGTTCTTTGAAGCGCTCGCAGTTGCCGCATCCCCGGGCAGGGCCTGGACCAGCAGGAACAGCAGAAACGAGGCCGCCAGGCACTGGACTGCGGAGCGCGCCAGCCGCCGCAACAACCAGCCGGTGAAGGCGGGTTGCTGCGGCGACGCGTCGATGGTTCGTCCCACGGCCGGATCAGCCGACCGGGTTGAAGGTGGCCTTCGTCAGCCAGGGAACCGCCTGGGCGGAGGTGAAATTCTCCAGCCCGGCCCGGTACGCCGAGACCTGCTTCTGGTAGCCCCAGATCAGGTCACCGCCCTGGTCGTGGATCTCCTTGCTGATCTCGCCCACCAGCTTCTTCTGCTCGGCCGCGTCCAGGGTGGCGGTGGCCTTCGTCAGGTTCTGCTGGATCGTCTCGGAGGTGAAACCGGACAGGTTGAAGGGGTAGTCGGGCATGACCTGGCTGCGGAACTCGGTGATGGGGTTGCGGTTGATCCAGAAGGCGGTCGCCGCCTGCGCCTGGTGCAGCTCGGCAGGGTTGCTGTAGTAGGTCTGCGGGTCGCGTTTGTCGACGGTGATCTGCACCCCCACCTCGGCAAACTCCTGGGCCATCAACTCGGCCGAGGAAACCATGCCCGGCATGACGTCGGCTGCGACGATCGTGAAGGACGTGACCCCCTTCTCCGCGAAGATACGCTTAGCCTCTTCTTTGTTGGCCGTGGTCTGGGCCACATCCTCCGGGTAGTTGTCGTATCCCTTGCCGAGCATGTCGTTGGCGACCTCACCGGTGGATCCCAGGACGGTGGTGACCAGCTTGTCCCGGTCCACGGCGAGTTTGGCGGCCCGCCGCACCTCCGGGTCGTTGAAGGGTGCGACGCGGGTGTTGAGGGCTAGTTCCAGGGCGGATGCGGATTCCAGGGTGGGCTCGGCCACCTTGACGTTGGGAGCTCCGGACAGGGTCGTGAGGGCGGCGGCGTTGAGGCCGGTGGCGAGGTCAATCTCGCCGGTGCGCAGGGCGTTGGCCTGGGCCGTGGAGTCGGGGATCGGCACCATCGTGACCTGCGGGATGGACGGGGCCCCGTCCCAGTACTTGTCGTTGGCGTGCAGCTGGTAGCCGGTGCTGGGATCCCCCTTGTCGACGACGAAGGGGCCGGCGCCGATGCCGGTGAACTGGCCCTTCGGGGCGATGGCGGAGAACATTCCCAGCGAGGATTCGAGGAAATCGGAGGCGGGTTTCTTCAGCTTCAGCGTCGCCGTCGACCCGGATGCGCTGGAGGCCTCGAAGTCGATGTCGGAGTACAGACTGGCGTAGCTGGGTGACTGGGCGAAATGGGCGAGGGAATCCAGGACGTCCTGCCCGGTGGCGGCGGTGCCGTCGGAATAGGTCAGGCCGTCGCGCAGCGTGACGGTCCACTCATCGGCGGTGGCGTTGGGTTCGATGGACTTGGCCAGGGACAGCGCCGCCCCCTTCTTGGTCATGACCGCTAGGGAGTCGTAGACGTTGAACGCCAGCAGCATCGAACCCGGTGAGGAGGCGGTGACTGGGTCGAGTGAATCGGTCGGGGCGAAGAGCGCCCCGATTCTGACCGGCTGGGAGGCGCCCGAGGCCGACGGGGAGCTACCGCCGGAACCGGATGCGCATCCGGTCAGTCCCAGGGCGACGGCCACGATGACGGCGCCCAGACGCAATCTCCAAGGTTTCATCATTCCTGCTTTCGTGTTGCTGTTGGTTTTCTCGGTTCGGGTTCAGACCAGGGACCATCCGCTGGCGCTGTTCCGGTACTGCCAGAAGTCGCGGTAGGGGCCATCGACGCCCACCAGGTCCTCGTGCCGGCCCTGCTGCGCAACCCGGCCGTCGGCCCCCAGCACCACCACCTGGTCGGCGGCGGCGATGGTTTCCAGCTTGTGGGCGATGACGATGAGGGTGGAGGAGCGTCTCAGCTCCTCCATGGCGGCCACGATGTTCGCCTCGTTCTCGGCGTCGAGGGCGCTGGTGGCTTCGTCGAGGAGCACGATGGGTGCCCGTTTCAGCAGGGCACGGGCGATGGAGACGCGCTGCCGTTCGCCACCGGACAGGGCCCGGCCGCCCTCACCGACCCGGGTCTCCCAACCACCGGGGAGCCGCTCGACGATCTCCGTCACCCCGGCGAGGTCGGCGGCGTGGCGCACCTCGTCGTCGGTGGCGTCCTGGCGGCCCAGGCGGATGTTGGCTTCCAGGGTGTCGTCGAACAGGTAGACGTCCTGGAAGACCATCGACAGCTGCGACATCAGGTCCTCGGTGGTCAGCTGCTTCACATCCACCCCGCCGACCCTGAGCTGCCCGGAGTCGACGTCGTAGAACCGTGCGACCAAACGGGCGATGGTGGTCTTGCCGCTGCCGGAGGGGCCGACGAGGGCACACATCGAACCGCTGGGCACCGTCATCGAGACCCCGCGCAGCACCGGCACGCCAGCTTGGTAGCTGAAATCGACGTCGACCAGTTCGACGCTGCCGTCGGAGGGTGCATCGGGGGATGTGTCGGGTTCGGGCAGCACGGGGGAGTCCATGACCTGATCGATGTGGTTCATCATCTGCCGGCGCTCCTCGAAACCGATCGTCATGGCCCCGATGTCGTTCAGCATCGTCATGAATCGCAGGCACATGCCGATGGTGACGATCGCCTGGAGCGGGGCGAGTTGCGACGACAGCGCCAGGGTGGCGGACAGGATGATCATGGAGATCACCACGAGCTGGGCGAAGGCGCCGTTGACCATGTTGCCGGCGGCCTCCCACCAGAAAGCGCGCCGCGAGTCGCGGTGGTTGTTCTCGAACGCCGTCCTGAGGCCCGGCGGGTTCGGTGCGTTGCAGGAACGCAAAGCCCCCTGACAGCGGGAGAACTCGATGATGCGGGCCGCCAGTTCGACCTCGGAGGGTTCGGCGATGGCCTTGCCGTGGTTCAGGATGCGCCGTCCGATGATGAGGCCCACGGTCAGCACGGGAGCCGCGCAGGTCAGCAGCAGACCGAGCCGCCAGTCCCAGAACCAGGCGCCGATCCCGATCACGACGCAGGCGGCCGCATCGACCCGCAGCTTGTACAAGAAGTGCGCCACCGACTGCGACAAGGACATCATCTCCTGGCTGGCCATCCGCGACATCCAGCCCGCCGACGACGGATCGAACCAGGACAGAGGCAGCCTCGCGACCTTGTCGCCGATGCTGTGATGGACGCTCTGCATGAAACCGAGCGCACCCAGGTACCCGGTGCGGGTGCCTATGAAGTCGATGGTGAGGGTGGCGACGGCGGTGACGAGCAGAACCACCAGCCAGCCACCGAAATCCAGCCCCCAGCTCGGGCCACCCGTGGTCAGGGCGACGGATGTGGGGAGCAGGGCCAGCAGCGCGAACCCGGTCAGTGCCCCGGCCACCACACCGATCGTCAGACCCGTGGACAACTGCCGCCACTGGGACGGTGTCATGAGACGGCGGTAGCGGGGCAGCAGCGCGTTGCGGTTGATGTCGCTCATCGGTGATCCTCTTCGGCTGGGGCGGTGTGCAGCTCGCCGCTCTGGTGCAGCAGCGCCCGGTAGTGGGGCTCGTTGATCAGCTCCTCGTGGGAACCGACCGCCTGGATGCGTCCCCGGTCCATCACCACGATCCGGTCGGCTCCCCGGATGGCGGCGGGCCGGTGGGCGATCACCAGTACGGTGCGTCCCTTCACCAGGGTGGTCAGGGCCTGCTGGATCTCGGCCTCGGACTCGGGATCCGCGAAGGCGGTGGCTTCGTCGAGGAGCAGCACGGGGGCGTCGACCAGGAGCGCCCTGGCGATCGCGATCCGCTGCTCCTGCCCGCCGGACAGCGAGGTGTCGGTGCCGATGACGGTGTCGTAGCCATCGGGAAGCGACATCACGAAGTCGTCGATCCTGGCCATTCTCGCGACCTCCCGGACCTCGTCGATACTCGCCCCCGGGCGGCCCAGGGCGATGTTGTCGCGGACGGTGGCCCGCAGCAGCTGGGCGTCCTGGAGCACGAACGAGACGTGCGAGTAGAGGGTCTCCTCCGTCAGCTGCCTCAGGTCGACGCCCCCGAGCCGGATGCTCCCGGAATCCGGGTCCGCGAAACGGGCGATCAGCGTGGCCAGGGTCGACTTGCCGGAACCCGAGGGGCCGAGCAGGGCCGTCACGGTTCCTTCCTCCAGGGTGAGGCTGACGTCGTCGACGGCGAGGGTCTGGCCGTAGGAGAAGGTGACGTGGTCGAGTTCGACGGTGCACCCCTGGGGGACCTGTGAGGTCTCGGGGTAAGGCAGGACGGGGGTGTCGAGGATGGTGCACAGCCGGATCGCCGCGGCCCCGGCCATCTGATAGGACCAGGAGATCGACGAGACGACCTGCACGGCGCCGGGGAGCACCAACGCGATCAGCGTGGCTGCGAGCACCTTGGGCAACGTGACCACCCCGGCCTGCATCAGCAGAGCCCCGCCCCCCAGGTTCACCACGAGCAGCAGCGGAATGGAGATCCACGCCATGGAGACGCAGCTGACCGAGACCAGGGGAAGCGCCCAGGCGCGGAAGAACCGGGAGAACTCGTCGGCGGAATCCACGTAGGCGGAGTGCGCCCTACCGACCCGCCCGAAGGCCTTGACCACTGAGATCCCGGCGACGAACTCGGCCATGGTGGAGGAGACTTTCGCCAGTTTCGCGTCCATCTCGGCGGTCTTCTCCGGCATGCCCTTCATGGAGACGGCGTAGGTGGCCATGTGTAGCGGGATCGTGGCGATGCTGAGCAGTCCCAGTCGCCAGTCCAGCCAGAATGCCAGGCAGAGCAGGGCCAGCGGGGTCACCACCGCGTTGAGGATCTCGACGGGGCCGTGGGCGATCACGGTGTGGACGGTGCGGGTGTCGTCCTGGACTCCCTTGCGGATCAGGCCCGAGGTCGACTCGGTGAACCACGACAGCGGGGCCCGGGCCAGGCGCTGCGCGATGCCGCGCTGCAACTGGTCGCGCAGCCTCAGGTCGGCGACGTGGGTGATGAGCAGGCCGACGAAGTACAGCAGTAGCTGGCCGGAGAAGGAGCCGATCAGCAGGTTGATCGCCGACCAGGCCCGGTCGGCGTCGACGGTGGTGCCGGAGCTGTGGGCGGCCAGCAGGAGGTCACCGAGCTGGACGAGGGCGAGGTAGGGGGCGGTCGTGAGAATGGCCGAGGCGATCACGAACGCCTGTCCCAGCCGTTGCAGTCCGCGCACCGGGGCGGCCAGGCGCTTGATCGCTGCCTGTCCCTCCTGCGCCTTCTGCTTGTTCTCCGCCCTCGGATCGGCCCGTTGGTCCGGTTCGACGCGCTCACGTTCCTGCGTCGCCATGAAGTGCACCTCGAAAGATTGGAAAATGGTCTTCAGCATTCAATGAGGCTCACCTTAACGCCATGCTGTGACGTGGGCAACGAGTACGTTAACCGCATGAGATCACACGGGAGGCGCACCGGCCCGAAACCGGGCTTCACCCACGACGATGTCGTCACGGCCGCACTTGAGATCGGGGTCCGGGACTTCACCCTCGCCGGGGTGGCCAAACGCCTGGGGGTCGGCACCCCGGCGCTGTACCGCACCATCGCGTCGCGGGACGATCTGCTGCGTGGCTGTCTGAAACGCCTGGCCGGGGAGAACAGGTTCACCGTCCCCGAAGGCGATTGGCGGGAACTGCTGCGGCACCAGGCCGAGTGGTTGTGGGGTCTGGTGGACCGCCACCCCGGGCTCGCGGAGACGTTCCTGGTGGTCACGTGGGCGCACCACTACTTCGTCCGGGGCATGAAAACCTGCATCGATGCGCTGGTCGAGCGGGGGTTCAGCCCGGATAACGCCGTCTTCGCCGTGGACTTCATCGGCGACACCGTGCTGTGCACCCATCTGGTGATCGAGGCGAACCGTGCGATCCTCCCGGGGGAGGACGGTACGGTTGCGACGGGGCTGGAGGCCGCCGTCGAGAACTTCAACCGGGAGAAGTTCGCCGAGGATTTCCCGGAGCAGCTCGTGCCCAATGACGACTGGACGGGCCGGGGTTTCCTGGATCGCAAGATCCAGTTCATCATCGAGGGCATGGCCCGGCGGGTCGGCGGGTGAGAAGTCGTGGACCGGTCCCGTGGGACGATGGTGACATGCCCCGGAACGACAAGGACGACATCGAGGCCGATTCGACAAACAAGATTTCCGAGAAGGAAACGGATAACCTTGAGAAAGAAAACCGGATCCGGGAAACGAAGGCCGGGGATGAGGAGGTCCTGCCTCGGTGCGTCCCGGTTTTCAGGGCGCTTCGGGTCGGGGGCGTGCTCACCTTTCTGGCGGCAGTAGTACTGACCTTCGCATGGGGGATGCGTGGGGAACGCGTTGATTCCCATGATCCCGTGCCGTTGTGGATTGTCGGTGCGATTTTGTCTTTCGTCTGGTTTCTCGCTGCCGGGAATGGGAAACGGAGGATCGTTCCTGCGGTAATCGTCGGGCTGGGGTGGGCCGCGGTCGCCGTCCATCAGATGCGATCGTGGTGGATGCTCATTGATAAAACATCGGTTGGTGCTGCCCGGCTTTTGGTATGGGCTCTGGGTGCGTTCGGCCTGGGAATCGTCGCCGTCTTTGATCTGTTGCTGCGCGGGATACGCGATCAGCAAGGGTTTCCGGAGGGCGGCAAGGGCGATCCCGCCGGGATCGTGTTCTCCCGTCATGATGACGACAACGCCGGTTCGAGGATTGTCAGAAAAGTCCGCTGGGTGGTTGTTGTGCTGGTTCCCGTTCTTGTGCTGACCGGCGCGACTGTTTCGTTGCGTGCTCTGACGGATCCTCCGGCCCAGTCGACTCCTTTTTCCCACACCACGGCGGCCATGCCGGAGGGTGCATTGCCCGAGTTGCCGGCCACGGTGGGGTCCACGGTTGCCTGGACGAAGGATGTTCCCAATCTGCTCGCTGTCGTCGCAGGTGCGGCAGGCCCGATCATCCTCACCACGGACGGGTTGACGGCGCTGCGACCCGATGGAACCACCCTGTGGACCTATCACAGACAAGCCAAGTACGAAGATCCACTGATCAGTCCTGATGGTCGTCATGTTGTGCTGAGGATGTCGATTCCCCGAGATGGGTCTGATCAAGGGAATAGGAGGCACGATCAGACCGAAGAACCGGTGTACGACAAATCGACCCTGGTACTGGATTCCCTCACGGGGCAGGTGACCAGCGAACACCCCGCCAGAGGAAAGGGCATTCAGCTCACGGATTCTGTTGTCCTGGACGGTGACATCGCCTACGATCTGGCCGATGGCAGCCAACGTTGGACATTGCCGGATGATTTTGAGGTCGCCAACAATCACACCAAGTCCGCAGGGCATGCCTCCGTGATCCTCGAACGCCGACGGGAAAACAGCGATTGGTCCAAGCCTGCCCTCCTGCTCGTTGCCCCCGATACAGACCCGTCAGCTGCCGTCGAGGTGCAGGGTATTCCCACCGGGGATGCGTGTGGACATTCCGAGGGGGTTGTCGTGGTGAATGGATGGGTCGCACAGTATGCGGAGGCCCCACCAGGGGAGAAGGAAGCGGATGGCGAGAAGCTTGTAGAGAGCGCCGCCATGCAGGCCGTCACACTCGATTCTCTGGCGGGACTGGAAACGAGCGCGCCAATCCCGCTGGGCAGGACAGCCGGAGTCAATTACCGCGCATCCACTGCATCAGGGACGCTCGCCCTCTATCCCGAGTACTCTGTGGACGAGAAAAAGGGAAATTGCACCATGATCTCCTCGGGGGGATCGGACAAGGCCTGGGTGGATGCTGTGTTCGATCCCGCCTCCCGTACCACGACTCCCGCTTCCCAGTACGCGGGTGTGGCAGCCGCCAAGGTTGGTGTGACGATCGTGCGGGAAGGAGAGACCCTCGCCGGGGCGGTTGTCGTGCAGCCCGGGGACGGCTCCGACGGGGCCACGATTCCCATCGCGCCCGGATCCACCTACCTGTCTCTGGAATCGTATGGTAGATCCGGCTCCGGAAGAGGCGGTTACTGCCACCCTCATGCTCCTGTCCAACTCGCTGCAAGATGCGATGGCCTAGACGCCGTATTTAAGAATGCGCCGGGGGTCACCGTGGTTGTTTTTGACCCAACAAACGGAACAAGATCGAATTACCGCCGCCTGTATGGCCTGACGGGAGGCATGTCGTGAAACCTGGGAAAACGATCCGGTCTTCCGTCGTCGCGGGACTCATCATGGCGCTGCTGCTCGGAGCGTGCTCGCTGGGTCGGGACGTCCCTCGTGTCCGGATCAGCAAACTCGACGACGCGTCGGGTATCGTGCAGGCGCCCGAGCCCACCAAGGCTGGCTGGTCCGCCGTTGTGAGCGACCTGAGGAATAGCACCGTGATTCCCACCGCCAGCGGGCCGGTCATCGTCTCTGGAAGTCGTGACTCATGGGGAAAGATGGATAGGTTGTCCGCCACGCAGGTCGTCTCCTTGAATCCCGCGGATGGATCGGTCCGGTGGGTCGCGACCGTCGAGCAGCCGATGGAAAGCGGTCTCCGAGCTGTGCATCAAAAAATCCTGGAGGAAAGCGACAGAGATTTTGCGGCTCCCGAAACTGTTGTCGCCAGCCCGGATGGAAAGTACGTGGCGATTCAACTCGAACCGTACATGGTCAACGGGAAAACCGAGAACATTGCAGACCAGCGCATGAACACCGTCGTGCTGGATGCCGAGACCGGGCAGGAGATCCGCACCGTTCAGGTCTCCGGTCTGGTCCTGGGACAGGCCCTGACCAACGATTCCCTGGTGGTGCAGACCGCGGAAAACTATTTTCCGGCAGGCACCGGAACGCTCCACGTCTATTCCCTGAAAGACGTCCGGGCCGATCCGGCGACGGTGCGTGCCGATCAATGGCTCATCGGAGCCACTGCTGACTCCGTGATCCTGGCCTCAGGAAAACGTCCGAAGCGGGAGGGCACGTGGCATCGCTACGAGGACTTTCCCTACACGGTGACCCGAATGAGCACATCGGGCGAAGACCTGGGAACCCTGACAGGCATCCTCGATGTTCATCCCGGCGGTTGGGTAGAGCGTTTCAGCGACCCGGCGGTCGCAATCCAAGAACCCGGCGTGAAACAGCCCCAGGAACTGATCAATGTCGATACCAAAGCGAGCATGGACATCTCCGACATGTCCGTCGATGACGTGATCCTCCCGACGGGTCCCGGTCTCCTACTGGAAGGAGATGTGCGGACTGAGCAAGGCACAAAGGAAGGCAGAGTCGGGTGGATGCAAGCGCGCGCCGAGAGCAAGGACATGAGTGTTGAAGATATGACGACCATCTTTGTTGACGAAGAGTCAGGAAAAGTGGGGATTGCGGTCTTCTCGATGGGAGAGAAGTGAGGCGGTAAAGTTCGTTCGCAGATGGTGTGTCGACCAGCAAAACCCCTACTCGGTGCACAGCCGAGGTTGGCTGTTGATGCGCCTCCATGATGGCCGATAAGGGTAAGCGGGGTGTTGTCGGAGTCGCCGAGCCGGTTGTGTTCGACAAGAAGGATGATCATGCCCCCGAGGGGTGGCGGCTTCGGACTTTTTGTCGTGGTACATCCCGGTGCTCAGGGCATCGCGGCCAGCCGCAGATTTCCTCGCCTCCGGCTCCGTGACGAGTTATGTCCACCTGCTTAGCTGTGTGCGACCAGCTCGCAGGACCTTCCCCGCCTCGTCGATCATGCGGTTCCCGTCGTAACTCGTTGTTTCAGCTCCTCGCCGATGCTTCGATGCCGGCGCAACGTGGAGCCATTCCTTGCGTGGTCGATGACATCTGTTCCGCAGGGCTGTCTGTGACGCGCTTGGCGTCCTCCAGCAGCTTAACTTTTGGTCAGAGTTTCCCGTTGTTGTCTCCGGGTGATGGTGTGTGGTTCTAGTGTCGGTGGAATCCCGGGCGGAGGGGCCGCTTTCGGGATTTGTGGCACCAATGGAGGTGTTGTGTGATGA
>ERZ773076.1141-NODE-1141-length-11824-cov-2.963633_pt1 | contig 11824 bp, 10 predicted proteins | sample MGYA00580613_ERZ773076 | MGnify/ENA primary metagenome ERZ773076 (study PRJEB29015, sample SAMEA2738005) | human oral metagenome | biome: human oral; feature: human-associated habitat; material: dental | place: China | collected 2057 ...
TCTGACGCTCGCCCAAGACTGGGAAGCGGTCATAAACTGCTTGAATATCTTCTTCGATATTGGCGCGGTCCTTGCGTAAGAAGGCACCCATTTCCAAGTTTTCGCGGACAGACAGGCCTTTGAAGACGTGACGGCCTTCTGGCACGTGGGAAATCCCCAGTTGGACAATCTTCTGCGCGTTGGTTTTGGTAATGTTCTGGCCTTCATAGGTCAGAGTCCCGGAAGCGGGCTTAATTAAACCAGAAATTGTCCGCAGGATGGTCGATTTACCGGCCCCGTTGGCCCCAATCAGGGAGACAATCTCCCCTTGGTTAACCTCGAAGTTAACGCCACGGACTGCATTAATCATGCCGTAGTTGACGGCTAAGTTCTCAACACGTAACATTAGGCGTCACCTCCTAGGTAGGCCCGGATAACATCTGGGTTCTGACGAATTTCTTCTGGCGTGCCTTGGGCCAAGAGTCGGCCGTATTCCAAGACATAGATGCGTTGGCAGATTTCCATAACCAGGGCCATATCGTGTTCGATTAGCACGATGGTCAAGCCAAATTGTTGGCGAATCTGTTCGATTAAGGCGGTTAACTCAGCGGTTTCTGCTGGGTTCATGCCGGCTGCTGGCTCGTCTAAGAAGAGGATCTTAGGTTCGGTGGCCAGGGCCCGGACGATTTCCAGGCGGCGTTGTTGACCGTAGGCCAAGTTCTTAGCCTTGTCTTGAGCGTATTGAGCTAGATTGAAGATTTCCAAAAGTTCTAAGGCTTTAGCCTTCATCTTAGCTTCTGTCTCATAGTAGGCCTTGGTCCGAAAAATGCTGGACCAGATGGCATCGTGGTTGTGCCCGTGCATGGCTACCATAACGTTCTCCAAGACGCTTTGGTCTTTGAAGAGGCGGATGTTTTGGAAGGTCCGCGCCAAACCTAGTTGGTTAATCTTATAAGGTGCCATGCCGTTCAAGGTCTTGACCCCATCAGCAGTTGATAGGGTGACAGTCCCTTCTGTTGGCTCGTAGACGCCTGTTAAGAGGTTGAAGAAGGTGGTCTTGCCGGCCCCGTTAGGACCGATAAGGCCTACAAGTTCTTGCTCTTCTAACTTGAGGGAGACGTTGGACACGGCTGCCAAACCGCCAAAGTTTTTAGTAAGTTGATTGACTTCTAGTAAGGCCATTAGACTGCTCCTTTCTTCGCTTTATTCTTGGTTAAGAGGGAGCCTAGACGTAATTCCCAGGTTCCTAGGAGACCACCCGGTCTGAAGATCATGATTAGGATGAGGGCGATGGCATAGATGACCATACGAAGCTGCCCATAAGGTTGTAAGAGGGTGTTGAGAATCCCTAAGACTACGGCTGCCACGAAGGAACCGGTGAAACTCCCAATCCCGCCGAATACGACGATAATGAGGACATCAATGGATTTGTTGAAGGTGAAGTCCCCTGGGGTGACAACCCCGATGTTACCAGCATAGAGGGCACCGCCAATAGCGGCTGTGATGGCACCTAAGACGAAGGCGATGACCTTGTACTTGGTCACGTTAACCCCCATGGACTCTGCGGCAATCTCATCTTGCTCGATGGCATAGGTTGCCCGGCCCGCACTGGAGTAGAAGTAGTTGAGGATGACGATGGTAGTCACTACCATGAAGAAGTAAACCAATGGCCAGGTCGCCACTTTAGGAATGGCGTTAATCCCTTGCGGACCGTTGGTTAGGGTCTTGTAGTTGGTGATGACGACCCGGATGATTTCAGAAACACCCAGTGTGGCGATGGCCAAGTAGTCCCCGCGTAAGCGCAAGGTTGGAATCCCGACTAAGACAGCCAAGATAGCGGCTACTACCGCACCGACTAGCATCCCAGTCCAGAGACCCCCTAGATCTGCATGTCGCGTAGCGAAGATGGCACCTGAGTAGGCCCCCACAGCGATAAAGGCCGCATGCCCCAGCGAGAACTGGCCGGCTACCCCTAATACTAGGTTGAGCCCGATGGCATAGATGACATCAATCATAATTTTAATTAAGGTGATTTGGTAGTAGGAATCGATTAAGTTAGTCGACGTTAAGAGCCACAAGAGGCCATAACCCAAGAGGGCTGCCGTCAACCAAACGAAGTTGCGTTGATGGAATCGTTGCATGTGGCTTCACCTACACTTTCTCTTTGACGTTCTTACCGAAGAGACCTGCCGGCAAGACGAGCAAGATAACAATTAAGAGGGCATATACGGCCGCATCCTTGAAGGCTGAACCCCCGAAGGCAGAGACGAAGGTCTCCAATAGACCGATTAGGTAACCCCCGACCATGGCACCCGGAATGGAGCCAATCCCACCGACAACGGCAGCGACGAAGGCCTTAAGCCCTGGCGTCAAGCCCATGGTGGCCGCCATTTGGTTGGAGTAGAGACCGTAGAGGACGCCGGCTACCCCTGCTAGGGCAGACCCTAGCGCAAAGGTAAAGGAAATCACCGCGTCAACATTAATCCCCATGAGTTGTGCTGCTTCTTCATCGACCGCAACCGCCCGCATGGCTTTCCCCATCTTGGTGTACTTCACAATAAATTGTAGAGCTACCATTAAGAGGATAGTGGTCACGAAGATTAAGATTTGTTTGGAGTTAATGACCGCTCCCATAACTTTGAAGGTGGTGGTCGTAAAACTAGTTGGGTAGGCCTTAACTTCCGGACCGAAGAAATAAATCATGGCATTTTCTAGGAGGAAGGAGACCCCAATCGCGGTGATAAGGGCGGCTACCCGAGTCGATTTACGTAGGGGCTTGTAGGCCACCCGTTCAATGGTCACCCCTAAGACGGAGGTGAAGACCATGGTTAAAGCTAAGGATAAGTAGAAGTCCATGCCCTGGACATTAACCAGATAGAAACCGAAGAAGGCCCCCATCATGAGGATGTCCCCGTGGGCGAAGTTAATCAAGCGGATGGTCCCATAGACCATGGTATAACCCAAGGCGATCAAGGCGTAGATACTCCCCGTCGACAAGCCGTTAAAAAGTTGTTGTAAGAACCACTGGAGGTTCATAGGCATAAGCTCCTTTCTATGTATGATGGCTATAAATTAAGTATAGCAGTCCTAAGGCTGAGGCGCCATACTTCCTCATGAAAAAGGTCGTATTGTGCTATGACTGGATGTCCAAGCAACAATACGACACTAGCATGAGGGGGTCTGCTGTCGATTACTCAGCTGACACGTTCACAGCTTCGGTAACTTCACCTTTTTCGAAGTGGAGCATTACCGCTGTCTTCACTGGGTTGTGTTTTTCGTCAAATGAGAAGGTCCCGGTTACCCCTTTGAAGTCTTTGATCTTAGCCAAGGCTTTGTTCACTTCTTGTGGGTCAGTTGAGCCTGCATCCTTGATAGCTTGCAAGAGCACGTTAGTCGCATCGTAAGCGAGAGCTGCGAAAGTATCTGGCTTCTTGCCGTATTCTTTTTCATAGGCTTCTACGAATTTCTTAACTGCTGGGTCATCGCTCTTGTCAGAGTAGTGAGAAGTGTAGAAGACGTTGTTAAGGTTGTCTTTACCTGCTAATTCAACCAAGGTGTCGTTAGCAAAACCGTCACCACCAACGATTGGCTTGTCGATCCCGAGTTCACGCGCTTGCTTGATGATCAAACCAGCTTCAGTATAGTAACCTGGTACGTAGAGGGCGTCGAAGTCTTGAGTAGAGATGTTAGTCAAGACAGTTAAGAAGTCAGTATCGTTAGTTTGGTAAGATTCTTTGGCTACGATGGTCCCGCCTTTAGCTTCAAATTGCTTAACGAAGCTATCAGCCAAACCTTGTGAGTAGTCGTTAGCTTGGTCGACCAAGAGAACTACTTTCTTGTAACCTTGAGTATCCGCTAAGTAGTTGGCAGCAGCCACCCCTTGGAAGGAGTCTTCGAAGCAGACACGGTAGATGTAGTCGTAGACTTTGCCTGCAGAGTCGAGGGTAATCCCGTTACCAGTTGCAGCAGGGAAGATAGCTGGTGTTTTGCCGTCGTTAGCGACTGGAATTTCTGCTAAGGCATCCCCGGTAGTTGCAGGACCTACAATCCCTGCCACGCCGGCAGCGACTAATTTGGTTGCAGCCGCAGCGGCTTCCGTCTTATCAGACTTGTTGTCTTCGACTTGCGCTTCGACTTTCTTGCCGTTAACGCCGCCGTGTTCTTCATTGTATTGCTTAACAGCTAATTTCAAACCATTAGCCATTGGCGTCCCGTAAGCGGCAGCCGCCCCTGAGAGCTCGAAGTTACCGCCGACTTTAACGGTGTCTTGGGCTGAGACAGTAGCCAATGGGGATGCGAGCAAGAGACCCGCGAAGAGTGCTGTTCCTAACTTTTTAAAATTCATAGTGTACCTCCTAAAATATGGTTCCTAAATCATGATGATGAGAAAAGTATACACTACTCCAGCTCATTTTACAATGCTTTTATTAAAGTTTTTTAATCTTTTGCTCATTTTCTTGTCTAGGCCTTATGCGACGCGGAATCGGTGCCGTTTTGTGGGGCTTGCTTGAGGGGGATTTCTGGATTGTGGCCTGTTTTGGGCGGTTTTTTGGGGAGCCAGTGGTCCACTCTTCAAAGTGGGCCACTGGCTCGGCGCTTTTCCTAGATTTGGCCCTGTTTTCGGCAGTTTCCTGGGAGCTAGTGGTCCACTCTTTAAAGTGGACCACTGGCTCGACGCTTTTCCTGGTCTTTGCCCTGTTTCCGGCGGCTTCCTGGGAGCTAGTGGTCCACTCTCCAAAGTGGACCACTGGCTCGAAACTTTTCCTGGGTTTCGGCCCGTTTTCGGCGGCTTCCTGGGAGCTAGTGGTCCACTCTCCAAAGTGGACCACTGGCTCGGGGCTTTTTCTAGGTTTTGCCCTGTTTTCGGCGGGCTCCTGGGAGCTAGTGGTCCACTCTCCAAAGTGGACCACTGGCTCGACGCTTTTCCTGGATTCCGGCACGTTTTCGGCGATTTCTTGGGAGCTAGTGGTCCACTCAACAGAGTGGACCACTAGCTCGGGACTCTTCCCAGATTTTGGCTAGGTTTCGGCGGTTACTGAGAGAGTTTTCTAGCTATGGCGGCGACTTATTTGAGAGAATTTGCTGGCTAGTAAACTTAGTTCCCCTATTTATCTATTACATAGATAAATAGGGTACGAGTTAGCAAAATTACGTGTCCAAAACTAAACAAAAAAGGGGCGAGTGCCCCTTTTTCTTCCTATATATATTGATGAGCAGCCAACTGGGTGGCTACTAGCTTAGCCTGGAGGCCGGCGCTAGCCTTGCCTTCTAGGCGGGTCAGGGGCTCTTTGGCGAAGTAACGGAGGGAAGCAACTACTTGCCCGCCGTTAACAAAGACTTCTAGTGAGCTGGCATCGAGCCACAGGTCTAAATGCTTGAGCCCTTCTTCTAGCTGCATATGGCGCCATTCTTGTAGGCCGATTAGCCAGTTGAAGCGAGCTAAACTTAGGCGGCCTTGAGCGGCCTGGTATTTGACCGTCACGTTATCATCTAAGAAAAGTTCCCAATCTGCTAAAGCCTCAAAGTCCACTTGCACTCTTTGCGCCCGGCCCGCCAGATCTAGGCGGAAGTCAGCCGCAGTCCAATCCAGCGACTGGCTAGCTCCTGCCAAACCCTCTAATTCTGCAATCGGCGTCTGATAAAGTTTGCCATTTACTAGGCGTAACTGGCGCGGAATGGTCAGGTGATGAATCCAGTCGTCCTGACGGGTTGGGATGGCGGCCTCCTGGTCAGGCCAGGTAATGCCCATCCAAGAGTATTGAAATACCCGGCTATCAGGTGCCACAAAGGACTGAGGCGCGTAGTATTCAAAGCCCCGGTCACATTCCTGCATGTCAGCAAAGTCCGCATTATCCGGCAGGAAGCGACCAGTCTGGCTATCCCAGGTCCCGACTAAGTAAGTGGTATTAAAGATATTATGGTAGCTATCCCCAATTGGGTCGACCCCTTGAGGTGAGAAGATGAAGACGGCCTTGTCCTGGCCTGTCACCTCATCCGTCAAGAAGACCATATCCGGGCACTCCCACATATAGCCCAGGGGCTGATCAAATTGGAAGATAGAACCGCGGTAGTCCCAGTCTTTGAGGTCTTTAGAGAAGAAGGCCACGGTGTCGCCGGTCTTATCTAAGCGCTGAGCTCCCAGCAGCATCCACCAGCCTTGGACGGTCGCATCATACCAGACCTTAGGATCCCGCACATGGCCGGTATAGTCCGGCAACTGCTCAGTCACAGGGCCTAATTTGGTGAAATGAATGCCGTCTGTCGAAGTGGCAATACATTGGTAGCTGGTCCGGCGTCCTGCCTCATCCTTGGTATTGCCTGTATAGAAGAGGTAGAGGGTGTCCTCGTGGACGATGGCGCCACCTGAGTAGACCCCGTTCTTATCGAACCAGTCATCAGACTTGAGGGCTACCGGCAACTGCTCATAAGTCACGAAGTCCTTGGTCCGGACATGACCCCAGTATTTGGTAGAGTGGTCGGTCGCATACGGGTTATATTGGTAGAAAATATGATAGTAACCCTGGAAATAGCAGAGCCCGTTGGGGTCATTGAGTAGTCCCTGCTCAGGCGTCAGGTGGAAGTGTTGGGCGTAAGGCCCTTTGTTGCGGCTTGTCATGGCTGGTCCTCCTTTTTGATTATAGGCTAACTTCATTATAGCATAGCTGCCAGCAAGCACCTATGAAAACAGGACGAGTTGCCCCGTCCTGTCATAAGTCATGCTTGTGCTTAAGCTTGTTTGTCTTCTTTGTAACCGAAGGCGTAGGTCAAGCCGAACCCGATCCCGAAGCTGACTACCAGCACCAAGAGGTAAGCAAAGATATTGTTGAGGTAGAGTAAGACCCCTGGTAAAACAGTGACAGACATACCAGTCGCAGCCAATTTGAAGAGGCCTGCTAACCAACCACCTGCAGCCCCGGCAACGAGACCCATAACGAATGGTTTACCATAGCGGAGGTTAACCCCGAAGATAGCTGGTTCGGTAATCCCTAGCAAGCAGGAAATACCTGAAGAGTATGCCAAGGCACGAACTTTGCTGTTGACTGTCTTGTAACCTACAGCGAAGGTTGCCCCTGCTTGCCCTGCCATGGCAGCAGTGAAGTAAGCATTCAGTGGGTTAGTCTTGTCGCCGTTAGTCAATAATTGTAACTCTAAGAAGTTGAAGATGTGGTGAATCCCGGTAACCACGATGATTTGTTGAACCCCACCGACGATGAGACCCGCTAAACCAAATGGTAAGGTCAAGATCTGCTTGGTTACGTCCAGTACGACTGTTTCCAAGGAGTGGAAGACTGGCCCAATAGCGAAGAGACCCAAGATAGACATTACCAAGAAGGTTAAGAATGGTGTCACGATCAAGTCGAAGGTATCCTTAACGTGGTCATGAAGCCATTTTTCAAGTTTAGCCCCGATTAAACCGACGAAGAAGGCTGGCAAGACAGTCCCTTGATAACCTACGACTGGGATAAAGCCGAAGAAGGTTAAGGCTTGCGCATCCCCACTCGCTACTGCATAGGCGTTAGGCAAGGCAGGGTTGACCATCATTAAACCAAGGACAATCCCTAAGACAGGGTTGCCACCGAAGACCTTGAAGCTAGACCAAGCAACTAAGGCTGGTAAGAAGGCAAAGGCAGTATCGGTTAAGATTTGTGTATAGAGTAAGAAGTTTTGGTCGATTTGTTTAGGATCGGTTAAGCCGAAGAGGCCAATCACTTCTGGACGAGTGAGGACACCCCGAACCCCCATGAAGAGACCAGTTGCCACCAAGACAGGGATGATTGGTACGAAGACGTCCCCGAAGGTCCGAATCATACGTTGTAAGACATTCCCTTGTGGTTTAACTTCTTCTTTTTGGTCGGACTTGGTTACCGCGTTAACGCCCAAGGCTGATACTTCTTCATAGACCTTGTTGACCGTACCGGTTCCAAAAATAATTTGGTATTGACCGGAGTTGAAGAAAGCACCCATAACCTTGTCGGTATTTTCGATGGCTTCCTTATCAATTTTGGCTTCGTCTTTGACCATAACACGTAGACGAGTTGCGCAGTGTGCGACGCTAGAGATGTTTTCCTTACCACCTAGGTATTTGACAACATCTTGTGCGATTTCTTTAAATCCCATTTGTGTTCCTCCTTCATGCAGATGAGACTAAAATAATAATTGCCTGTAGAAAAGAAACCGGTTCTCCTCTAAGCCTTATTATACTTGGAATAGAACCGGTGTCAATATAATTAAATGTGAAAATGAAATCGTCGAGCTTTCAAATTGGGTTAGACAGCCGTAACAGACTGTCTGATAACAAGGGAAGTTTCGAGCTTGCGTTTGGTAGCCGTCTCATGACCCTGAATTCTGTCTAGCAGCATCTTGGTAGCAACATAGCCAGCATGACGATAAGGATATTCCACCGTGGTCAAACCAGGATAGATAGAAGAACCTAGGACATTATTGCCAAAACCCGCAAAGTTAATTTGCTCAGGCACCTGATAGCCCGCCTCTAGGCAAGCCCGCATGGCACCAATGGCAATAATATCGGTCGCCCCCACAATCAGGCGCGGCTTATTGAGCAGCACTTGATCACGCGTCACCTGGTAGCCATCCATAAGGTTGAAGCCACAAGTATACTCGCGGAAGCTGGTATCCCCATACTTGAGGAATTCCTGCTTAATGGCATCCCGGCGCTTAATCCCCACAGCGGGGTCAGTCGTAGTCACCGTCAAGAAGTCCATATCCCGATGGCCCATGGCATAGAGGTAGTCGGCCAACTGGCGACCCGCACTCTCCTCGTCGTAGTAGATGGTATTCTCGTCCAGGAATTCTTGGCCAATGGTCACAATGGGCACCTGGACATTCTCTAGTAGTTCAATAATCCGGTTGTCGGTGTGGGACATAAGGAAGATGACCCCGTCCATCTTGTTAACTTGGAAGGTTCTGAGGGCCTCTTCTTCCCGGCTGACCGAGAAATTAGAATTAATAATTAAAACCTGATAGTTGTGCTGACGGAAAACTTCGTCAATTTCACTCAGGATACAGTTGGCTGAAAAACTATCAAGCCGCGGTATGATCACGCCAATCATACGGCTCTCCTTGGCTTTCAAGCTTTGGGCAAAAGAATTAGGTACGTAGCCGGTTTGCTTAATCACTGCCTCAATCTTAGCAGCTGTTTTCCGGCTGACAGAACCCCCGTTCAAATGTCTAGAAACCGTACTTTTGGCAACACCTGCTAATTTTGCAATATCATTAATCGTTGTCATTGTTACCCTCCTAGCGATTATCTAGCCTTCGCTGGTAGTGAGTAGCATAGAGCTTATGACAAGTGCGTCTAAGACTGCCTCGAGGGCGTCTGGACTGTATCTTACTAAAAATCTCTTACGCTTGCTTCACTTACATAATTCAACATCATCTTACATTAAATTCAAGTAAATTTAAACGGAAAATACAAAAAAATGTCAAAAGATTGTGTATAATGCCCTGCCCACAAACTTTTGACGCCTATTTACCGTGCTTGAATTCGTTTTATGACTTAGAAACCCGCCCACTAGCTCTATGGCTGGTGATCAGATTTGTTCGTTATAAACGCGTCCTTTCATCCACACGCAAGTCCCTGGGGACCAACGTCAAATTCTCACGATTCATCAGTTGCGTCAGCACTCTTCACTTACTAGTTTGCGGTCCTCACCCCTTTAACTTGTGCCGTTTTGGGCCTAAGCGGGCCCTCTCGCTTAATCAGCATATCTATCCGGCGCCACCCCATTGGACTGGGTTACTGTCTGCCATTGGTTGGTCAGACTGGGCAAGTTATCCACTAGCTCACAGGGGTATGGTGCTTGGGATAGACAGGTATTATGACTAACACCGGTCACATCCTCCCCTTCTCGTGATGAGTATTCAAGATATTGCAGTTTCAATTTTGGAACTAGTTCCATCAGAAACCGCTATCTTTACACTATTATTATGACACATTTATCTTGCTTTTACAAGCCTCTTCTTAGTTTTTCAACTAGACCTTATTTCATCTAAAAAAAATACGAAGCTAAGTGTCGGCACTTAGCTTCGTAGAGGAGAATGGCCCTAATGCTTAGGGATGAAAGCCACCGGTCACCGGGGTGACAAGGGCTGCCGTGGCAGTTTGGGTCGTTCCTTCCACCTGGATGGTGTAGGTCTGACCGTCTACTAGGTCGGCACTGGACATAATGACCGCTTGGAAATCCTTGCTCTTGGCACTCACCGTGAGCCAGTGGTCCACTCTTTAAAGTGGACCACTGGCTCGACACTTTTCCTGGATTTCGGCACGTTTTCGCCGAGTTCCTGGGAGCTAGTGGTCCACTCGACGAAGTGGACCACTGGCGCTTAGCGAAGGCAGGTATTTTTCAGACTATACAAAAAGCCCTCTTTCAATAAGCTATTGAAAGAGGGAGTAAACTTCATTAATGTAATCGGCTATGGCGGCCAATCCAAAATGGTAGGTAAACTAGGAGGCCTAGCGCTGCGACGGCTAGCCAAATCAAGAGGCAGAGGCCCAAGTGAGGCCAGTTACCCTGAGCTAGAACTGCAACTAAGAGGCTGTAGACTAGCAACTGCAGGACTAGAATCATGGCCAGTACCGGGCGCAAGGCGGGTACTAGGGCCTGCTGCCCAACCGGATAGAGACGCTCTAGCGGATGGCGCAGAGGCTCTAGAGCTAGGGGCATGAGCTGAACTAGGGTCAAGACCGTACTCAATGCACCGGCTGCCGCCCAGAGCCAGACTTGTTGACTGCTGACGATGACCAGGCTGAAGAAAATCATCACCCGTAGCCAGATTCCTGAATAGGCGGTATTGCGCACTAGATGGCGTAGGTAGAGGTAGGCGTAGCGATTACCTAGGCGCCCTGACAGACTCTTGAGGACACCATCCAGATAAGCTCGTCGCTTAATGGGCGGAATCTGTTGGGGCACTTCTGCAAAGAGGGCCAACCAACGATAGAGGCTAGCGCGACGGGCCTGCTCTTGGGCTACTAAGGCTTCAAACTCAATCCAATGTTGAGGCACTTTCCGGCAAGCCCACCAGATGTAGGCAGCGCCCAAAAGGAGGACCAAGGCCAAGAGGCCCAAAGCCAGGTTAGCCGGCAACCACAAGCTCCCCGCTCCCAGTCCTGCCAAGGCCAGAGCTAACAGAGAAGCAGACAAAGCTTTTGGCAGCAAGCCGCTATAAAAGCCTAGATAGCCGGCCCAAGCCACTAGGAACTTGGCGACCACTACATAGACAATCAGACAGAGGGCCTGACCCAAGGACCAACCAAAGCCCAAACTAATCAGTGGCGCCAGCAACAAGGTCAAGACAGCCAAGACCAGACTAGGAGCCAGAGCACCCAACCAGACGCCCCATTTCCAGACTGCATGCCATTGATAACCCCGGGCGAAGAGATAGCTCTTGTCCGGCTCGTAGGTTAGGAGCAAGGGCCGGCCCCAAGCCAGGCCTGCCCACCAGACTAGCAAGCAGACTGCTGTCATCATCAGTCCCAAACCTTGAGGTGGCTGGCTTTGGAGGGAAGTCAATAATTGTTGGTAATAGATACTGAAGAAACCAAAGGCCACCAAGAGAATGAGGGCCATGTGGTCGTTGAGAATGAGCCGACTGTAACGACTCATGGTCTTGGCAAAGTCGCGTAAGCGCCCCTGCCAGAGACTGTTCAAATCCTTCATGCCGTCACCTCGCGACTGGCCATTTGGATATAGAGTTGATCCAGACTAGCACCAGGCGCTTCTAGGGCTTCTTGCAAGTCCGCTAGGCTACCCTGAGCATAGAGGCGACCTGCCTGCATCATGAGGTAGGAGTCCGCTAGATTTTCCACCAAGCCCAAGACGTGAGT
>ERZ773076.1142-NODE-1142-length-11812-cov-6.067619_pt1 | contig 11812 bp, 14 predicted proteins | sample MGYA00580613_ERZ773076 | MGnify/ENA primary metagenome ERZ773076 (study PRJEB29015, sample SAMEA2738005) | human oral metagenome | biome: human oral; feature: human-associated habitat; material: dental | place: China | collected 2057 ...
ATGAAAACCTGGTGTCCTAACCGTTAGACGATAAGGCCACAACTGGGGCGTATTGTAGCAAATTATGCTGCATCTGTCTAATGTGTTTGATGCTATAATAAATACATGGCTAAGCAAAAGAAGAAACGAAACAAAAAATACACTGGCGCTGAGGCAGCAGTCACCCGGCCGGTGATCACCCGAGTGACTGCGGTCAGCCGCTCAAAGACTCGCCAGTGGCTTTATGAGCGCCGTAAGTTCCTCAAGACAATCGGTGTTGGTCTACTGATCCTTGCGGCAGCAGTCGTCATTATTTCTGGGATTCTGAGCCTATTCCGCTAACGGGAGCCGAAAACCAAAGACGCTACCCTTGGCGTGAGTCCGAAAGATAATTGTACCGCCATGGGCGAGCACAACTTTTTTGGCAAGATAGAGGCCGACACCGGTGCCATCTGGCCGCTTTCGCTGGGCGTTCGTTGCGCGAAAGAACTTCTGAAACAGTCTTGGTTGCTCCGCTGGCGGCACACCAATACCATGATCCGCCACCTGAAACACCAGATACCCCTGCTCTTGGCGCAAGCTAATTGTCACTACTGTCTGTGGGCGAGAATAATAAATCGCATTGTCGATCATGTTTAAAATGACTTGGCTTAGTTTGTCGCGATCGGCCAATACCTCTGGTAAGTGCGCCTGAACACGCCGGCGTAGCTCTACGTGATGCTGTGTAGCCACCACCTCTAACAGCGCGATCGCCTCATCAACAAGTCCGTTTAGCTGGGTCGGTTGACGGTTAATCACGAATGTACCGGTTTGCAGGCGTGAGACATTCAAAAAATCATTAATCAATTGCACCAGGCGCTCACTCGACAAAAAAGCCTCAGAGAGCATCTGCCGCTGCGCTGCTGTCAGCGCCCCAGCATCGCCCTCGAGAACCATATCGAGATAGCCTTTTATACTGGTCAGCGGTGTGCGCAATTGGTGCGACGCCATCGAAATAAATTCATTTTTGGCTGCATCCAGTCGCTGTAGTTGTCGGTTGCTAATCCGTAGCTCCTTTGTGGCATCGCTAATCCGCTGCTGCAACGCATCGTTGAGCTGTTGAATCTGCTGCATTGATACGGCGTTTCTCAGCGCAATCGCCAGCTCACTGCTCGCTCGCTCAAGTAGTCGGAGTTCGTGTGGCCGCAGACGCCCCGGCTGCTCACCAAGGAGCACGTAGCCGACACACTCTTCCTGAAGGAAGAGTGGCAAAACTATCAGAATAGCGTGCGCCTGTAAGAGGTGCCTCATATCGGGCGAGGCGATCTGACTGACGATAATCGGTTTACCCCTGTCAGCCTGTCGATAATGATCTCTGGCAAACCGGCAAAGATCAGCCTGCCGCAGCCAGGCGGTGTCCTGTGTGCCAACTATCAAAAACTCATCACCCTGGCGCACCGCACAGATGACCTGCTGCCTGGCAAACTCATCAGCAAGAAAGCGGACGAGCCGCCGCATCAATATAGTAAGATGCGTGGTCCGTACAAGCAGCTGGCCTAGCTGCATAAAAAAATCATGATGCCGCCGTGTCATCAGGCGAGGGAATGATCGACCAGCCATAACCATATATCATCAGTATAGCATTATCTGCTACAATATGGTTATGGTTAAGATCGCAATTATTGAAGATGATCCGACAATCAGCCAAATGTATCGGATGAAATTTGAGGCTGACGGATTTGATGTCCGACTGGCGGGTAATGGTGCGGTCGGCATTGCGCTAGTGAAACAGTTCCAACCTGACGCCATATTGCTTGATCTGCAGATGCCAGAGGTCAATGGTATCGAAGCACTCCGGCAGATTCGCAGCCAGCCCGCCAGTGCTCAAACACCGGTCATCCCGGTCATCGTCCTCACCAACCTCGGCCAAGAAGAAGCTCCCGCCGACCTACAATCACTCGCTATCCACAGCTATATCGTCAAGGCCAATATGACTCCCCGGCAAGTGGTCGATCAGGTCAAGTCAGCCATCGCGAACACTACCCGCACACTACCTAAGTCAGCTGTCCAGCGTGGCGCAAACACGCCGTGATGAGATTATCAAATAATGCACTGACTGTCAGTGGGCCTACCCCGCCTTTTTCTGGGGTGATACTGATATCTGATCGTTGACGAACTGCGGCCGCCACATCGCCGACGATTTTGCCCCCCTCCGAGGCAGTACCGGCATCGACCACCACAGCACCAGGCCGAACCATCTCTGTCTTGATCAGCCCTGGCACGCCGGTGGCGCTGACAATTACATCATACTGTGGCAGCTGCATCAGATCATCACCCTCCTCAAACACTGTCACGTTCAAGCCAGACTGGCGCCATAGCCGCGCCAGCGGTGCACCGACTAGCCGGCCTTGCCCGACAATCGCAATATGCGCAACCGCTAGGTTGACCCCATAGCCAGTCAATAGCCAGTTGATTGCTACCGGCGTCGCCGGATCAAACCGACCACCGCCAGCCAACCCGTCAACATCCTTATCTGGCGCCACCAATGTAACAATCTCATCCGTCATAGCAGGCTGGCGAAGCGGGAGCTGCACAATAATCCCCTGCACGTCAGAGCGCTGATTTAATGACCTAATTGTTGAAGCCAACATCGCTGTCTCGACATGATGCACTTCTACCTCAATCAAGATATCGTCGCCATACCGCTGCTTGAGCCGCATATACAGGTGGATGACTGGGCTATCCGAATCTGTCACGATCGCCAGCCGCGGTATGATACCCCAGGCTTGCCGCAACCCACGCACCTGCTTAGCCTGCCGCTGTTTGATAAAGCTCGCGAGCTCTGATCCTTGTAATATCTTCATCTTATCTCATCATACCATGAGCCAAGAAAAAACCGCCAATCAGGCGGCTATAATCAAAATCTCAGTCGTGTGTCACGACATGTCAATGGAGGGCCAGGAGGGGCTCGAACCCTCGACACCCTGCTTAAGAGGCAGGTGCTCTAACCAGCTGAGCTACTGGCCCATGTGCACATCAGTGTACCATATTTTGCTCATTATGCATACGTATTTGTGTATGCTCATCGCTTGGGGCGAATGATGGGACTCGAACCCACGGCCTCCGGAGCCACAATCCAGCGCTCTAACCAACTGAGCTACATCCGCCACGTCCCTGGATTATACCATAGGGAGAGGGCTGGCTCAAGCGGCCGCAATTACGCTGAGCGGAATGGATCATACCCCCGTGATGGCGGCTCCCGAAACTGCTGACACCGGTGAGCTGTAGAAGATCGATTCTTGCCATTTTTTGGCACTGCTGGCCTCTTGTCATCAGGCCGAGCAGCTGATTGAGTTGTCGCCGTCGGTGTTTCGTCATCTGACGTGTGGGCCGGCCGAGTCGGCTGATGGCGTAGCCTGGCGAGTCGCGAATCTTTATAACAACCAATATATTGGCGACTTTTATCAACACGCCGACGCTTTGTAAACGTTTGGTAATGCGTCCCCTCAGCAGCGAGCACCGTCTCTGCTGACTCAGTGCTATGCATCATCCGCTGAAGCAACTCACGAGGAGTAATCGGCTTTCCATTCGCATCCATGCTATCCTCCTTTGGCAAGTATGGCGCCCCGAGTAGGATTCGAACCTACGACCTTAGGCTTAGAAGTCCTCTGCTCTATCCAGCTGAGCTATCAGGGCGTATACACGTACACGACAAGCCGCCATCTATCCTAGGCTGATGGCGTTTCCTATTATATCATTATTTTGCTACAATAAGACAAGCTGCGGGTGTCGTACAGCGGTTAGTATGTAAGTTTTCCAAACTTGAGAGGGGAGTTCGATTCTCCCCACCCGCACCAAAATTAATAGTTCACCTGTCTTGCGAGGTAAAATAGGTGATGGTTCTGCACCATACGCATTGTTTTATGGTGTTATTTTTATACAGGAATCATGACAACTAAATAGGTTTAAGCAATTCGCCTGATGAAGATATTTTTGTTATACTAAAGTGGTTATTCTTACGATAGCTACTATGCAATCAGACACCGCAACATCAACAAGACAGCACACTAACCACCCGACAGATCAGGTACGGTTTTATCAACGTATCGGCCGCCCAGACCTCAGCAAAAAGTTGTCACACCAGCACCCCTACGTCTATTGGACGATGGAGCTATACGATGCCGAGCTCGGCCTGAAGGGCAGTGGTGGGCTCGGCGTTCTGGCAGCCGACACCCGACGTCTGGCCGAGCAGTTGAGTGTGCCATTTGTTGCCGTGACGCCGTTTTATCAGAGCGAGAAACACCAACGTATTGAGAATCTATCTCAGCACGAGACAGACCAGCCACGCTCGCCCTACGACTACCAGTTTGACCAGATCGGCGAAGTGACGATCACTACTCAAGATATGCCAGATACCACGCTCAGTGTTTTCGCCAAGCATTGTGGGGCGACGCGGTGTTTGACTATCACTGAGCCACATTTTGGCCAATTATATGAAGGGGCTGGGAGTAGCGATCACCGGCTGTATCAAGAAGTAGCCCTTGGTTTCGGTGGCTATAAGGCACTCCAGCTGATTGACGTCAAACCAGCGGTCATCCAGCTGAACGAGACAGCGACCGTCTTTGCGGCACTGGCCTGGCTTGACGAGCTATGCTGTCGCGGTGTCGACCTGCCTCAGGCAATCACCACTGTCCGGGCCCATACACTGTACACCAACCACACCCTACTGCAGGCTGCTGAGCCAGAATTTCATTTATCACAGTTTGAGCGTTTTGTGCTGCCGAATCTCCACAGCCAGGCTGTTCGAGACTGGGTGATGGCACAGTTTCGTACTGAGACTCTACCCCTCAACAACCTGGCGATTGCTTTGGCGGAGGCCAAAAATGCCGTCAGTAGACTACATGCTCGTCTGGCTCGCTTCCATGACCGTGAGGACCAACCAGTCACCTTTCGACCTATCACAAACGGCATCGATCTAACGCGGTGGGTGCTCCCTGCGACACGACAGCTTTATCGACAGCGGGGTATTATCGATGAGTATGACCTCCCCCGGCCATCTTTTTCGACAGCTATTCGCCACCTCAAGGTGGCTGATATTCGGCTGCTCAAGCACCAAGGGCGCCAGCTGCTTACTCAGCTACTCCGTCAGCGCCATGATCAATACCAACACGCAGTCACCATACCAGACAGCGCCCTATTGTTCTCTTTTCGGCGCCGCTTTGCCAGCTATAAGCGGCCTCAAATGATCTTTGGCCAGCCCGACATGCTCGCGCGGTTTTTGCAGACGCACGACGCACATTATATTTTGACAGGCTCTGTCCATCCAGGCGACACCGCAATGTACCAGCAGCTCGAGGATATCTTGCAGACAATCGATCGCCACACTGTCTTGCGCCAGCGAGTTCATTATATCCAAGATTACGACGAGCCCCTGGGGCAGGCCCTGTCAGTCGGCTCAGATGTCACTATCAATCTGCCAATAGTCGGCTGGGAGGCCTGTGGTACTTCATGGCAAAAAGACATCGCCAACCTCGCTATCCTCATCTCGACCAATGACGGCGGCGTCGCTGATGTACAGCCGGCCAGCTGCCTGATAGTCGGCGGTCACGACGAGCCAGCTGAACTCACATCGCTCTACCACAACCTGTGGTATGCTGCCACCATCCTACGCGATGATCAATTATACGAGCAGCACCTCCAAGAGCAACTACGCGCATACCTGCCGATCATCTCTGGCACTCGGATGTTCAGTGATTACCTTGAGGTAGTTTTTCCTACTCATTGATCACATCGATATGTGCACCAAGCGAATTAAGGCGCTCGGCCAGCTCTTCGTAGCCACGATTGATCGAATAGACATCGCGAAGAATCGAGACACCCGGCGCTGCGAGCATCGCCAGCAAGACGACGACCGACGGCCGCAGGGCTGGCGGCGCCACCACATCAGCTGACTTCCAGCGTGTTGGACCACTGATGTAGACACGGTGTGGGTCGACCAGCTCAATCTGCGCATTGAGCTTTGTCAGCTCGGTAAAGTAAATAGCTCGATTTTCATAGGCCCAATCATGCACCAAAGTCCGCCCCTCAGCAACGGTAGCGATCAGCCCCAAAAATGGCAAATTATCTTGATTAATCCCCGGGAACGGGAGCGCATGCAGCTTGTCTTTTGGCGCCTGCAGCTGCGAGTGCTGCAGCTGAATATCAACTAATCGAGTACGGCCATTATTAGCGAAGTACTCCTCGCTCAGCTCGAATCGCAGGCCCATCCCCGCCAGGGTCGCCAGCTCAATCTCCAAGAACTCAATTGGAGCTCGCCGGATCGTGATCTCCGAATCAGTCACCGCAGCGGCAGCGATGAAGCTCATCGCCTCGATAGGGTCCTCGCTCGGGTAGTAATCAATATTCTGGTCGATATGGCTCCGGCCAGTGATCTTCAGCGTCGTTGTACCAATGCCCTCGATTTCTACACCAAGTTTTTGCAAGAAAAAGCACACATCCTGCACCATGTAGTTAGGGCTAGCGTTGCGGATAATCGTGGTATCTGGTGAGAGCGCCGCCGCCATCACCGCATTCTCGGTGACAGTGTCGCCACGCTCGGTCAGGAGAATCGTTCGATTACCGGTGACTAAATCGGTCGTCGCATGGTACGAATCAGTTTCTGCCTCAACATGGAGACCAAATGCTGCTAGCCCAGTCAAGTGTGGCTCGACTGTCCGTTTTCCAAGGTTGCAGCCGCCGGCAAATGGTAGTCGAAAATCAGCGTACTGGTGCAGCAGTGGCCCCAAAAACATAATCACCGTGCGAGTCCGCTTAGCCGCCTCGACATCCATCGACTCAAGCTTCAGCCGAGCTGGCGGTGTGATCTCGAGATCATTATCATCAAGCCAGCGCGTCTTCACACCAATTGAATTCAGCACCTCAATAATCCGATTTACTTCCTCGATACGCGCCACTCGCCGCAGCGTTGTCTTACCCTTATTCAGCAGGCTAGCGCACAGCAAGCCAACCGCTGCATTCTTGCTAGTCTTGATATATATATCACCAGATAGCTGTTTGCCACCGTGCACACGAAAGTTCATCTTGCCAGAGCGGTTCAGTGTCACGATATTGCAATGAAGGACTTCGCTGATCCGTACCAACATTTCAACACTAATATTTTGGCCGCCATTTTCGATCCGATTAATCGCACTTTGAGAGGTGCCGATCGCTTCAGCAAGCTGCGCCTGAGTAAGCCCCTTGCGACTGCGATTCTCTGCAATAATAATACCGATGTTCTGGAGGTAGGCATTCATACTCATGTCGATTAGTATATCACATATGATATTTGACATCAAGATGATATAATGGATCAAAAGGAGTAGTCATCATGAACGATGTGCAAATTCAATCACTTATCGATGCTGAGATCCAGCGGCAACAAACCGGCTTGGAGCTTATCCCAAGCGAAAACTACGTCTCACGCGATGTGCTGACAGCGCTTGGGAGCGTCTTCACGAATAAATACGCCGAGGGTTATCCGGGCCGCCGCTATTATGGTGGGCAAGCCAATACCGACCAGGTAGAAGCTCTCGCCATCGAACGAGCCAAGCAGCTATTCAAGGCCGACCATGCCAATGTCCAGCCCCATTCTGGCGCACAGGCCAATGAAGCAGTGTATTACGCCTGGTGTGAGCCTGGCGACACCATCCTAGCGATGGATCTCGCACACGGTGGCCACCTGACACATGGCGCACCAGTCACTCGTAGCGCCCGAGAGTACCACTTCATCCGCTACGGCGTCAAAGACGTGGCTACCGGCCGTATCGACTACGACGAGATTCGTTCACTCGCGCGAGCACATCGGCCCAAAATCATCTTAGCAGGCTTTTCGGCCTACCCGCGCGAGCTAGACTATGCACGGTTTGCCGAAATTGGCCGCGAGGTTGGTGCACTATTGATGGCAGATATGGCTCATATTGCAGGGTTGATCACCGCTGGTATTAGTAAAAATCCGTTTGACTATGGCTTTCATGTCATCACTACTACCACTCACAAAACACTGCGCGGTCCACGCGGTGGCCTTATCTTGTCGCGCGGGACAGTCAGCAATCCGCTGAAGCGGCCAGATAAAACACTCGAGAACATACCGACTCTCATCGACCGAGCAGTCTTCCCTGGCACGCAAGGCGGGCCACACATGCATACAATCGCCGCCAAGGCAGTTGCTTTTGGCGAGGCATTGCAGCCGGCATTTCATAGTTATGCCACACAGATTGTCAAGAACGCCTCGGTGCTGGCTGACGCCCTGCAAACTGGTGGTTTGCAGCTAGTCACCGGCGGCACGAGTAATCACCTTATTCTCGCTGATGTGCACGCAAGCTTTGGTATTGACGGCAAGACAGCCCAGGAACGGCTCGAAGCGAGTGGCATCACCGCCAATGCCAATGCGATCCCCTACGACCAGCTACCACCATTCCGGCCAAGTGGACTACGCTTGGGTACTCCGGCAGTCACGAGCCGCGGCATGAAAGAGCCAGAGATGCAGCAGATTGGCCAGTGGATATTGCAGGCGATTACGACTGACAACTCAAATGTCCACACTGATATCGCCAAGCACGTCAAAGCGCTCGCAGAGCGATTCCCGCTGCCATACTAAGCCACACCTCTGCCACGACAGCAAAAAATCCGAGCCACGTGTAGGCTCGGATTTTTATGAGACGACTATTCGCTGTAATGATTAGCAGCTACCAGCCTGTATTTCACCTGGGTGGGCTGTGTCAGCCTCTTTGTAGTAGCGAACCTTGGCACCAGTCTGGCTACTTGCACCACCAGCGGTACATGCCTCGACCTGTAGGTGGTCTTTATCTGGCGCACTACTTTGCACGTTGTGGAGGATCGATGCTGAAATCTCAGGGTCCTTCCAGCTATCCAGCTTGTTGCCGGTAGCAATGGCAGTTGCGTCAAGCCATTCACCATCTTTGGCGGCGTTGTAGTTGATAATAGCCTTTGCCAGGTTACCAGCATCTGTCGCCCGCTGCGTATCACGTGCCCGCTGCGTAATACCATTGTATGCCACGATCGAAATTGCTGCCAAAATAGCGATGACGACAATCACGATCAACAGCTCGACCAGCGTGAAACCTTTTGCTTTGTTTTGAGAAATCATCTCTGATTTGCCCCCTATTATATTGGTTATGTTAATAACAGTTTGATTGTAACAAAGCTTGCATAAAAGCACAAGCGTTTTATCAAAGATTGACTGACCTGACGTATAATTGACCAGTAAACCGAATATCTTCTCCTGCCACCACTCGTGTCGCTGCCAGTGTGATATACATCGCCTGCTCAGGTGCCGCTGGATCAGGCTTGATCTTCAGCTCAAGGTGACTTAAATCTTTCAGCATTATCTCTGTTTGACGGTGACGCTGCCACACCGTGTAGATACTATTCTCGCACCCGTTATTGAGATGTGTCTGGTGGTACAAGACATTCCCAGCCACAAAATAGACATTCCAGTAGCGCAAGGCATCCTCGAGCGCCAAGCCAGACTCCGCGACCTTGCAGTCACTCCGACGGATCAGCTTGCGCTCAGGATTGAGCGGATTCTTGCTCGTCGCCAGATTATCCAGATTTAGCTGCACCGCAGAGCTGTTTTTCAGTGTGATACTCAATTTGACATCCTGCTCGATACGGTCGAGTGCGGCGAGAACGTCGTTTTGTAGCTGCGAACGAGCAGTTGCTCGCATCGCTGAACCAGTCGTCACCACAATCACCGCAATCAACGCTCCGAGAATCAGAATAACCAGCGGGGCGACGACCAGCACCTCAACCAACGTGAATCCACTGCGTCGCGAGGATGTCGCGGCAGAAGGCTCAGCTTGAGATATAGACCGCATGTGTCACCTCCTTCTTTGGTACCCCATATTCGACCGTCACCATCAATCGGATCACTGATGCAGTATCGACAAACGGCGTACAGCGAGTTAAGCGAATCGTCACCGGCTGCGGCAGTGTCGTGACTGCTCGATGGACGACTTCTTGCGGTAGCGACGATGCCGTACAGGGCGACGAAACAGCAATATAATGTGACTTCTCTCTGAGAACTGTGTAGCCAATATTACTGGCTTCTGACATAGCTCGTGCCTCATTATTCGCCGCGACCACCACCCCATACAGCTGGTAGCCACTGATGATAAACAAACTAGCGACTACTAATGTGATCATCAGCTCGACAATAGTGAACCCCTGTTTCATCGATGCTTCCCTTCAATCGTCCGTACTTGGTGAGGTGATGACTCAAGTACATAATAAATTGTGAATCCACGACACTCTCGAGCTGCAGAATTTTTGACACAAACGTATGTGTTACCGTCTGGTCCACTACCAACTGGGCGATAGATATACTTATGGATACCAATGCTACTGGCAGACGGAGGCCCCTGGTCAAAGCATGAATCAATGTTGGCACAGGCTGGATAGCTTGATGACAATTGTGGCGGCGGTGAGGCGAGTGACGACTCAGCTGGTGCACCAGGCAGCGTCAGCGCACCAGACGGAAGTTCTCGCATCATATAAGCAAACTCTTGGTTTGTCATCGGGTTACTGCCAGCCATCTGCTGCGGCGACGGGAGCGGTATATACTCACCCGGTAACTTGATGGTGTTGCCGTCTTTATCTTTGATTTCTCTGCCGTACATGCTCTCGATATATGTCGCAAATGACTGTACATCAGCTTCACGCTCTTTATCCCTAGCGCTCGCTTGGTAGCCACGAAAAGCCACCACCGCCAGAGCAAGCAATATAGCGATAATCGCCATGACAATAATCAGTTCAATAATAGTAAAGCCCCGCCGTTTCATATTACCTAGCATACCGGGAAATATATTTAAGCGCAAGCGTTTTGTTATATTACCATAAGTACCACTTCAAGAGAGTAATCAATCGGTCTCGTCGCTTGTCGTCAGGCTCAGGCTCAAAAACAAGTTCGCCAGTCGTGGAGACAGGTGCTGGAGCAAGCGAACCCCAGACACGCTTCTTGCTCAATTCACGCGGAACATACCTCTGCCACTTTTCGGCAGCTTTTTCTAATCTTTCAGCCATCGCCATGAGCTCGTCAATTTCCGCGAGTGTCAAGCTTGTCGGCGGATTCATTGTTGATCCCCTTTCTGGAGTTTGTAGACTTGGCTGAGTTTCAACCAATTGACTTAAGTCGTTTTTTTCGGTGTCTGACGGGTGCTTACGTGAAGCGTACTCAAGCACCTTCGTTATAACCACCTCTGGCCCTAGCTTACTCAGCGCTACCTTCAAGGCGCGTTCGCCAAGCGCTCTTGAGTCGTGATCGGTGTCGAGGTTCGACTTATCGCCGAAGTTGTAGTGTTCATTTCCTCTGGTGTTGTTTGGTTGTCGTTCTCGCATTGTAGATATATTTTACCATAGAAATCACGCCTTTCCTATGGCTCTGTGTCGTTTTATGACGGCCGCAACTGTGGTCTTGCGGAGCCCGCCCACAGCCCTATCAGGGCAAAGATGGAGGTCAACGCCGTTGCACGCACTATCATGCAGCGCCAGCGTCACCTTACCGCAGCCGAGCGAGATGAGGTGGCGCGGCTGTACCAGGATGGCTTGCCAGTCCACACGATCTGCGAGCGCTTCGACATCAGCAAAGGTGTGGTCTATAGAATTCGTCGGTGGCACAGGCCGCCAGGCCAACTCAGTGCGGGCTACCCAGTTCTGCTAGTGGGCCCCGGTGTGCTGCCCAACTTTGCCATCCGCGACCATGTTATCGACCGCCAGTCGTGGAGACAGGTGCCTTCCTCTGCGAGCTTTCCGCTCTTCTAAAATCACAATCTAAAAGGTGATCATTAACCATTCCTAC
>ERZ773076.1143-NODE-1143-length-11809-cov-2.629488_pt1 | contig 11809 bp, 8 predicted proteins | sample MGYA00580613_ERZ773076 | MGnify/ENA primary metagenome ERZ773076 (study PRJEB29015, sample SAMEA2738005) | human oral metagenome | biome: human oral; feature: human-associated habitat; material: dental | place: China | collected 2057 ...
AGATTTATTTTCAGGCATCGGTGGTTTTCGTCTTGGAATGGAAAGCACTGGTCATCATTTGACTGCACTTCAATATCATCATAAGAGAGCTTCGTCAACGGCTTAAATCCGACGGCATGATTCAGTATCGCAAGTTTATTATAATCAAACCCCATCACCTTAGCCACAATGCAGTCGAATTCCACCGCATCATCCGAAAAGAGCATCATGTGCTGTTCCTTTGGCGATGGCGCCATTGGACCTTCCTTCTCTCCCGATATAACCATATCCCCCAGATGTAAAATTGTTCTCTGTGGCCGATCCATAACCTTCCCGTCCGCTCGCGCGTAACGGAGGACATAGTTCAGATCCAACACTGTGCGCCACAGTGTATCATTGCCGTGCCAAGTCCCTTCACGTGCCTTTGCATCCAGTGTCAATCCTCTGTAGGTCGACCATTTCTGATCCATACGGCATAGAAACCAATACAACCTCCACATCAATGATCGAAATTTGCGAGAAACATGAAGATACAGTGTATGTTTATGGGCATTTCTGCCATCTGTCATAACGCGATTAATATCAATATAGCGGCGTACCCTGGCAGAAAGGAACGGTAAAATCTCTGCTCGAATGTATTCGTCGCCACCGTTGGATACAGCTCCCTCTGTGTGGTGCGGTAAATACTCTTTGCTGTAATTGATGCCCACAAAGTTTTTTAGTGCAGCCGTGTATCCGTTTTTTCTATGGGTTTTGGGTTTCGGAATGCTAATCACGACATCCGCATCCAGAACTGCACTATTTACCATATATTCCTGGACTTCGCCTTTATGATGTCTTACCACAAGCCTGTAATCATAATTGGGTACGCGATATTTTTCTTCATCGTAGCCACATTGATAAAACCACGACTTCTTTCCCAGGTTGACAACTACGCCACGCCCCGTATCGTTGTATTGCCCCCCCTCCTCCTCCGGTCCACGAAAATCATAAAATTTGACATGGAACTTTTCTGAGGTACTGTGAAAGAAGTTTTCAACTTGGATATATCGACCTCTCGTCATCAACAGATCAAAATCGCAATCCTTGACCGGAGCATCCCCGACAATAACTTCTCCCTCTCCACGCAGTGCGATATAGCAATAATCAAGTAGACAGCGAATAATAGAGGGATGTGTAACCAAGCTGTCCAGATCATCTGGCTGCTCCGATTCATTTTTATGATTAACGAAGTTAGGTTTCAGCAGCACCTTTTGCCCCGGCTGAATCCACTTCCCCAGAGGATTCCACGCCTCTGTGCCGTATCGCTCGGAATCAAGCCCCATTTCGTATAACAGGCTTCGAAATGCTTCATATACTTTGTTAGGTGTCTCAGAAACAGCAGCGCCCCCATGCGGATATTCCGGATAGGCCGCATCCGGATGAAACGCCTGATTGGATTCACTTGGATACACAAGGTTTTTATCGTAATACAAATAATTCATTGATGCTCCCCCTATCTGAAGTAACGAACAATCATGATTTTTCACTTAGCAACACGAAATCGGATACAGAGTGTTTTAAAACTCTCCGTATTCCTATAGCGAAAATAAAAATAGACGGTGTAAACAAGACAGGCAATACTGGCTTGTACTAACCAATCAAGCAGTGTATGGCTCCATGAATTCATAATATAGTATAACATGCCACCGATCACAAAGGATGAAACTATATTTTCTACAATGTGCCGTTGATACACAAAGCCGTTATTTTTCCCAAAAACCTTTTTGTAGATGATATTGCTGTCATACCAAAAATCTGTACAAATATCTGCAAGAACAGTCCCCAAAAAGACCCCTGCCCCCCCAAACTTCCACCCCAGAAGGACTGACAAGATCATATTAAGGAGTGCATTTGCAAGCAACATTTTACGAACATATATAAACATTCCGGAGGCATCACGAAAAATCCAAATAGGAGAAATCATGAAAGCCCACCCAATATTGAGTAGCAATGCAAAAAAAAGCAAAAAGTCTATAACATATTGTTCTCCAATCCACAGAGCGATAAAGGAATTCCATGATACAAACAACACAACAATGACAGTCCCCGTCAGATATGTGTTCAGCATCAGCAGTTGACGAAACAAAAGAAACTTTTGCTCCGATTCTTTTTCCGCTAAACTGATGCCGACGGAATGAAGAAATGCTTGCTGGACAATGGACACCACGCTCTTTAATCCATTACTGATCATCATATAGTTCGCACAGAGTCCAACAAGCAGAGTGTTGATCCAAGAAAGCAACAGCGTATCCGTATGGTCGATAACGATGGCGGCAATTTTTACCGAACTCATCGAAAAAATATTTTTCCTAAGTTCCTTTCTTTCCGTCGCTATCTCAGTCGACTCATGAACTTGATCAAAAGAACGGATGAATGAATACATCCTTCCTGTTTGAATGTAGATTGTCACATTTTGTATCACGCCTGCGAGAAGTCCCGTCAACAAGAAGAGAATATAATCATGCGTCCAGTAGATCACACCGCATTGGATTCCAACACGAAAAAATGATATTCCCGTAGAAATCAAGGATGCCACATAGTCTTGCTGGTTTGCGCCGAGCAGTACGCTTCGGTAATTGTAAAAATATGTGCTGACAGCAGCTACCAGATTCAATAGATACACTAGATACACAGTAGAGTTCGGTATATCCGTCCGAATAAAAAAGGTCAAAAGAGGCATAAATAAAAGCCCCAGAACCGCAATAGCACCTCCGACATAGCGATTGAATTGCCGATAGAGATAGAGAATCCGGACAATCTTCCCCTCGTCTCTCTCCGCTACCGGACGATACAACATATATATCACAGCGTTGGATAATCCGAGTTCCGAAAATGCAACGATTGTCAACAGATTATTGATGACCTGTGCCATACTGAGATAATCCAGACCAATATATTGCAGGAACAGATTACGAGATAACAAATTAAGGAAAAACAAAATAACATAATTCGCAACTCCCGCAAAAGAACTGCGAATTACTTTACGTACTTTAGACTCATTCATCCATGCAACTTCCTACTGATACGGCGAATGAATCGAAAGATTTTTTTCTTGTAAACAGATGCCCCAACATCCATATGTTCAAAATCCGTATCAATCACCCAATTCAAGACTTTCCTTTTATTCGACTTCGTTATATTAGAGCGAAACGTTTCCTGAATTTCCATCCAATATCTGCGCAAGAATACAGTATCAAAAATGATATATCTATTTATCTCTCCCTCAATTTTATGGTACAAACTATCATCGAACACAAAGCCATATTCGTGTGGATCTTGGTTTTCAGCAGCAATAGCAATGATAGTACGATAACACTTCTCGCAGGCACAGCAATTTCCTCCGCCGGAGGATTCCCAACAAACACGAAGAGGTATTTTCTTCCCAGATCTCTTTTTATATTCGCAAATACGATGGATTTTCATCTGCCGTGTAAATTCATACCCATCATGTATCGTGGGACAGGACGCAGCATGCACATGATTGTCAATCGACGGATCTGAAGCACATGTTACAATGCCTTTTTCCCGAATGGTAAACGAAGACGCAATATACACGGCTCTCAGTTTATGCAGATAAGCATACGGCGCAGCATGCCCAATAAGCCCAATGCCGTGCTGAAATCCATGCCACCAGTTTTCTCCTGAGCGCGCGTTTATTGAGTTGGTCAGCTCTCCTTCATTGAGGAATTTCCGAAAAGATGATGTTATAAATAAATTCTTGCAGCCAAATTCTTCACCAGAGGATATGGCATGTTTATATACTTTTTCCCATCCCTCTGTATTCCCCAACTGTATATCGGAGCCATTAAGAGTGATGAGTGTGGGTTTCTCTTCGATATGTGTAATCAGCGTGGAAAACGCATCGACGCCACCACTAAAAAATGTTGCTGTAGCCTCTGTAGGAGTGTAGCTGTTATCCACAATCTGTTCAGCAGAGAGCCTCCCCTTGAACGCAATGCGCGGAAACATATCGATATACCCCTGCTTAATGTCTTCAATATGTTCATAGAAATCTTTATCCACTTCCCTTACAATAATCTCAGCATCATGAACCCACGCTATAGGCAAAATATTAACAAGAAGCGGAATGACAGAAATGCTCTCAGGAACTCCATCAACAGGTTCACTATATTCTATAAAAAATTCTTCTTGAAGATGAAAATATTTTTCCCATTCCCCGCTGACTTTATACCGGTAAGCAATACGACTCCCTGAACATTCCACTTTATCCAATCGAAACTGATTCATGACGGTACTCCTTAAACGCTTCTTCAAACTCAAGGTGTTTTCTGCAGTACTTCAGAAACGGCCTGCATTACCAACGCCCCACAACGACTGTGTATTGTGACAGGGATTTCCTCATCAGCACAATAGTATTCTATCAGCCGCTGAATATCCATCAGATCCATAGCCTCTGCATAATGAACCCAATCAAGATCTTGAAACCAACGAATCCCTGCCGATATTTTTGTGTCATAGGATTTGAACACAATTACCGGAGTATGTGTAATTACCGAAAAAATGACCCCATGATAGCGATCCGTAACCACCACTCTGGCCGCCCTTGCCAAATTCAGCTTTTCAGCCACTGCTTTCCAGCGGCTTCGTCGATTTCGCAAACTTTTCATGATTACGGTATCAGATCGATGATAGGGAATCTCGTACTGTACAAGCCATTCCACGAGCTGATCTACAAAATCATCTGCGAGCACTTTTTCCTTATCACGCCGTAAGAAGAAACACACACCATGCCGCTCGGCCGAAATCAAATACTTCTCGGCAGATAATGCAGTCACTGTATCTGGAGCCAGAAAATGTTTTACGAAAGGGAATTTTTCCTGACCATATTGATGACTGACATGATCACGTTCCATAATCGTCAAATCGTTGGCGTTACAATAGACAGCTCGACTTTTCTCCAACTCTATTTGTCCTTGCTTATCCTCAGCAAAAAAAATACTTTGAGGCATAAAAAAGATCGTTTGCATCGGATAATTTTCTACAACCCATCGGTGAACTTCTTCCTCTTCAGGATAGAGCGAACCGAGATTGCCGCCGCCATGCATGGCAATGATATCATTGCCATGCATGGCGGGTTTCCAAGCGAATCTCATCATCAGTTTACGGATCATCTCCGTCGGATATTCGATGATCGTATAGTCAGGAAACGTCTTCTCCAGCACCTGATACTCTGCCAATATAATCGCCTGATCACCAAGATTCCCATGCCACGGTGTACTCATCAAAAAGATTCGCTTGGAAGCAGTTGCCGCCGCCATGCATGTTCGAAAATAAAGAAACAACAAATATAGATTCCGACCAATTCTATGATACATATTCAACCTCCCTTGCGAATAAAATTGAGAGCAAACACGATACTTTTCCTTGCCATTTCACCAACCAAAAAGCATAACGGATACAAATGCAATCGAAGCAACGTGTCCTTGAGTTTCATTTTCCACGATACACCGGAACGATAAAGGAGGCATTTTGTATTTTGCCGAATAAACTGTAAAAACTCCTGCATAACAGGAACGTCCGGATCCAGTGATCGGGTTCTTCGACATTGTGCATAGAGTCCGAGATAAGCACGAACAGTAGCCTGTTCCGCTTGCGGCAACAGTTGTGGCGCTACATTTTGAATCCACGGGATATATTCGTATGCACAAGCAATCCGGTCATATACATTGCGCTCACTTAAGTGTGACATAATACTGCCTTCACGCTGTACATAGTAATAAAGCGGATTCTCCACAAACACGGTGTTCTCTGATGCGTAAAGAAGGCGATACGACGTGAATTCATCTTCATGCAAACGCCCGACAGGGAATCGGATTTGTTCTTCCGAGAAAAAAAGCTTTCGATGGCACAGCTTATTCCATGCTACAACGAGCCAAATCTCCTGCTCCCGAAGAAAGAGCTCCAATCCTTCAACTCCGGAAAGACTTTTGGAACGCCATTCTAAAGGCATCTCCCGTAGTTTTTTATAAGACCCAAAATCCAGAAAAAAGTTACAGCAAACAAGATCTGCCCCTTGATGCTCTGCTGCATCAAGTAAAATTTGACAAGCATCTGTTGACAAATAGTCATCGCTGTCAACAAAAAGAATATATTCCCCTTTTGCATTATCAATTCCTGCATTACGAGCATCCGAAAGCCCACCGTTTTCTTTGTGAATCACTCGAATGCGAGAATCTCGTTTTGCCCATTCATCGCAGATCGCCGGACATCGATCCGGTGAGCCGTCATCAATAAGCAAAATTTCCAAATCGCGATATGTCTGTTGAACAATAGAGGTAATACACCGCTCCAAATACGCCTCAACCTTATAAATTGGTATAATAACCGAAACTAGAACACCCACTTAGATGAACTCCTTTACAATCAAAAGAGCAGTTTCTTCCATTTTTCTTTATTATATTGATAATCGTATTGCTCCTTGAAAAAGCCATCTGCATTGGCAGACAACCTCTCACGCTCATCGCGATGCATTAATAAGCGTTCCATGCAGTCAAAATAGTCCTCTTTCGTATCCGCTACAAAATATGGCACGGACTGATCTTCATCAAAAGGCACCCCATCAAAACAATGTTTGGAGGCAATGATAGGAATCCCCATAGACAGCCCTTGCACCAACTTCATTTTTGTTCCGGACCCTTTTATAACAGGAGAAACAAGGAACAAACAGCTTTGCATAAGACGATAGAGGTCGTCTTCCGCAAGAAAGCTTGTAAACTCGATATTATTATGACTAAACTCCTTCTGAATTGATTCCTTATTCTTTCCAGTAATGAGAAGTTTTATGTCTGGATGTTTTTTTACAAATGGATAAAACACCGACGATATAAAACGCTTCATACTATAATAATTCGGATAAAAATCCAGCGTTCCATTAAACACAATATATTGGCTGTTCGTATCGTGCCATCGATGCTCTGAACGAAGATAGGGCGTCGGCATATATACAATATTATCCAGATGAAACTCTTTTTTCAACAGGTGGCAGTCGGATGGAGAGATTGAAATGACTCGATCCGCTTTTCTTAAATTTGCTTTCTCATAACGATATGTGCGATTCACTTCCAAATTTGATAAAAAGCCAAACTTAGCAAGCGCATCTCTCTGGAATTCGTATTCTACATTGTGGGCAAACGTAACAATACGTATATTTTTTTCTTTCAAATACTCGTAATCGACGTATTCTCCAGCATATGGAGACTCTAACAAGACAACCTCAATTTTCTTCTGCACAATATACTCCATCACCTGTTTCTTATTCTCTGCAGATGCTAAAACTTGGGCACCTCTTGGTTTCCCCGAAATTATGTAATCTGCCGCAGCTCGAAAAGGCGCTTTTCTCACACTTGCATGGCATCTCGGAAAAACAAGCAGGTCGGAAAACTCCGTCATATGTTCACGCCAATCCTCACAACAACCATCGACATTTCCCATGATACCATGCAGCTCTACGCCCAAAAATTTCAAGATTTGGCTATGCATTGCAATGCATTTCTGCCCACCGTCTGAAATTGGATAGTTCTTTCGTGTCATAATTTGCAAGACTACTTTCACTTACTCTCTCCTCGTCAAATCCTAGAACACCGTTGTAAATGGCACATAGTAAGGTGAAAAATTATAAATCAAAAAAACATATTTTGCTATACAATATAGCACCAAAAATACATATGCAATTCCTTTTGTGACCTTGTCCATCCGTATTTCAAACAAGATCGCAACCAACAAAATCTCAAAGAAAGTATAATATAGGCTCAACCGCCCCGCAAAATCATAACTAACTGTTGCACATAAGAAAAACAGCGCATATCCAAAAAGAACCAATTTTAACATGCCTTCATACTGTGGAGATACTTGCCTTAAGTAACGATAGGCATATACATAAATTGGTATAAAGAGCAATCGTCGGCCATAAGCAGACGCCATACGAACAGCATTATCGATATTAGCACCAAAATTCTCGCCTTCTTGCTGTAGCATATAATATACATGTATCTTCTGTGCTATAGCTCCAGTATCCGCAGGGAACATATCTAATATGGTTTCGAGTGCACTTGCATTCAACTGCGACACATCTAAAATTACACAGCCCCCCAATAAACATGCCAATTTATTGACGGTAAGGCATTTACACTTATGATATACTATGTATGCAAAAGAAAACACAATCGCACTTGTATGTATAGAGGAGGCGATTGCCACCATCACAAAAAAATGCAGGGGTTTTCTATGTATGATGAAATCAAATGAAAGAAGTGTTATGGCAATTGCGAGATACTGACGAATAAAAAAAATATCCCCAGCGTAAGTAGTGAAATAAACCATGGAGGCAATGAGCGGATACTTGGTATATTTTATGATCCATCTCATTTTAATACATATAATAACAGACGCTATAAAAAGAAGAAAGAGGTTATAATCATCTACTAACTGCACATGAAGATAGTTTAGTAATCCATATCCGCCTTCTAAGTTGCTGTGATCATCAAAAAATGCTTCCAGTGTATAGTTATCATGATAAAAATCATAATACAGTGCCCAGTCTGTACCCGTCTCCCATCGAATCCCCGAAAGAAAAGCGCACCCTCCACCAAAAAGAAATAATGCGAGATATTTGTATTTTCTATTGATATTCGTGAAATCCAAGACACTAATACCAATAGATAGCAGAAGCAATATAATATACAGCCCCATATGATTCCCCTTGTATAAATTCTATGGCCTCTCCATTATTTCTCGAATGAGATCATAATATACATATTGCCTCTTATTCGCTTGCAGTCACTTATGCAGGAGCTTGTATGCAAGTTGAGCGACGTCATCTGCCTTGATATTACGAATACATCTGTAATCTGTACATTTCGGTTTATTATAGCATGGCCAAAATTCGCAATCAGAAACTCCTGCCACAACGCAACTTAGAGGAGTCTGCCAAATATGAAAATCATTCGCCCCATTTAGCATTATGCTACGTATACCTACACTGTATGAAGCATGTACAGCGAAGCTATCCAAGCAAATAAGTAAATCAATACGCTGAAGTTCTTGTAAAAAAAGCCGCAAATCACCGGCAACGACACTTGTATTCTTAACAATTTCAATCTTGTCTTCGAGGATCACTCGTTCTTTTGGAGAGCAAAAGAAATATACAGCATACCCTTTTTCAAGAAAGGTTCTATGCAGTTCATTCCATTTTCCCCAATCCCACAATCTGCATTCTTGGCTGGCAAAGGGATGCATCCCAATAATTCGTGTTTTTTTGCTAATATACGCTTTATTTAATTGTTGGGTCTGTTTTTGAACGCCCAGATATTCCAATAAATACGCAAACTGAGCATAGACATTTACCATATCCTTCGGTATTATTACAGGCTCAACAAGACAAGACAGTCCCTGTCGTATTAGCCTATTAAAGGGGTTTCCTTTCTCCCTCTCTATGCTGATAAGTCTTTTCGGGCGAATTAACCACAGAAGAAATCTCTCTCGAAAATCGCCAACCGTATCGATAGCAAGATCATAGTGACTTTTGCGTAGCATCCATATTTTTTTTAGAAGACCAATGATATTCCATGATTTCAGCCCTGCGATAGGAAATCCACAAGCATGAAATTGATGAATGTATTTATTTTCTGCGAAAATACCTGTAAATTGTCTCTTCGAACAAATGTCAATCAGTTCGTCAGGATGTTTTGCTCCATACTGAGAAATCACAGTGTTTTTTATAATTGCATCTCCAAAGTTTCGTGCTTCGAGAAACAAAGTCTTTGAAACCTTCATAGAATCAGACACACCCTCTATTCTCCTTCATCAAGCATCCCAATATCGTGCCGTCATGCTCAATCGCTTTTTCCAAGAACGCCCAAGTATACTCTCGCACAAACCAATACGGTATCCCAAGAACTTCATTCCATCACGTATGACCATTTCAAACAGGCAATAGGGGCAATGCTTTAATATATAACGAAGTTCTACCATGACAAAGCGTCGCCCTTCTCCTTCGGCCTTGCCAAATTCCTGTCGGATCCATGCCTCACGCGCATGAAAAACACCAATATCGAAGTATCGTTTGAACTCTTGAATCACAGTATAGTCATGTGAATGATATACGGCCGCGTCAGCAACATACGCTACTTTCCAATCATGAAGAAGCATCTTTGCCGCAACATACATATCTTCACTGAGAATTGTATTTTGGGGAAATCCACGAACCTGCTCTATGGCTTCTTTTCGATAGGCTGCAAACGAATTGGAGATAAACGCCGTTTTGATACCATACCTGTAACGGTCTTCTAAAGAGTAGATGTGGCTTTGCGGCGGATAGTTAAATCCACGAGCTATTGTCCCAAAAATGCCCGCGTCTCTATGAGGAAACTGACGTCCGTATGCACACCCCACCCTATCATTATCAAAAACAACAACTAGATTTTCGAGGGATCGCTCATCTGCAAGAATGGCATCCTGTGTCAAGAAAACATAGACATCTGCCGTGGGGCATAGTTCCATTCCCCATTGACGTGTACCGCCATGATTGAAGTCTCGGCTATCAATCGTCCGAACGTGCGCATTCATCCCCTTGAGTTCATCCACGTAGGGAACACCTCGCCCCGAATCAATCAATAAAACAGGAAGTTCGGGAAGAGATTGTTTTTTTATCATGCGGAGAAGATATAGAAATTTATTATCTGGACGGTAAATCGGTATAATGATCTGTACCTTCAACTAATATGCACCTTTTCCTGTAAATTCCGTCTTCACAGTCTTGAATAGATATACGAGATCAATCCAGACAGACCAATTCCGCACATACCATGTATCCATGGCAACACGTTCCTCATAGGTCGTGTCGCTGCGCCCATTCACCTGCCACATTCCCGTGATGCCTGGCGGAACCATATAATACTCACGGATATAGTCCCCGTACCTCTCAACCTCTTTTGTCACAATAGGGCGGGGGCCGACAAGACTCATATCGCCCATCAGGACATTCCAGAGCTGAGGCAGTTCATCAAGGCTTGTTTTACGAAGAAACGCCCCGAGTTTTGTAACACGAGGATCGTTTGTAAGCTTGAATGACTCCTCCCATTCCTTTCGCGCTTCTGGATTCTTCTCAAGATACTCCTCAAGGCGTTCCTGCGCATCCGGTACCATCGATTGAAATTTATAGCAGGGGAAAAGTTTCCCTTTCTGCCCCACACGTCGGTGTGCGAAGATAATACGCCCCTGGTTATCAATTCCGACAAGGATGGCTAACACAAGTAGAATCGGCAGGATCAAAAAACCGCCGCTAATTGTAGCAACGAGGTCGAAAATCCGTTTAGCGAGTCGGTTTCGCCGACGCGCAAGGTTGTTGCGTATGCTGAGCATAAAGACTTTTTCGGTATAGAACGGCTCAACGCCGACATGACCGAGAGGAAGCATCATAAGGTCGGGAACAAAGAGAATATCACGGACGAGCGGCTGAATCTTTGCAACGAGGTCTTCCAATCTATCATTATCCATTCCGGGAGCTGTGATAATAACAGTCTGTATCCCAGAATCACGGATAATTGCTTCAGCATCAGACACCTTCCCCAACATCAGAAAGTTCACAGGAAGTTTCTTTGAAATCGGAGCGTCATCCAACAAGCCAACCACACGATAACGATACCCCAGATCTCCCTCAAAAAAATTAAGGACAAGCTCAGCCGTCTTTCCTGCACCAATCAGGATGATTGGTTTTGTTAGGGTGTTTGTTGTCTTGAGTAGTTTTAGCAAGATATATCGCCCTGCATAG
>ERZ773076.1145-NODE-1145-length-11805-cov-3.566894_pt1 | contig 11805 bp, 10 predicted proteins | sample MGYA00580613_ERZ773076 | MGnify/ENA primary metagenome ERZ773076 (study PRJEB29015, sample SAMEA2738005) | human oral metagenome | biome: human oral; feature: human-associated habitat; material: dental | place: China | collected 2057 ...
GGCAGCAGACGGGATACGGCGGGGTCGGTGGGCACCTGCGGGTTGTCGGTGATACCGATAAGTGCATCCAGCGGGTCGGCGTCTTGCCCGGTTTCGGGCTGCAGCAGGGCAACAATGTCTTCGGCGAGGTCACGAATGAGAAGCAGCTCGGGTTTTTCGAAGTACGCAGTGTACCCGCGCGGGGTGTTTTTGAAGCCGCGCGCCATTAGTTATCAACTTTCTCGAAGGTTGCCTGCAGCCCCCAGCCGTGCATGGCGTGGGTGTGTTTTTCGGCTTCTTCACGGCTGCCGGTAAATACTATGGCTTTGCCGTTATGGTGCACCTGGAGCATAAGTTCTTCAGCGCGAGCACGGCTGAACCCAAAGTGTGAACGGAAAACATAGGACACATAGGTCATGAGGTTCACGGGGTCGTTCCACACGATCACTTGCCACGGCGTATTGAGTTCAAGTGAGTCACTCAAGTGGGTATCAAGATCGGTTTCACCGAGTGTGTGTGCAGACAGCACTGGCGGGGTGATGATGGTGTGGGCGGGCGTGCTACTCATGGGGCCGATTGTACCGCATAATCTGCCTGCTTCCCTTATTTTTTATGGGTTTCGGTTCACAGCGAACTCTTATGGTCATTTTTACCGTATGTCATGGACAACACACCTTCACAATGCTGTTTTGAGCCGCCCACCCCTCTAGAATGAGGTGTATGGCAACAACCTCACTGCTCACCGACCATTATGAATTAACTATGCTGCAGGCCGCGCTCGCCTCAGGGGCTGCTCACCGCATGTGCACCTTCGAAGTGTTCACCCGGCGACTGCCAGCAGGCCGCCGCTACGGGGTGCTCGCTGGAACAGGGCGTTTTCTTGAAGGACTCGATAAGTTCCGTTTCGATGATGAAGAGCTCTCGTTCTTGGCGGCCCGCAATATTGTGAACACCCAAACCCTGAAATATCTCGAAAATTTTGAGTTCACCGGCACAGTACGCGGCTATGCTGAGGGCGAGTTATTCTTCCCTCACTCCCCTGTGTTGCAGGTTGAGGCAACGTTCGCGCAGGCGTGCGTCCTTGAAACCTATCTGCTGTCGATCCTAAATTACGACTCAGCGGTCGCCTCTGCCGCTTCGCGCATGAGCGCCGCCGCCGGAACCCGCCCCTGCATTGAGATGGGTTCGCGACGGGCCCATGAACGCGCCGCGGTATCTGCTGCCCGCGCCGCCGCTATTGCGGGATTTGCCGCAACCTCCAACCTTGAGGCAGGCCGCCGGTACGGGCTTGAAACCGTCGGTACCAGCGCCCACGCCTTTACACTTCTTTACGATTCTGAGCGTGAAGCCTTTGAAGCGCAACTGCAATCGTTAGGGGCACGCACGACCCTTCTTGCTGATACCTATGATGTCGAGAATGCGGTACGCCTTGGCGTGGAACTCGCGGGCGAAGAGCTCGGCGGAATCCGCCTAGACTCAGGTGATTTGGTAGCATCGGCGCAGCGCGTGCGTGAACTTCTCGATTCTTTGGGCAACCACAACACCAAGATTACAGTGACAAGTGATCTTGATGAATATGCTATCGCTTCCTTAGCCGCCGCGCCGGTAGATTCCTACGGTGTGGGCACCAGGCTAGTGACCGGTTCCGGTGCGCCTACCTCCGCAATGGTGTACAAGCTGGTGGAACGTGAAAATACTGCTGGCGAGCTGGAACCCGTCGCTAAAACCTCTGCTGGCAAACGTTCTCTAGGTGGTGCAAAGCAAGCTGCGCGCCGCCACAATTCCTTGGGCATCGCTACTGCTGAGCTTATCGGAACGGGGAACAATCCCGCTGCCCTCGAAAATACTCGCGACCTTATTCGCGATTTTGTGGTTTCTGGCGAGCTCCTGCCCGGTTTTACTGGCGAAGAGGCGGTACGCACCGCAACCAAACGACATAGCGCATCCCTAGCGGAGCTTCCCGAATCCGCTCGTCGCCTTTCAGAAGGCGAACCCGTTATTCCCACCGAATTTATCTAGCCACAGCCCATCCAGATATTGCCAAGAAAGGGACTATACACATGGCAAAAGCGCTTATTATTGTCGATGTTCAAAATGATTTCTGCCCTGGCGGAGCCCTTGCAACACAGCAAGGCGCCAACGTGGCATCGCTAATTAGCGAATACGTTGAGGAACACCATCACCAGTACGATGCCATTGTGGCAACTCAAGACTGGCACATTGATCCGGGCGATCATTTCTCAGAAAATCCAGATTATGTGAATTCCTGGCCTGTACACTGCGTCGCCAACACCGAGGGGGCAGAGATTCACCCGAATCTTGATACCGACTATATCGAAGCATATTTCCGCAAGGGTAAGTATGAGGCTGCATATTCGGGCTTCGAGGGTCTTCAAGCTGCCGAAGATTCCGTGATGACCGGTGAGCACGATCCCGAAGCATCGTTGGAAGATGAGGCACCTAACACCCCGCTCGCCGATTGGCTCGACGAACATGATGTTAAAGATGTTGATATTGTCGGGATCGCGACCGACTTCTGTGTACTAGCGACGGCAAAGGATGCAGTAGACTCCGGGTACGAAACTCGCGTTCTGATTGACCTCACGGCGCCGGTTCATGAAGACAAACTGAATGATGTTATCGCCAATATGGAGGATGACGGTATTATCGTTGCGGAAGTGCTTTAGTCAGGCGAAAAATTATTCTACGAGCTCCTGCCCACGAACCAGTCCGCCAATTTATCCAGGCGAGCCTGAATTTGCTCCGCGGATGCCTGTGCAACTGCGGGACCACCGCAAATTTTACGCAGCTCATTATGGATAACGCCGTGTGGTTTGCCTGAACGGATAGACCAGGCTGCCACGTTTTTCGCCAGTTTATTGCGCATCTCTTTGAGCTGGCGGTGGTCCACAATCGCGGGAGCTGCTGTCGCTGGGCGGCGGGATGCGTGTTCACGCTGGCGTGCACGAAGCAGAGTACCCACCTGGTCGGCATCCAGCAAACCGGGAATACCGAGGAAGTCTTGTTCTTCTTCCGAACCGATCTCCAGACCACCTGACGAAAATTCGGAGCCATCGAAGAGCACGCCGTGGAAGGAAGCTTGCGAACCAATCGCCTCGAATTTACCGCGCGTTAGTTGTTCGGAAGCGCGTTCCTCGCGGTTTGCTTCTTCGAGCGCTTCATCGTCCAGCCCTTCAGCCATTGGCTCGATATCGTCGTCGGTGGCATGACGGTCGAGGGCGTGGTCACGCTCAACTTCCATATCATTAGCAAGCATCATCAGCTGCGGCACAGACGGCAGGAAGACAGATGCGGTTTCTCCACGTTTACGGGCGCGCACAAAACGACCAATCGCCTGCGCAAAGAAGAGAGGTGTGCTGGTGCTGGTAGCATACACACCCACCGCCAAGCGGGGTACGTCCACCCCTTCGGACACCATGCGTACCGCGACCATCCACCGCTTGTTGCTTTCACGAAAATCGTCGATTTTAGCGGATGCTTCACGATCGTCAGAAAGTACTACGGTCGGCTTCTCCCCCGTGATCTTGTGCAGTTTTTCGGCATAGGCTTTGGCATCGGCGTGGTCAGTTGCGATGACGAGCGCTCCCGCGTCAGGAACAGTGCGGCGCACTTCGGTGAGTCGTTTATCGGCCGCAGAGAGCACTGTGGGAATCCACTCACCCTGAGGATCAAGTGCGGTGCGCCATGCCTGGGCGGTAATATCTTTAGTGAATCCTTCCCCTAGATTCGCCGCCATTTCTTCTCCGGCGGAGGTCCGCCAGCGCATTTGTCCGGAATATGCCATGAAAATAACTGGCCGCACCACGTGGTCTTTCAGCGCGGGGCCATAACCATAGGAGTAATCGGCCCGCGACCGACGAATACCTTCATGGTCTTGCTCATAGGTAACAAATGGGATAGGTGAGGCATCAGATCGGAATGGTGTACCGGTCAGCGCAAGGCGGCGTGTGGCCTCATCGAAAGCCTCACGCAGACCATCGCCCCAAGATAAAGCATCACCTGCATGGTGGATTTCGTCGAAGATAACAAGAGTCTTGTCATTTTCGGTATTTCGGGCGTGCAGCTGCGGCTTATTAGCAACCTGCGAATATGTGAGCGCTACGCCCTTGTATTGGCGTCCAACGTGAACATCGGCGTTTTTGAAATTAGGATCGATCGGAATACCGACCTTAGCAGCGGCATCCGCCCACTGTTTCTTGAGGTGGTCGGTGGGTGCTACCACGGTAAGTTTTCGCACAACCCCGCGATCGAAGAGTTCGCGTGCCAAGGTGAGAGCAAAGGTTGTCTTGCCCGCACCAGGGGTTGCTACAGCCATAAAGTCCCGAGGGTTCGTCTCAAAATATTTTTTCATCGCCTCGGCCTGCCAGGCACGCAGACTGACGGAAGTACCCCAGGGTGCACGGTCAGGGTATGCCGGGGAGAGCTTTGGTTTAACCATACTGTCAAATAATGTAGGTTCTTCGTACTCGCTCATGCTCTTCTCCCCCATATTTTCTCTGGTTTACCTCTGCTTCAGTATTTCCCGTGTACAAAGGCTCCTGCAGAAACACAGGTTATAAATTCTACCACCGTGTCGTGATACGTCCGCGAGGGTTCGCGCAATTATTTTGCCCGACGCGAAGCCTGTTTGAGTCCAAAAATAGAGTATGTGCTTGCGCCCCCCATGATGGGGATGCAGGCACATACTCTGCAGGTTCCGGAGCGAAACTTCCGTTATTTGTCGCCGTTATCCGAATTATCTTTACCAGGCTTAAGACCCTCGTAGATTTCTTTGCAGGTTGGGCAGACTGGGAATTTCTGCGGATCGCGTCCAGGAGTCCACACCTTACCGCACAGCGCGCGAACGGGTTCACCGGTAAGGGCGGATTCCATGATTTTTTCCTTACGCACATAATGCGAGAAGCGTTCATGGTCGCCCGGCTCAGAAAGCTGGGCTTCTTCCCGCTCAAGTAATGCGGTACCGCCCGCCGTCTCAGGACCAAAGGGATCTTCAACGCCTTCAATGGAGCTCATGTTCTATCCTCCAAGTATGTTCTCGCCGTCTTAGTGCTATTAGTTCTATTGTAGAGACTAGTGTAACAACGGGAAGGGATTCATAGTTATTCCATAGAGAACAAGGGCGACGCTTGGAAACATACGTGTAACTGTCCCATAACGCCGCCCCATATTCTCTATATAGGCTCTAGTTCGTATTGAACTTTGCAACCCGCTGAAGCATCATCGAGCTATGGCGATCGTAGAGTTTACCACCTGCAGAAATTCCAATAATGAATAGTGCAGCGCCAATAACCAGCTGGATAACGCCGGAGATAATCAGCACCATGTCATCCTTGCCGCCGACCATGTAGATGAACGAGCCAATCCCACCGGGAAGAGCGATCAGCATGCAGATAATCATGCTACCCATCAGTAAAAGCTGCTTCGCAAAGCCGTCTGGCTGCTTAGGCGTTTTGAAGGGGTTGGCTCCAGGAGGCGCGACCGGTGGTGAAAGCACTGTATCAAGCATCAATCCGAACCCTACGGTTCCTGCGTAGACTCCCAGCTGATGCAAAAGCACGACCGGGTAATAGGCTATAAGCCCGTGGACAGCGCACATAATAAAGGACATCACCACGACGATTGGCAGCATTACGATGGAATGTCCGAGTGCACGCCCGAGCCTATCATCACGCCCACGCAGAGGCGAGAGCACGTGCAGACTAAAAGCCGTGTTATCGTACGAGACCATATACGCTATGTAGAATCCTGTGAAGACATTGCAGAAATAAGCCCAGAAGCCGAAGAGCGTTTCAGGTCCAGCCCCGGAATTAGCGAGCTGGATTCCCGTCGTCGCAACACGAGACCCCATGCTGCTCGTGAAGAGCGGCATCACGAGAGCAAAGAGTACATAGAGCATGGCAGTCATGGCGATCAGCAAAGTCATGCGCGTATCTTTGAAGTAGCTATGAATGGTACGTGCAGCCACAGCACCCCAACCAGTGTTTGGGAACCTCGCAAAAATACCAATATCTCCTGCCGTCAGGTTCTTAGCCTTGCCCCGTTTTTGTTCACCGCTGACATTACGCATTGAGCGTTCGAGGCTACGACCCCACAATACCCAAGCACCACCCAGGTATATGAGGGAAAGTACCAGACTTAGACCTGCTAGAGCCCAGTTACCCGCCGCCACATGGTATGCAATCGCAAAAGCAGACCCGAAAGGCGTATACCCCAACCATTGAACGTTCTGAGCGATCTCCTGGAAATGATCTATCACATAGAACATAGCTCCACTGAAGATAAAGCCCGAGCTTACCAACAGCACGCCCAGAATAATCTTGAAGATAAGATCAATACGGGGGTTAGCATTCAAATAAACGCCAAGCTGATTGGCAAGGCGCGCCACTGTCATCAGCAAAGCCAGCCCCAACACTATGCTCAGCAGATAGGCTACTAGTCCCACAGGATTACCAATAAATCCAAGGGTTCCCAGAAGGATTAGGATAATCGTCGCTATACCTGGAAGACCTATAAACCCACCGAAAAATTGCCCCTTCTGCAGCGTCTTAGCCTCTAGCGGGAATAACACGAAGCGGCTTTCATCAAGGGTTCCGTCTAGGCCAGTCCAGACAATGGGGATAAGAGCCCAGCCAAGAGATACAAGAAACCCGAGGAATAGGGCGAGTGCAGGACCATCTAAACTACCATCAATCCCTAAACCAACGTAAGTGAATCCCAAACCAGTCAGTGTGCCAAGCAGGTACAGGGCGCCAAAAGCAATACCAATAATCGCCCACACACTACGTTTGAGCGAGGCAAGCACATACCGCCATTTTAGTGAGACGAGGTGCGCAACCATGATAGTCCTTCCGAGGTGGTGCGTCCGCCCACGAGCTGTATGAAACGTTCTTCCAAAGTAGATTCCCCACGCACTTCATCAACCGTACCCGCAGCGAGAATCCGTCCCTCATCCATAATGGCGACGTGATCGCATAAACGCTGCACCAAGTCCATGACATGCGATGAGAGAATAACTGTTCCGCCTGATGCGACGAACCCTTTGAGGATATCCTGAATATTAGCCGCTGAAACCGGATCAACCGCTTCAAAAGGCTCATCCAAGATCAAGACTGAAGGGGCGTGAATCAGCGCTGCTGCGAGGGCGATCTTCTTGGTCATACCTGCTGAATAGTCGGCGACCGCGCGACCTGCTGCATCGGTTAAATCCATAGCCTGCAGAAGATCCTTGGTACGTTCGGCAACAGTGTCACGTTCGAGACCGTGCAGGTACCCCGAATAGGTAATAAGCTGTTCACCTGTAAGTTTATCGAAAAGGTGCACGCCATCCGGCAGAACGCCCAAGTGCTTTTTGGCTTCCAAAGGGTTCTGCCACATATCGGTTCCCTTAATCAACGCCACGCCTTCGGTGGGCTGCAGCATGCCAGAAACCATTGAGATAGTCGTCGTCTTACCGGCACCGTTGCGCCCTACCAAACCGTAAAAAGAGCCGGTAGGAATGGAAAGATTAATGCGATTAACGGCAACAGTCATGCCGAACGCCTTCGTCAAACCATGAATTTCGATGGCATTAACAAGGTGCGCACCAGGTTGGTGACTAAGAGCCTCACGGGTGACTTGAGGCAAGCTCCCCGGCTGCGCGTTTGCATAACTCTGTTCGGTCATTGACTGGCCAGCATCATACGCCGGTGTACCAGCTTGTGTATTCTCTGGTGAATAGCCGTAGTCTTCAGGTGCCGTCCCAGGCACAGAATTGTGTTCTTTCATACATACAACGGTACCAGTTTGGGAATACTTCAGAACCATATTTGGGGCTTATATCACCAATAATTCTCTAAACTTTTTAAAGCATGAACTATAAGGATGACTAGAGTATTTTCCATGAACTTCCCGTTGAAGGTGTGAATAAGGCGGGATGCACCATAAGATACAAACATCCCGCCTTATTCTCTCTTCTGTGGGGTCTAGAAAATTGCCGTTGTCAACTCAGCTCGTGCTTTGACTGTTCGTGGGTCTGTAGCACCCACAACGTCAAAGAGCTGCACAAGACGCTCACGTACTCGGGTCTTATCTTCCGGCGGAACCGCTTTAAAAAGTCGTAGAAGGCGTGCGTAAGCATCTTCAACATGCCCGCCTATAACGTCAAGATCGGCAACGTTAAAGGCAGCCTCAATGTTGAGAGCGTCGGATGCAGCTGCTTCACGCTCTTGGGCAAGATCCAAATCTGCCACGCGAGCTAATAAATCAACCTGAGCAAGCCCGACTTTAGCATCATGATCGCCCGGGTTCTCTGTCAAAGCCTCGCGATAGGCGGCTCGTGCTCCTTCATAGTCGCGTTCGTCAAGGGCCTGCAAAGCTTTAGCATGCAGAGGCGGCAGCGTCTTCTCTTCCTCTGAAGGTGCAGGTTCAAACCCACCGGGAAGCTGATACTGCACGGCAAGCTGCAAGACCTGTTTCAACATTTCTGAAAGATCCTGCGGGCTAATCTGACCGTTATAAAGAGGGGCCGGGCGACCGGCGATAACGGCCACGCCTGCCGGTACGCCGTCCATGCCAAACGCTTGGGCAGCCTCCGGAAGTTTCGTAATATCGACGGCGGCAAGCAGCATCGCACCTTCCGCCGCATTGACTAGGTTTTCGACGGCGTCTAGCATTTCAAGCGACGCTGGAGAATGCGGGGCATATAGCCCAAAGATCACGGCACCTTGAGTAGACAGTTGTACGTACTTCTGAAAATCTTCAGGTGTTGCAACATCGAAACGCCAGCTTTTCGCCGAATTGCTTTGTGCTGCAGTGGGTGTAGAAGTACTGATATCGTGACCGCCAAGCACTGGAGCGCTACGTACCGACGCGGGAATTTGTTCTGCTGAGCTTTGGGGGTTTGTTGGCAGTTGGTTCGGGGTGGGAGGAATTGTCATCGAGAATCCTTTGCGAGCCTCAGAGAAATTTAACGTACTCCCTAATTATCCCGCGCGACCCGCTGTTTTACAGGATTCTCGGCAATCGTTCGAGGTGCGCGAAATTTCAGATAGGCTTACTCGGTAGCTTTCTGCCTCAAGAATGTTGCGAGCGCATACAGTTTTCAGAGATGCCCGGTAGAATAGCCAGGTAAGCTTTATGAAAGGCAGACTATGTCCGATAGCTCGAATCCGCAAGCCCAGCAGACCCCTCCCCCAGTTCCCCGGGTTCCGCGGAAAAAGCCGGAGCAGGAAGAACACATGTTTGAACAGGACGGTTCCGCATCGTCTACAAAGCGCGAATCCCTGACTTCACATATTACGGGTACCATCAGCGATTTGACCGATAGCATCAGTCAGGCACGCTCACAACGCCGCAAAGCTTCTCTTCCTCCCCGCATCGCTCCAAAAGTCGATGAGGCTTCTGAACTTCATATTTATGAGAAAAGCTCACCGCTGCATAATCCTGTATCTTTCGGTTTCCTGACGACGGTTGGTGTTGGTCTGGCCCTGCTGGCTTACTACGCTTTTACCAATGTCGGCGCGCTTGTCGGCTGGGTCACTGGCGCTATCTTCATCGCGCTTGGGCTTGACCCCATTGTTCGTAAACTTGAGAGTTTCGGCGTTAAACGCAGTGCCGGTGTGGTGATTGTGGTTCTTTCCTTCGCAGCCATCATTAGCGGACTTGTGGTGTGGATTGTGCCTATTATCAGCGCACAGGCCAGCAGCTTTGTCTATCGGGCACCCGCTATTTATCAGGATTTCATCGATTCTGATACTTTCAAACGCATTGATGACGTTCTGCATGTTAACGACTGGGTTAATAACAACGTTCCAAAGTTCCTAGAGTCTCTTACATCAAGCTCTGCGGTCGGCGGATTCATGAGCAACCTAATTACTGCGGGTTCCACAATTGCGCAGATTTTGACCGGCACTATTATTGTGCTGTTCCTCTCGCTCTATTTCCTCTCATCAATGCGCACTATTAAGGCGTGGGGGTCGCGTTTGGCTCCGGCTTCCAAGCGGGAACGTGTTGAGGAACTTACCGAACGTATCACGGGTGCCGTTGGTAACTATGTGATGGGGCAGGGAGTTGTCGCTGTTCTCAACGCAACCTTTGCGCTTATCACCATGATTATCTTGGGGTTCTCATTCCCTCAACTTGTGGCTGTGTTCGTCTTGATTTTGGCCTTCATCCCATTGGTTGGCGGCGTAGCGGCGCTTGTTCTGGTGTCTCTTATTCTTCTGACGCAAGGCTGGCAAATGTCTGTCACATTTGCGATCGCCTATTTCATTTACCTGCAGATCGAGGCGTACGTAATTTCGCCGCGTATTATGTCAAAGGCTGTTTCGGTCCCCGGCGGTGTCGCTATTATCGCTGTCGCTGCAGGCGGTGCGCTGTGGGGCGTCTTGGGTGCGCTTATCGCGATTCCTGTCGCCGCATCGCTACTGATTCTGGTGAAGGAAGTCTTTATTCCCCGCCAAGACCATCGGTAAAACCCTTTTCTTAGAAATATAAGGATGCGCCCGCCGTTGAGAAAAGCGGCAGGCGCATCCTTCGTATAGAACGGAGTAGAGACAGATTATGGTTCAGTAATCTCTTCTGCGACCGGGCCGTTGTATTCGGTAGGAAGTGTGGTCTGCTGACCCGTCACCACTGAGACAAGGGCGTTGATCACGCTGTTTACCGACTTTTCACCCACCCAAAGGTGTTTACAGTTCTCAAAAGGCACGACCTGAGTGCGGGCTATTGATTTAAAACGCTCGCGCGCTTCGGTGGGGCGTAGATAATCGTCAAACTCCGGGATAAAGGCATAGAGCGGATTTGAGATTTTATTCCATTCGTCCAGTTCGGCGGGATGCACTCGGTGCAGCGGCGGAGAAAGCAGAATAGCCCCCACAAATTCTGATGCATGTTCTGGGGCATACTTGAGCACAAGTTCCGTACCGAAAGACCACCCGATTAACCAGATATTCGGCAGCTGGCGTTCTACGGCATATTGTAAGATCGCGTCAAAATCTTTTTTCTCGGCAAATCCTCCGTCGAACACTCCCTCGCTTGTACCGCGGATCGAAGAAGTACCGCGGGTGTTAAACCGCAGAACCGCAATATTTGCAAGCGCTGGCAGACGGAATGAAGCCTTCTTGTACACATGCGAATCCATATATCCGCCGTGCGTTGGAAGCGGGTGAAAAGTCACGAGAGTAGCTTTAATGTCCCCTTCGGGAAGTGCCAGTTCACCCACAAGGCGCTTCCCGTCAGCAGTTGTAACCTCAAAGTTTTCACGGCGTGCAGGAAGTACTGTGCGAGATTTAATGAGAACAGGCTGATCAGATTGGGTGAAAACATACCGTGAGGGATCAAACTCTCGGAGTTTTCCAGAGGACTCTTCAGTCGCCATAGTGTCACTTTCTTCGTTCTAACAGGTCTTCGCGCCCACGATAGGTATTCCGATTTCGTAATAGTTCTAAGCGCGTCTGGTACGCCAACAATGTTGGTGCCAGTGGCGGCGCTCATCAATGGCGCGAGAACGCCCCAGTGTATGGCTTTCTTGCCATACAACAAGATGCGCTGTTCTTGGCGAAATTGGACAGTTACATTCCGGGCACGTATAGGTTTTCAGAGCATTTACGGCGGGAATGTACTGCACCAGCCAATCACCAAAACGGTCACGTTCAATACGCGGCGCCGGGTCAAGAATACGAGATATATCACGTCCACCGGGTGCAGACCGCGTCCATTTGTTGGAGGTTGTGCCCGAGGAACGTTTACCGGGGTGATTCTTGCGTGCCATGCTTTCTATTCTAGCGTTCACTCTGACTGCGCAATGCGGTTACCCATCTTTTATCC
>ERZ773076.1148-NODE-1148-length-11777-cov-3.824006_pt1 | contig 11777 bp, 9 predicted proteins | sample MGYA00580613_ERZ773076 | MGnify/ENA primary metagenome ERZ773076 (study PRJEB29015, sample SAMEA2738005) | human oral metagenome | biome: human oral; feature: human-associated habitat; material: dental | place: China | collected 2057 ...
TTCGCCCTCTGGGGCTACCTGGGCTTCCTCGACGACGCTTGCCTACGCTGGGTGCGCGCCGGTTGCCCTGACGACCAGCGCCACAACCTCATCGACGCCGCCCTGGGCTGCCTGGAAGGCGCCCTGGGCGACTGGAGAGCTTAAGTAGCGGGCGTGCACTACCGACCGCCGCACCGCTGTACGCGTTTGCGGATCGGATGACTGATCGTCTTCGTCTGATTGTCTTCGCCGTCAGTACGGCTGCTCATGCGCCGCATCGTACGCAGACTCGTATGAATCAGACATGTTCTTATCGACGTTATTCAGTGCCCCATGATTCTCTGCCGGCAAGTTTTTGACCACCTGAATAAGCGCCTCCGACTGAGTTCCTTTCAACGGCCCCCCTGTGTGGACTTTTAATTCGCCGTCCGGCGTCAGCACTTCACCTACATCAACTCCTGGAATCTTGGCCACGGCCTTCAGTTCATCTTGAGAGTACAGTCCACTTTTAAGAAGTGTCATTCCCGAAATTTGCCGATTGGCGTTCACTCCAGCGGCCTTTAGCGCCGAATTCTTATCCTTAGCTTTCAGTTGCTGACTGCCATACAGTTTAGTTATCCCATTCTTGGCTCCTTCGGAGGCAGCACTCTTGCCCACGTTCGCCGCGAATTTGGAGCCGATCTCAAGAGTTTTGCTCAACTGATTAAATCCCGGTACTGGAATACCGCCAACTGCCATCGATGCCACGTTAGCCCAGGCAGCCGTTCTTGCATCGGCGTCCGCCTCATAGATCTCTGTTTGCCTAGCAATCGCCCCTTGCATGAACCCCCGCATACTACTTTGCGATGTTAAAGTGCTACTGAGATACTGACTGTTCCCTTGAGGAACATTTCCGGGACTTATCTGCATTTTGTTGAATGCCTCTTGAGATCCGGTTAGGCGGGCAAGCGCTGAATCATTCTGGCCGATCTGTCCAAGGACGTTGGTGAGTGCCTTGTTTGTCAGTAATGGTTGCCGGGGCAGATTCTTCGACCAGCCATACTTACCCATTTCGCCAGATACCATCGATTGAGGAGCGTCTGTTTCAGCCGACCGCTGTACACCATAGGGATATGCCGACATAGCGATGGAGGCAGCGTTTCTCGCCTTATCCGACAGCTCAATTTTAACATCATCTTCTCCAATAGCATTAAGGGCGCCCGACACGATTCCAGCCTGAGCAGCTCCATGAGAGGGAGCATCGCTACTTGAAACTGCTTGCTGAGCTGCAAGTAGCGTCCAGTCATCCGTCCATTGGTTATCCCCGATGGAACTTTGTTCGACAAGTTTCTTGGTGCGGGCCGCTGTCTTTTCAGCGTCCACTTCGCCTTCAGACCCTTTGCCGCCGCTACTAGACTTCCTTACCGCAAGCCACTTTGTAGCGGCACTAGTGTTTCCAGTCATTGCATGGACAACACCGAAAATTTCTTCGTCCTTATTCTCAATTCTTTTTGCAACGGCTAGCAACATAGTGTCGTCATAGTCCAATCCGACCCGCTCTTTCTTTCCATCCCCATCGATATCAACGCTTCGCGACGACGAAAAGATTCTATTGACACCTAGAACATCTTTTGCGTCCATGTCGTCAGTAAGCCGCTTAGCAAACTCTTTCGCCTGATTTTTCGACCATGTCTTAGATGCAGTAGAGACAAGATGCCCGAGCGCATCTACAACCTCGTCCCTCTGCCCCTGTGACAATCCTCTCTTAGGATCAGGATCGTTTTTCATGTAGGACCGCCCCTTAACAGGGGCGACGGGAATACTCCGCAGAACCCTTGGACCTATACGTTTCACAAATACTTTGGCGTACACAGAATCACTCTGATTAGCTCTGATTCGCTCAACTAAAGAAATCCATTTCTGGTTGGAAGGCCGCTCTCCGCCAGCATTGTACTCCTTGAGTTTCTGAGCGTCTTCTCTGGCCTGTTTGACCGTTTCCACCTGATTGTGTTCCAGCGCATTCTTCATCGTGTCCTCCTCGCCATCAGGAATGAAGTAAGAAATCATCCCGTTCGCCCCCATCGGGGTGATACCGCTTTCATTGGCGGCTTTAGCTGAATCCAGACGAGCTTGGAGTTCCTTGGTTTTTTCTTCCAAAAAACCGACAGTGCTTGAAACTCTGTTCTGAAATTGAGTGAGATCCGTCGGATAACATTGAAGTTCGTTAGCATGCTTCACGTATCCACGCTGTTTATATGAACTAGTCGCATAGCGGGTGAGGTTGGTGATTAGATGCTGCAGTCGCTCAGGATCGAGTGAAATGTAAGTCATCGCTTACCCCATTCTGCTCTAGGATCGGTTTTGTCGACAAACTGAGGCTCGCTATTCCATTCAGATCTAACTTTCCCTTCTTCTGAAGAGACGCACGAACAAATATCGCTGATCACACCAGAAAAATCGGTGCGCATCTGGTCAGCAAGCGTTGATTTCCATGCACTACCGCTACCGCCGAGACCATCGGTAATACTTTCTGCTGGAGATTTGTCTCCCGTCTCGGCAAAATCTGCTTCTAACTCCCTCACAGCTTTTTCAACCGTATCGAGAACATATCGTAGTGCCAGTTTCTTCTTATTAACAGCTTGCGACTTGTCATTTGGCAGTTCATAGGGAGCTGGCCCCGGTGTCGGATTAGGTTCTGGTTCACTCACGATGCGCTTTACCCCTTACAAGATCGAGTTCCAGGAATCCAATCGTTCATGTCGCTACATTCTGTGCTTGCACCAATCAACATTTGAGTGATTGACGCTAATTCACGAGATAGAAATCACTCTCCTTTAAATTGAACGAACAATGGAGATCACTGCGCCCGCAAATAACCTTCGTTGAGTTATATCAGCAAGAGTCGCTCTTGTTATATTACTGGTCGCCTTCTCTCTTTTAGTCGATTCTCGGTGTCCGTATTCAGAACCGGCCGTCTACCGTCACCATCGCGTCCAGTACCTTTGAGGCCGCACTCCGGTGGAGCGCAAATACCTCACCGACGGATATGTTCCATCCTCGGAGAACCTCAGTGCCAGAATGAGTCCCGTACGAGTCTTCGCCATTCGCCAGTAATGCCCGTTACTTCATCGATCTCGCACTGCAGCAGTCGGTCTGGCCTCCCAAACTGCCGTAGCGCAAGCCGATCAAGGCGACTCGGATGAGACGTTAGACGCGTGAAGCGACCGTGGCGGAAGCCGACCACAGCAACCGAGGCCGCCGCGACGGCTCCACCTTCCGAGAACATATGAAGGAATGTTCACGAACATCGTGGTGACCCAGGCTCACTCACGTCAATGGGAGTTCTCCCCATCCCGTTAACAGGCGCCTCGCAGCTCCCGACAACACCCATCTGCGCCGAGAGCGTTAGTCTCTACGGGTAAGAACGGGAGCTGTACCTGTCTGGAGAAGGGCTGTAAGTCGGTCTGATCCGGGAGGAGACGGCTGTGTCTGGCACGACCGGGGATGGTGGATGAGGCGATGATCGGTCCTGCGACTGGAGGGATCATTGATCAGGGGAGCCGCGCGGGCGGTTGCTCACCAGCGACGTGCTCGAAACAGCCTTGGAAGCGGCGACGACCGAGCACCTCGGTCATGAGCACGGCCGCCCCTACAGGCACGAATACGTGCAACGGAGCGCAGGCCGATGACCATGCTCACCAAGATCAGCCCGATGGAGATCGAGGCCCGGAAGGGATCGGGATTATGCGTTCGAGCAGGTGATCGTGCCCAGGCCGAAGCGCTAGTTGGAAGAGAACGATCAGGTCCTGCTCTCTACCGGCCACGCGCTGGCCGATCACGGGAAGTGCCTACGATCCGCAGACATCGACACAACTCCCCGCAGCCGCTTGATACAGCATATAGACCTCTCCCGGCATCGGCTCATAGAGGTTCATCACTTCACGCCGCAGGCTCCTCGGAATGGCTCTTCCTAGCCATGCTCAGACCATCCCGCTCTCACCATCCCAAAGGCCGGAAATCAGCGCGTCCAAACAACAGGGGTAAGCCCCTCCGCGCCAACCCCTGAGGATTGGCCACGCACTAGTGTCTTGTGTTGTTAGTTTGTTTTTGGTTGGCATTTGGTGAGGATCTCGTCGGGGGTCTTGGTCCAGGTGAATGGGTGGCAGTGCTGGTTCCAGCCGTTGATGAAGGCGCGGATCTTGGTGTTGAGGTCCTTGACGGAGGTGAAGACTCCTCGGCGGATGGCCGCACGGTCGATGACGGAGAAGAAGATCTCGACCATGTTGAGCCAGGAGGCGCTGGTGGGGGTGAAGTGGACGTGGACGCGAGGGTTGGCCTCCAGCCAGGCGCGCACCTCGGGGGTCTTGTGGGTTGCGTAGTTGTCCATCACCAGGTGCAGCTCGTCGTCGGGGTAGGCGCGCGTGACCTGGCGCAGGAAGACGAGCAGCTCGGTACTGCGGTGGCGGGGCTTGCAGACGGCTGTGACGCGGCCGGTGGCGACCTCCAGGGCGGCGAACAGGGTGGAGGTGCCGTGCCGGGTGTAGTCGTGGGTGCGCCGCTCGATCCTGCCCGGCGCCATGGGCAGCATCGGGGCGGTGCGGTCCAGGGCCTGGATCTGGGACTTCTCGTCGACGCACAGCACCACGGCGTTGTCCGGGGGTGCCAGGTACAGGCCCACCACGTCGGTGACCTTGGCGACCAGCTCGGGGTCGGTGGAGTACTTGAAGGTCCCCGACATCCAGGGCTGGATCCCATAGCTGCGCCACACCCGCGCCACGGTGGCGTTGCCGATGCCCAGGTGACGGGCCAGCAGCCGGCTCGACCAGTGCGTGACCCCGTACCTCTTGGGAGGTGGCGCCAAGGTGGCGGCCACGACCCGTTCCCGAGGCACCTGCCTGGGACGCCCCGAGCGGGGCGCGTCCTCCAGCCCCCGCACACCCCCGGCCTGGTAGCGGCGCCGCCAGGAGACCACCGTGGGGACGCTGACCCCCACCGCCTGCGCGATCCGACTGTTAGCCACCCCCTGAGCAGCCAGGAGCACGATCCGCGCCCGCCGCGCCAAACCAGCCGGCACCGTCGTGGCACGCAGCCAGGACTCGAGCACCTCCAGGTCACCCTCACGCAGAACCAGTCCAGGAGCAGGTCTATTCGCCATACCCCCATCATCCTAAACACCAACCACAAAACAACTAACAACACACGACACCAGAGAGCGTGAGAGCGGGCACGAACACCGCGTTAAGTATCCGAGCTCGACTGACCACACTGGCCCTGCATCTTTAGTTGTCCGACGTAGCGATCATTCAAATTCTCCCGAGTCAGAGACCGATCATTATATTACGTGACTAAGGTTCACGATTTATCAATAACGATTCCTCGACTTCTAGCCTTTTCACCAAAGCGCTCCTTAAGATTCTCAGCCTCATCCCGAGTGGCCTTCACGCCTTGATTGAGTTCAGGATTGTTAATCTGATCCTTAAGTTCAGTGACCCCGTCACGGAAGGTAACATTATAACGCTCAGGTTGAACAACATGACCATTCTTATCGGTGATCTTCATGCCGCTATAATTCTCAGAAGGATCCTCGTTCCTTGAGGCTTATTCATAGGGTGTAGGTGAATATGAGTCCGAGGATGGCTGTGATGGTTGTCGGGAGGGTTTCTAGTGGTCTTCTGTAGCCGGTGTGCAGGGCGCGCCAGGTCTTGATGTTGGCGATGACTCTTTCGATCTTGTAGCGGAGCTGGTTGACGGTCTTGTTGTAGGCCTTGTCGTCTGGGTGGAGCGGTAGGTTCGCGGGTTTTCTCTTGGGGGTGATCATGCCCAGCCCGATATACCCCTTGTCGCCGATGTGCTGCGGTGGTAACGCCCCGTCCGGGAGGTCGGCGGGTGGCACGTCAAGCAGTCCACAGCGGCGCAGGGCCTCGGTGTCGTGGACCCTTCCGTCGTGGGGGTCGGACACCCAGGCCAGGGTTCCTGAGAGGGTGCAGGCGACCTGGACGTTGAGCCCGGTGGTCTGGTGCTTGCCGGAGTACAGCTCGGGGTGATTCTTCCAGGACCAGCACTCAAGCAGGGTGCCGTCGATGATTAGCTGCACGGTGGGATCCAGGTCCTCCACAGTCGGCACACTGACTTCCAAGGCCCGGGCGATCAGGGGTGTGTAGGCGGTGATGACTCGGGAGGCGGTGGCCTGCGAGACGCCGTAGACCTCGGCGACAAGCCCCTGGGGCAGGTTGTGCCTCAGGTATGTCAGGGTCAGGCGCACGCACAGGTACAGCCCCAGCACCCGGGCCCCGAACGCCGGCAGGTCGGGATTCGCGGCGTGAATGGTCTCGCACAGGTCCACAACCTCGCTGCGAGTGATCCTCGTGCTACTATTCATGGCGGCGGTTTGTTCTTGGTTGAGTTGGCTTAGACACCAAAACTCTCTCAAGAGCAAGCCGCCACCCTACTTAGCGACACACCCCCCTTTAAACACCCTAAACACCCCTATGAATAAGCCTCAATGATTGATATGAACAACCTCAACCAACAACTACAACTCGGCCGCGAAGAACTCGCTGCAAACGACAAAGCAATCCTCTCACTACAGCGCCGTATTGCGATCTGGCGAGCAATGATCGATGAGAACGACGCCGACCTCTCATATCACATTCGTATCCGGCTCAATACAATGTGTGTCCGCCACGTACAAGATGTTTGGTATCGTGCTTTCCCTGATGATTCTGGAGTCGAAGATCTTCTCACGCTCGCACAGAATGTTGCAGATGGACAGGCCGATCCAGCAGAAGCAGAGGAGCGTGCACGCAGCTACTTTGAAGAGCTCCTCTTCGACGTGGAACTCGACAGCATCACCGAGCCAGCAACCTTCGTGGCTGATGCCGCAGCTAGTGCTGTCATGTCAGCCTGCCACCGAGATCTGTACTACGAAGTCGATATGGATAGCGATCTCAAGGATGACGATTTACTGCCAGATTCCCTCGATTTGAGCTACGCCTGCTCGGCTGCTGCTGCTCGCGGGTTGAATTGGCAAGCTGCCGAAGATGTTGATGTTAACGCTCGTCGCGCATTTTGGACATGGTACCTTGATGAGGCGATTCCTGCAACAATGAACGACTAGAATAGCCGTGCATCTATCAGTTAAGATCGTCAAGGTCAGTTCTTAAAACAGAATCATTAGCAGTATGTAGTCAGTTATTCCTACACCGAATCAGTTAGGCTTATTCACAGCATCCACCGAAAGTGCTGTGAACTGCGCAGATGCCAGCGTCGGCTAGTTCTACGAATAAGCCTCATTATATACTGTCTCAGACAGAGCCATCATTGACCTATATGAGTCCCTCATACAACGAAGATGAGAGTAGAATGTCCGATCTGCAACAGGAAACCACCCTAGACTACTACCAAGAGTTCGGCTTCAAGCGGAGAGAATCAACAGATCAACTACGCCAAGATATTGAACGCGTTCGGCGTCAATGGCGACAGCTAGCTGTTCTCAGTGGAAACAAAGGTGCTGAGGCAAGCGAGAAACTCCGCCTCCTGGCAGAAGCCGCCATTGTCTTCCAAGACGATGCGTCGCGCGAGGCGTACGACCAAACACTTCTGTCACAGCCAGTTGACGATAGTGCGCCCATCGACTGGATCGCCGAGGCACGGAAGTACTACTTCGTCGAAGATGACGACGCCGCCCGAGCCGCTGCCAGCAAAGCTAGAGCGGTACACGGCAACGATCCACAAAGCTACGTCATCTCAGCCTGGATCGAGCTCCGCGAAGGCTCACGAGCGGATGGCAAGAAAGAGCAGCGCAATCACTACAAACGCGCACGAGACCACGCCAGCAATGCCTATATCCTCGATACTCGCGAAGAGAATGTAGCTGACGTGAACTACGTCCGCGGCGAAGCATTCCGGCTGCTCGGCAAGCACAAGAAGGCAGTGGAGAACTTCGAGCGCGCCTTTGAAGTCGTCGAAGCCAGCGTTCCTTCCGACATGGCGTGGCGGGCCGCCTACTCGTACGTCGGTATCGACGACTGCGATACAGCTATCGAGCTCTGCTTAGAAGCACTTCGCCATAACGACGACTTGGATGCTGAGACGATGGAGTATGTTCAATATGCGTATTACTGCGCTATTGAACATGCATGCTTTTCGTTTGCCAATGAGGTGGACGAACGCGACTACATTAACGATGTGTACCAGTACCAGGAGGACTACCTTGTTGAAGACAGTTACCCAGCCTCACTTAGGAACCTCAGGAAGGAACTATCCCGCCTTGATTCGAAAGAAATACCCGAGAAGCGCTCCAACGGAGTTCGTAAGTTCCTCCAGCTGAACATTCAGAGACTGGAGTTCATGCAAAAACGCGTTGACATGCTCAACGCTGCGCCAAAGATTGACGACAAAGACCGCGAACTACCGAAGGTAAAAACAGCACCAAATCCCATCATTCTTGTTATCGCGGTAGTTCTGACAGTAGCGTCCATATTTGCCAGCTACGTTACGCCAAGCGATCTCAGGGACGGCAGCGAGCCTCCCATCATGATACTGATAATCTCCAGCCTGGTCGTCATCTACATGATCCGCCTAATCCTCTACCTCCAGAGCAAGGATGAGCGGAAACAGGCTGAAGTGCAATTGGAAGAAAAGATAAAGCAAACTGATGAAGCTCACAAATATGCAGATAACTATGGCCTTGGTCAGGTCAAGGCTATAACGGAGAAGTTGCGGAGAATGAAGAGGTAGAGCCAGGCTACCTTGCTCTACCGTTAGATTTCTTGTATCTCATGAGTCCTGCACTGCCGTGTCGTCCACAAGAAGTTGACCGACAAACTATTTAGACGTCCACGACAGCGACCACCATGAACTCCAAATGTAGCAGGCTCTCCGTCTAGCATAGAAGAACCATCACAGTCCCTTAGTATTGATAATGGTTCTTTAGCGATGCGACTCTAGTTGCCTCGCCCGATCACACGGTAAGATACGCTGAGGTTTTCTCATCGGGGTGATGGTGCTCGTGCCGTGAGTGTTGTGATGGCGGGGAAGGGCAGGTCGGGCCGGGGTGGGGTGGGGTGGGGTGTGTCGGAGCAGGGGCACGCGGAGCCGTGCGGCAGAGTTGTTTTCGACCAAGAAAACCTGCCCGCAAGAAAGGCTCCGCGTGCTGTCCTATCGTGCCACTCTCGACGTTCCCATCGCCACTGTGCGCACCATCAGCGGCTGGTTGACCGCTCACCGTCGCGCCTACGACATCCGCCCGCATCAGCGGGCCTGCACGACCTGGGGCCAGGCCGTCCTGGTGCTGCGGTGGCTCAAGGACGGCACCGATGTGCGGACCCTGGCCCGCGACGCCGGGGTCTCGCAGGCCACCGGCTACCGCTACCTGCACGAGGCCTTGGAGGTGGTCGCCCAACGATCCCCCGAGATCACCGACGTCCTGGACAGGCTCCGCCGGGACGGCGAGCCGTTCGTCTGCCTGGACGGGACACTGGTCCGCACTGACCGGGTCGCCGCTCGCACCCAGGCCAGCAACCACTTGTGGTACTCCGGTAAGCACAGGGCCTTTGGCGGCAACGTGCAGGTCCTGACCGATCACACTGGTTTTCCGGTGTGGACCGCTCCGGTGGAGCCCGGCTCGACCCATGACATCACCGCCGCGCGCACCCACGCCCTGCCGGCGCTGTACCGGGCGGCTTCGCTGGGGCTGCCCACGCTGGCGGACAAGGGCTACACCGGAGCGGGCATCGGCATCAAAGTCCCTGCCAAGAACCCGCACCCCGACCCCGACACCAGATGGCGCAACGAGCTGATCAGCTCAATGAGGGCTCCCGCCGAGAGGGCCAACGCCCTGATCAAGCACTTCAAGGCCCTCAAGCACGTCACCCTCGATCCCAGAGCCATCACCACGATCGCCGCCGCAGCCCTGGTCATCCTCACCCTCCACAAAGGCATCTGGTGAGAAAACCTCATTGTCTACGCTTTCTAACACTCTCGGAATGGCGTCCACATCGCAAATATGGACGCCCCAACACAAGCAGAAGTACGCACATAGCCTGGCATCACTTATCAACGATGACGGCACGCCGCCATATATGCCTTACGCAGTCAATCTGCTTCTTTCCGGGGCAAACCACTCGGCAACAAACACGATTGCTCTAGGAGACGCCACCGCCCGAGCCGGAGGAGTATTTGATTCGGAGTTTCTCTCGACTATTGCCAAGGACCTCCAGGAAAACGAGCAGAAGTCCTCGGGAGTGCCTTCATGGGAAATGAAGATGATGGCGAATATGTACCCTATGAGGAGGATGGGGGACTGGGATCCGTTTACCGGACTCCTTACTGCAATGGGCCGGAATCCTGAGGCGGCACTGAACTACTTCGTTCCACCATCAGAAGTAGTTCACGGAGACAATGGTTATACGGTAGAGGACTCACCGACATTCAGGTGGATCATGTCCCGCCACTGGGATGAGACAAGCATGGAGGGGCTGACTGCCGCATTTGCCGGCGTCTCTACATTCCGCGTTCCTGACGAAGGATCCAAGGATGAGCAAGCAGCCTGGATCACCGAGCAAGCCACGCTAGCACTGTCAGGCCTTAGCAATAAATCAAAGTTCAACCCAACCTGGTCTCCACTATCTCGCCAGAACACGGCCATCATGCTGGGAAACTCTATGCCAGACGTTGATGCCGCTGCACGCAAAAGTGATGCCTCGCAACCATCAAGTCCTTCTGAGAAAAGTTATCCAAAGGTATGGTCCGCTGTTCGCACAAAGGAAGTTCGAGCCCTCCTTCAAGAGGTTGGAACTGACGATACCGCACTAGCCACACTCGGAGAAGCAGCATCACGTTTCTGCGCCGAAAGAACGAAGGCTGACTCAGATATAAAACAGTACACCAATAGCTCCGCAGAAACAGCAGTGAAACAAATTGGAAGAGATTGTGGGTCCAATGACTGGATGATCGGCTTCATATTGGGCGCAGCTCAGAAGGGCAGAGAACTCGATAAAAAGGAGGAGGACGCGGGCATTAATTTCCTATTCTCGGCATTATCGAACGGCTTGAAGTTCATTCCCTCACCCCAGTCTGCCGCACTTGGCTCCGCCGTTTCTATCGCTCAGTCCTATGCTCTGGACTATACCAAAAGCGTGGTTACATCCAGCTCATCAGGCAGCACGGCAATGAGTGGCAGCGCAACAAGTGACTCCGAGGATGACCCCAATGGTGACCCTTATGAGTCAGCATGGAGAGCGCAGAATATAGCCAGCGCTTTCAACGCCCTCGCAGAAGCGGGCCTTATTCCTGATGACGCATACCTTGATGCTAATGGCCAGCGTTATAGCTATTTAAAGGCCGACGGGACCATTGATATGGATAAGTTCACAATCGAAGCAAACGGGTCGAACATTAAGACGGTCGCCGACTACTTCTCCGCTCTGAATAACCTGTCTGAAGATAGCGATTTCAACGTCTGGGGAGCCGAGGACACAAGCAGAGAAACGGCATACAAGTTAGGCGTCGACGAAGGCCGTAATGACTAGGAAATTCTCTGGCTTTTCTCCGTCGTCCACTCGGACGCAGTCCTTTCCTCATGGATCGACCACCCGCCCGCCTCATGATCCACGACCGCTCGGCATCACCGATTCGTTCCATCCCGGGCCCTCCATGCGGTCACCGCTCGTCAGGGACAGTTCTCCGAGATAGGCGTCCCCGCTGCATGACTGCGTAGCAGTCATGCAGCGGGGACAGTAGTGAGTCTGGTGGAGTAGGCCCGCAAAGGTCTCAGGGGCACGACCCGGCCGCAGGGACCTCAGCAGCCCAGAGCGCTG
>ERZ773076.1151-NODE-1151-length-11748-cov-3.293167_pt1 | contig 11748 bp, 15 predicted proteins | sample MGYA00580613_ERZ773076 | MGnify/ENA primary metagenome ERZ773076 (study PRJEB29015, sample SAMEA2738005) | human oral metagenome | biome: human oral; feature: human-associated habitat; material: dental | place: China | collected 2057 ...
TAAAGAGATTATTTGTTAGACGTGGATTTGAATTAATAGAAAGTATGAATGGAGAATTGCCAGTCAAGGCAACAATTCATAGTGCTGGTGTTGATTTTATTGCTAGTGCTGATATAAAGATTCCTGCTTTTAGATTTAAGGGAAAGGCTACGTTAGTGCCTACTGGCATAAAAGCTTTTATGCCTAAGAATGAATGCTTACTTATATTTGCTAGAAGTAGTTTTCCTGTTAATTATGGATTAATTATGAGCAATGGAGTAGGTGTAGTTGATTCTGATTATTATAATAATCCAAAAAATGAAGGACATATAATGTTGGAATTTAACAATTTAACTAATAATCATTTAATTATTAAAAAAGGTGAGCGAATCGGTCAAGGGATTTTCTATAAAGTACCAAAAGTAAGTTATGGAGTACGATTGAAAGGAGATAAAAGAGGTGGAGGCTTTGGAAGTACAAACAGATCAAAATAAACAAAATTTTAATGAGGTTCAATTAAAAATGTATAATCACATTTCATATTATGGTGTAAGAATTGAACCTTATGTGGAAGATAAGTTTCCAAAAGAATACGAAACACATGAATTATTTGAAGTACTTGGTGCATATTTTACAAAAACAGCTAAAGTGCTAAAAGAGCTGCATTTAAAAGAGGAGTGATCTATTATGAGTGTTCTAAATTACAGGGCATTTGTTGATAATAAAATGTATAAAATGGTGGAGTGGAGGGGTGATTTTATTACTTTGAGTAGGAAATATGAAAGTAAATATGTTCAATCAATCAATGTTAAGCGTGAAGATATATTTATTATGCAGTCTAGTGGACTTAAGGACAGAAAAGGTAATGAAATATTTCATGGTGATATTGTTAAGAATTCTGATAAAGATATTGGAATAGTTAGATTTAAAGATGGTGCTTTTGAAGTGGACTTTAAAGAATATATCCCTGTTTTATTAGGATTAATTAATGATGATCTAGAGATAATAGGAGATATTCATAGAAATAAAAAGTTACTTGATAAAATTATTGATAAAAATAAAAAAGTAATATGCATGAATAAAGTTGAAAAAAGATTGTCCATAAAAAGGAAAAGAACGCCTAAAAAAGACGTTCAATGATTTAACTACATTATATCTTAAATAATATAAAAATGCAATAGATAAAAAATAAAAAGTAGGTGAGTATTATGTTGCTCTTTGATGAACAGCCAATAGTTTTTGATAGGACGTTGGCAAGAGAAATAGGCGATAGACACGCTACAGTGTTGCAGCAAGTTCACTATTGGATAGAAGTTAATAGGAAAAAGAAAAATAAGGAAGTCTATAAAGATGGATATTATTGGACTTACAGATCTATTAAAAAATGGCATGAAGAAGAATTTGATTACTTGTCATTCTCTACAGTTAGAAGAACATTCGATGACTTAATAGGGGATGGATATCTAATCACTGGAGAATATAACAAGTTCGGAGCAGACAGAACAAAGTGGTATAGGGTGAACAAAGATAAAATCAGTAAACTTTATGAAAAAATTACTAATGAAAAACATCTGTCAAATATGGCAAATGCAAATGCTCAAAATGAGCAAATGGAAATGCCCAAAATGAGCAGTTCTGAAATGCTCAAAATGAGCCAACCTATACAAGAGAATAATAAGAGATTAAATAAAGATAATAATATATCATATCAATCTAATAATAATATTATATATGTTCATGAAAATGAAAATGTGAATGAATTGAATGATTCTAAAAATATAAATGATAAGTCTTTTCGAAAATACAACACACAGTATTTCAGAGATAGCTTTGGGTATTCCCGAGTCAGTAAGAATAAACAAGTAGAGCTTGATAAGTGGATTAAATATGCAGTTGATATTTGTTTAATGCTACCTGATACAAAGCTGCACATCGGAAAGCAGACTATAACCGCAGGGGTTGTTGCTGAAAGATTAGCTGAATTGAGGTATGAGCATATTGACTATATTTTCACTAGATTAAGCCAGGTTAGTTATCCTGCTAATCATAAAAATTATATGTTGGCAGTACTGTACAACGCTAAAGAGCAATATGAGAGTAGTAAATCAACCTTTACTGGTGGAAATAATGCTCAAGGTAGATATGTAGCTCCAATGCCAGATTATTTGCAAGAAAGAGTGAATAACAGAGGTAGAGAAACAAAAGAAAGAATTGTTACTGAAGAGGATGAGGCAGCATATAATGCTTTAATGCAGGAATTACACGGAAAAGAACGCAGTGATGTTTGATGATAATTTCTAATTAGGAGGTTATCGATTTGGAGTTTGTTGAACCGTTAAGAACTCAAGAAGAACTAGATGCAATGAATTATTATTTTAAGAGTAGGAGTGAACGTGATTATTTACTTTTCTACATGGGAATCAATGTAGCGTTTAGGATAAGTGATCTATTAGGACTGAAAGTTGGAGATGTCAGAGGTAGAGATAAAGTCAGAAGACGTGAGATGAAGACTGGGAAGTTAAGAGAAATGATTATACTACCTAAATTAAAGCGAGTGTTAGAGGAATACTGCTTTAATAAAGATGATGAAGAGTATTTGTTCAAGTCAACACGTTATAAGAACTCAAATAGACCAATTACAAGGACTCAAGCCTATAGAATACTTAAAACTGGTGCGAAAGAGTGTGGGATAAAGAATATAGGTACTCACAGCTTCAGAAAAACATTTGGATATCATTTCTACAAAGAGAGTAAGGATGTAGTAACGCTTATGAAATTATTCAATCATCATGATCCTAGTATTACATTAAGATATATAGGAATTGAGAGAGATGAAATGAGTAAAGCAGTAAAAAAATGGGGTGGACTGTAACCTCATTTATATTTAAAACTATACTATGTAACCATTAAGGAAAAGATTACATTGTATAAAACAGAGTATATTCTAAACGCTGGTAATAGGGCGGTTAGGATATATATATCAGATGTAACAGTTTATAAGATATGTTACATATATATTTAATAATTCAATCATTCAATCAATCATTCATAAATAAATTTAAAGGAGAATAATAAATGATTAATAACGTAGTTTTAGCAGGAAGATTAGTAAGAAATATAGAATTAAGACAAACGTCTACAGGTAAGGAAATGACTTATTTTACCTTAGCAGTAAATAGGAATTTCAAAAATGAACAAGGAGTACAAGCTGCAGATTTTATTGGTTGTGTTGCTTTTGGGAAAACTGCGGAGAATATGGCACGATTTCTAAGTAAAGGTAGTTTAATAGCTGTAGAAGGTAGAATCTCTACAAGAAATTTCCAAGGTAATGATGGTAAAACTGTTTATGTTACTGAAGTAGTAGCAAGTAGTATAACTTTCTTAGAGAGTAAGAAGCAACAAGGAAATACTAATCAATATGGACAAACACAAAATGGTGGTTATAGCCAACAAGCTAATAATGATTTTGGAGGATTTGAAGATAATATTGATTTCAATATGGGGTGGAATCCATTTCAGGAAGATTAATTAGAGGTGTAAAGATTTGATTAGTGAGAAGTTTAAGGAATATATTTTTATTGATGAAGAGCATGAGATATTTAAGGGGAGAATGGTTAGATACAGATTTCCTAATGGATATGGTGCTTCAGTGATAGAAGGTGAAAAGAGTTATGGGTTAGAGCTTGCAGTATTAGAATTTTCTGAATCAGAATATGGAGATACAGCATCAGAATTTACAGATGATGTAATAGGTTTTATAGATGATGAAGAACTAGATGAAATATTAGAAAGGATATCAAGGTTAGGAGAAGATGGGAAAGAAGAGAGTTAGGAATACTTTTGGATATAGCAAGCCTGGGCAAAAGAAATTAACTCGTAGTCAGGCAACTGAACTAGCAATAAGTGAGATTGAAGAAGGATATACTAGACGATTACAGAGAGAAGTTAATCTTAAGGTTGCAGATTTCATAGGAGATTTTTGTTTAGCCTTAGCGTGGAGCTTGCGAGCAAATCATAATTATGGTGCAAAACGAATTGAAAGAACTATTAGAGAAATGTTTGAAGTAGTTAGTGATGCAAAAATGAAAGAAGCTGGTTACTTTTTATTTGATTTAGGAGAAACTAGAGAACAATTACTAATAGAAACAGGACTAGACATTGAACCAGTCATAGTAGATGAAGTAAATAAACATCTAGAGAGGGCAAAAGAGTTTGCAATAAAAAGTGGAGTATTCAAAGAGAAAGTAGAGGTATAGAGAATGAATAAAAGACAAGCAAAAAAATTAGAATTAAAGAATAAAATAAGTGATATTAAGAAAGATTATAATTTACAAGATAAAAAAATAGAAGCCTTAAATATAAGAGGTGATAGTTTTTTTGAAGAGACTAAGAAGTTAACGGAGCAATTTAAAAAGCAAGAAAAACTACTAGAAGCAACTAAAGATAGTTTTTCTAATCTTTTACAAACTCAGATACATTTAGAACTTGAGAATAGCAAAAGGGCAGATGAAATGAATAATATTATAGAAAATCAAAAAGAACGTATCCATAAGCTAGAATATAGCGTATTTGGAATGGCAATTTTAATGATAATAGTATTTGTTTCAGAGTTGATTAAGTGGTTAGTATAGGAAATTATAGTAATATTTGAAAGAGTAGAGGAAATGAGAACATGTTCGATGAAATATTAATAGCAGTTTACTTAATTCTTGTAGGTGCTTTATTCGGAGCAGTGATTAAGGATGTTAGTTTGAATAAGATTAGAGATGAAAATTTAGTATTAAAAGCAGCTAATGCACAATTAAAAGAACAAGTAAAAGAACTAGATTATAAACAAGCAAAATTAACTAAAAAAATAGCTGAATTGAATGGAATAGGAGGATAAGAGATGGCGAATTGGTGTGAAGGATATTTAAAAATAAGAGGTAAAAAGAAAGATTTAATTAATTTTATAGAAAATGAGTTTGTAATAGCAAAAAGTGAAAGTGTTATTTCAGAAATTGAATACATCGACGTAAAAATGGAAGATGATGGTTTGGGCGAGTGTAGGTTTGAACATGAAAGTTCACATTTAAAAAAAATAAAGCTAAAAAATACTAGAAGATTTTTTATAAAGAGTGAAGAATTATCATTTTATTACGATGAAGAAGATGAAGATGCTATTTGCCATATAACATTATGGATAGAACAAGCGTGGGCTGTCATTGTTCAACCACTTCTAGTCGAACATAGCCAAAAATATTCATTAGATTTTAATTTATACGCTAGTGAAAATGGTATGAAATTTGAACAGTATATCACTGTTATTGATGGAAGATTGGTGAGATATGAAGAAAAAATATATAATGATTTCAATTTTGAAGCTATAAACCCAAATTTAGGAGGATAACAAATGATTAAAAAGATATGGGATAACATAGAGATTATACTAATCACACTATCAATGTTGTTAGTAATGTTCACAGCTGGATTGATATTAGGAGTATATGTATCAAGCAACACGATAGAAGAACTTTCTAACGACAATATTGTTAAAGAAAGAACTATCCAGCAACAAAAGGAACGTATTAGAGAATTACAAATACTTAAGCAGTTGAAGGAGATTTACGGTTAATGAATTATAAAGAATTACAAGTGGCAAATGATTTAGTAAAAAAAATTAGAGAAATTGATTTTCACTTAAAAATGACTGAAAGGTCTCTTAGCGATATTAGAATAAGTGTAAATAGTCATGTAATTTTTTTTGATAATAAGTATAAACAAAAAGTTGATAATGCTTTAAAAAGAATTAAAAACGAACTGGTTGAGGAGTTGAATAAATTAGGTGTAGTGGAGGATAAGTGATGAATTTTAGAGAAATAAAAGAAGCTAATAAATTAATTGATGAATTAAAAAAATTGGATAGTTTTATACTGGACGTTCAAAACCCTACAAGAACTTTAACGGTATCTACCAACTTTAATGGAGTAACAATAATAAAGAAAGAACATAGAATTCAAGTTATACAAGTGCTATTAGGAATGAGAGGAGAATTGGCTGACGAATTGGAAAAGTTAGGAGTTACGGAGTATGATGACAATGATTAAAAGAGTAATGTTTTGTAGAATTCAAAATTTACATATCTCTCAAACCTCAAATTGAGGTTTGGAAAAGAAATTTTGATTATTAAACTTTAAAAACTAATTATATACAAAAAAATGGACCGACACCGATCCAGCCATAAGGCAATGTAGATAAATCTTTATTTGAACTCGAATGTAAATTTTGAATCTATCTTCATTATACAATTATTTTCTTTAAAAATCAACACTAAACTTCGCAGTTATCTTTATCAAAAATATATACTAACTCCTTATAATCTTCGTCGCTATAGTTATTAAATTGTTGTGTTTCTATATTTATTATGTTTATTTTATTTAAACAAATTTCTTTATAGAACTTTTTTATTTCCTTATCATCAAAAACCGCGTGTAAGCCAACTAAAAAAATAACTTTTGTACCGCACAAATTATTAAGAACTTTCATATATTTAATCATTTTTTCCAAATAATTATTTTCTTCTAAATGAATTTTCAAATTTCCTAACTTTAATAGAGACATTACATCTATTTCTTCATCTTGTTCTAAATCCAAACTGTTATTAAAAATAAGACTTTCAAAGTACTCTTTTATCTGAGATATTAGTTTATTATATTCTATTATATCTTCTTCTACTTGCTTATATAGTTTTGCATATACCTTTGTTAAGACTTTTTTATTATTTATGTCTATATTAAATAAATCACTTATAAAATAACTATACTTATCAAAGGCTATCTCCTTATTTTGCTCAGATAAAACAAAACTTCCCTCTAGTCCCTTATGTTGCCTTAACAATTCTAGAATTATTTCACGATAATATATTTTATTTTCAAATACTAAAGTATAGATAGTATTTTCTTTTAACTCTATTTGTCGATGCCACTCCCTATTTATAATTTTCATAATTCTATAAACCTCTCATCCGAATCTACATAATCTGTTTGTGTTTCTCCTACTAAAAATTCCATTTTAGAAAATTGCTTTTCTGTAACTTGTAGAATTTGTACTAAACCTTTTACAGGACAAAATCTTCGTATATTCTTTACTACTAAATCTGCGCTACCTTGATTCATAGCCAATCTAACATATACAGACTCTTGCATCATAATAAAACCATTTTTTATCAAATTTTTTCTAAACTTTCTATAATTTCTTCTATCTTCTGATGTTTCAGTTGGTAAATCAAACATTACTAATATTCTCATAAATCTATAACTCATATTTATACATTTTCACATACTCTAAATCATTTTCTACTAAAGCAGAAAAAAGACTACGACAATATATCTTTATGGCATTAGCTACTGTTTGATTCTTATCATCTATTACAACAGTTTTATTTAAAATATTGATAAGTTTATTTTTATGATCTTTTGTAAATTCTGTCCCTTCCAAATTATACACTTCTTCATCTATCAAAATTCTAAAAGGTTCCATAAAGTCGCTAGAGAGATTAAATTTATTAAAGGGATTCCTATGACAAAGGCCTAGTTGTGTAAAATATCCAGAAGAAACTATTTCTCGATTAAATGCTGAAAGAATTATCGAGTATCCATAATCTAATGCTGCGTTAATGAAACACTCTTTATTACGACTAAATTCCATACCATAGAGTGCATTAAAATAAACTTTTGCTGCGAAGCCTTCACGATTAGAACTATCATTCCATTCTAATTCTGATAAATATTGTTCTAAAAGCTTGTATTCTTCTTTATTTAATTTTTTTAAAAATTGCATTTGATTAAAAATTTTTTCATAGACTATTCTTGTCCAAATTCTTTCTTTACTTTCTTTACTCCATTCAAGTTGATTTTTGTATTTTAAACTCGTATCATGACTACCATAATATTGTATTAATTCTGAACTAGGATTACGTTTTTCATCACAAAATATAACCTTTATTTTATTTTTTACCAATTCATTTAGAAGAACGGCGGTAAGACTTACCGCCGTATTTTCTACAATAACCATATAAATTTCGCCTAAACTAATTTTTTTAACTCCCGCTTCTTGACGTACTGTCATAAAGTTAAGACTATAGTCTAGTTTTGCTCTTTCCCTAATTACTACAGTTCTCCAAGTCATCATTCTTCTCCCTAATTATTACTATTTCTTTTTCATAAACTCCTGTTACCGACTGTTCTATTATTGAAAATTGAGATTGATTTGATAAATTAAAACTACATACTCCTCGACTAGATGTTATACCAATTTTTTTAAAATCAAATGTAGATTTTTTATTTGTTAAAAGATTTAAGATTTCTAGCAATATTTTGGCTTGCTCATCCTTGGTAATATTTTTAAACTTATCTCTTACTTCTACTGTTGATAACTCATTATATTTATTAGGTGTTTTTCTAATAAATATTCCAGTATTCATTTTTTCTACAAGAATATTATATAGCTGAGTATTTTTAACTTCAGTTATATTATTCCAACGTCCTGCATCTTTATTCTCTTTATTCTCTTTTTTCCAATTTAAATATTTAGTTAATTCTTTTATATATAACTCACTTTCCTTATCTAATACTACTTGAACAGCACTGTCATAGAAGAAATTGTCATTAGTTTTTCCACCCATGTAGTAATAAAAATTATTTATTTTTAGAGAACTACCTATACACAGTTTTCTATATTTCAATTTTAAATCTTTTCCTGGTAATTGTTTCTGTGCGTATTTTAACAAATCTTTATCATTCTTTATATTTTGAGCTATATATATAGGAATCGGTACTACTCTAGTAATCTTTTTCTTACCTTTTTTACTATCTAAAATATATTCAAAAATTGAATAATAGGCAATTTTAATACTTGTAAATCCTCCATATCTTCTAACATCTTTAATTTTATTATCAGTAGTTTTTAATGGGTAATATGCTCCTTCTTTTGCCTTTTCTGCTATTTTTGCTTTATAGACTGTCGCATCATATAAAGCTCCTTTTTGTTCTGCAGTTCTTCTTGTTACTAGGATATTGTTATTATTCATTGTTTTCTCCACAATATGAACTGTTTTATCCATTTCCCATGCCACTGTATTAGCATTTTTTACATCTGTGTAGAATAGAGTATTTAATGAATATTTTCTCGCATCTTTTTTATTTTTTATGAAATTATAAACATTTCTTGTGAACTTAACATCATAGACATTTCCTACTACTATATTTAAATAAGCATCTTTGGCATGATGATAGTCATTAACTTCACGTGCTTTAATTAATTTTTCATTATTTTCAGCTTTTCTATTTCCCTCTTTTATTTTCCCGAAATTCTGTCTAAATGCACTTACATTTTCTGCTTTTGAGTAACAAATAGCTGTTTTTGGATTTAGCTCACCTAAAATCGTTGAAATAGCTTTTATCGCTTGTGATGTTTCTACTAGTTGGCGAGCGATAAATCCTGTCAGTTCATCATCGTTAAATTCTCCTGTTCTTACTAAACGATTATATTTTTCATCAGTTATTAGCTTTTTTTCTTTTAAGAAACGCCAAAGTCTCTTATTTTCTTCTGTTTGGAACTTTCTTTTAAGAGGAAATATATCTCCTTTTTCCTCATTGCTTTCTCGAGTTACTAAAACAGTATTATTAAAACTGTCATCCTTCACTTTGCTTTGAGGATAGATATGATCTATATCATATTTATTATTCTTTAAAAGATTATTTAGCTGTATTTTCTCACCAGTATACATACAGCGACCTAATTGTGTATAGTATAAATATAATTTCTTAGCTTTAAGTTTTGATGATTCTTCTTTAACTAGTCTATCTTTATTAATAGAAAAATCTAATGTACTATTTAATTCTTTTTCTAGTTCAAATATCTCTTGATCTTTTATAGTTTTATATTTAGCAATCAAATCATTTTGGCGTGAGGTAGGTACCTTATTAGACCCTTGATTTTTCCTTGTTGTCTCAACAAATATTTTAGTTGGAGCACAACCAATTATATTTTTTAGTTCTTCTACTATTCTAACAGTTTGCCAAATAGATCGCTTAACGGCTGGACTTACATAAAGATTTTCTAAAATGTCTGGGGTTATTTCCGTTATATCTTCTTTATTTTCTTTATTATAACTTTTAATTTGATTCATATAATCAAACTTACCAGCTAACAGTTCCATAAAGAGAATTGTACTTTGTCGCATAGCGCCTATTATATTTAAACATTCACCTGTTTCTTCATTATATAGTTTTTCACTCACTAATTCTGTTAATAGTTTTCTACTTAGTGTCCCCCAGTCTTTATAGGTTAATCGTGACATTTTTTCTATTTCATCAGTTGTGTAAAAATCTCCATAAACTTTTTTAATTTTCTCTTTTATTAATTTACGCGATTCTCCATACAATGTAATCCACAAAATAATACTTTCTACACGTTCTTCATCAAATTTGTCTCCAAGAATTTTTTTAAAATCACGATATGATTTCAAATCATTTTTCACTATATTATCTATTCCTGCAATTTCACCTTTACCATCGATAAATCCTTCTGTTTTTAAAAGTTCTTTTATAGTTTTTTTAGTAACTTTTTTACCTTGTTCTTTAAATAGTTTGGTTATTATAATATTGCGTGCTTCTACACTAATTCTATCACCTTCGTATTTAAGCGCATTTAATTCATTTAGTAAAGCATATTCAGAATATAATAGTGAATTTTTAGGAAGTACATTTTCTCCTGCAAGATAGGTGCACTTATTTGTTAAATTATTAATAAATGCTTCCGCACTTGCACTCTCATCTATTACATCTTTAAAATTCCATGGTGTAACCGCCACACCTTCCATACCTTCTTTACGGATTGCCCAAGAATACCCATTATTTTTTGTATCATGATGTGTATTTAATGGCCCTATATAATACGGTATTCTAAATTCAAGTAATTGAATAACTTTTTCTCGTGTACTATAGCCACTATTATCTTTTTCGCTTAAAAAACTATAGTATTTAGCTGCATTGTCTAAAATTCTTATAAGTTCTTCTTTATGTATTTGATAAGGTACTACTGAATTATCTTTTGTTCTTTGAAGCGATAAAAACTGTTCTAATTCTAAATCTTTAATTATTTCAGCCTTAACTGAACTTTCTTCTAATTTTGCTAATTCTTTAACTAGGAATTTCTTGAAGTCTTCATAATTACATCCTTTACCTTCTTCACTCTTGCGAATATAGTTTACGTAGTTAGTTCCTTTATCTTTATCTTCTTTAAATATTGACGCATATAATTCAACTTTTTTATCTTCAGATAGTTTAGAATCATTTTTTACAAGATTTTTTAATTTTAATAAATCATCTCTATGCTTCTCAAAAAGTTCTACTTTAGATTCTGATAGTGTTTTTCCTTCTTTTTTAATATCTGACAAAATAATACTATCATAAACTAGCTTAGCTAAATCAAGTAATTCTATATAATTTGATAATACTTGTTCATAATCATGACGAACTTCTTCATAAATTTTCTCTTTAAATGATACAGATTTTATAGCCGCATCTAATTCTTTATATTCGTCTATTGCGAATAATTTATCTAGTGAAGTTTTTCCACCAAAAATCAATCTAAACACTTCTAATAATTGTTTTTCCTTAGGATAAAGTTTCTTAAGGTCATTTACCTTATCGGTTAAAGTTTTTTTCTCTAATGAAATATCCGCAATTTTATTAACAATTTCTTCTGTTACATCAAATCCTATATGAA
>ERZ773076.1152-NODE-1152-length-11741-cov-3.164214_pt1 | contig 11741 bp, 9 predicted proteins | sample MGYA00580613_ERZ773076 | MGnify/ENA primary metagenome ERZ773076 (study PRJEB29015, sample SAMEA2738005) | human oral metagenome | biome: human oral; feature: human-associated habitat; material: dental | place: China | collected 2057 ...
GTGACCAAGCCGTCCTCCTTCCGCGAACTGCTGGCCCGCGTCCGCGCGGTATTGCGCCGCAATCAGATGGTCGCCGAATCCGACAGCGCCTCCGATGATGATATTCCGCTCGTGTGCGGCGACATCTCGATGAAGATCGGCCAGCATGAGGTGAGCGTGCGCGGTGAGAACGTGTTCTTCCCGCTCAAAGAATTCGAGCTGCTGGAATATCTCATGCAGAACAAGGGTCGCGTAATGACCCGTCACCAGCTCATCGACCGCATCTGGGGTTCCGATTACGTCGGCGACACCAAGACGCTGGATGTGCACGTCAAGCGTGTGCGTTCCAAGATCGAAGAGGATCCTGCGCACCCGAAATACCTGACCACCGTGCGTGGATTGGGATACAAGATCGATGCCCCGATCGAGTGAGGGACGAGTAGACGAATACTGTTCATCTACCGTTCACCGATTTTGGCATCCGGCACCGCAAACGGCCAATAGGCTTGAAATTGTCATGAAGAACGATGGCGACACCAGACAATGAACCTAGCAACGTACGCCATCAGAATGTTGACAGAGGGAAAAGAAACAATGCGTAACTCCATTCTCGTACGCTCCATCGCCGCCGTGTCCGGCATCGTTATGCTGGCTTCCGTCGCGGCCTGCGGTGACAACACCGCCGCCACCGATTCCTCCTCGGCCAAGTCCAGCACCACGACCGAAGCCGTGTCCGGCAACTTCCAGGGTGCAGGCGCCTCCTCCCAGCAGGCAGCCGTCGAGGCTTGGATCGCCGGCTTCCAGGGCACCAATCCGGACGCCAAGGTCGCCTACAACCCGTCCGGCTCCGGCGCAGGCGTCTCCACCTTCCTGACCGGCGCCACCGCATGGGCCGGCTCCGATGCCGCTCTGAGCGATGACGAGGTCGAGCAGTCCAAGAGCGTGTGCGCTTCCGGCAATGCCTTCGACATTCCGGTCTACATCTCCCCGATCGCCGTCGTGTTCAACCTCAATGGCATTTCCGGCAAGGGCAAGACCCTGAACATGGACGCCGAGACCATCGCCAAGATCTTCGACGGCAAGATCACCAAGTGGAACGATGATGCCATCAAGCAGCAGAACCCGAAGGTCGACCTGCCTGATCTCGACATCACCGTCGTGCACCGTTCCGACAAGTCCGGCACCACCAAGAACTTCCTGAGCTACGTCAAGGATGCCGCCGGCGACGCCTGGAGCTACGAGCTTGGCGAGAACTGGCCGAACGAGGTTGGCCAGGGCGCCAAGGGCACCTCCGGTGTGATCTCCACCGTGCAGCAGGCCGACGGCACCATCGGCTATGCCGATGCCTCCCAGGCCGGCGAGCTCGGCACCGTGGCAGTGAAGGTCGGCGACGACTACGTGCCGTTCTCCGCCGAAGCCGCCGCCAAGGTCGTGGATGCCTCCCCGCTCGACGAGTCCGCCACCGGCGACAATCGCGTGGTCGTCAAGCTCGACCACAACACCACCGAAAAGGGTGCCTACCCGATCGTGCTGGTCTCCTATGATGTCGCCTGCCCGGCATACAAGGACGCCAACACCGCCAAGTTCGTCAAGTCCTGGCTCACCTATGTGGTCAGCGACGAAGGCCAGCAGACCGCTGCCTCCGCAGCAGGTTCCGCCCCGCTGTCCGACACCATGCGCCAGAAGGTCCTCAAGTCCATCGACGCCATCGAGACCAAGTGAGCGAGCGGTTCCGGTGACCGGCAACTGATCGCATAATTCAGGCCGCAGCCGCAGCAAAACGTGGCTGCGGCCTGAAGCGGTACTTACGGCATGTCGTCCGGAATCCGATCGCAAGGCTCGTAAACATACGCAAGTTAAGGAGAACCCGTGAGTTCGCAAAGCAAAACGGCTCAGCAGCCGGTAAGCGGCAAGAACGCGGATAAGGTGTTCAAGGGCGTGGCCTACGCCTGCGGCATCCTGATCCTCGTGGTGCTCGCCGCCGTCGCGCTGTTCCTGCTGTTCCGTGCGTGGCCGCTGATCGGCGGCGACCAGAAGGCCAACAGCGCCACCATCAGCAACTTCACCGGCGGCAAGGCCACAAACTTCTGGGGCTACGTCGGACCGCTGCTGTTCGGTACCGTACTGATCTCCGCCCTGGCACTGCTGATTTCCTTCTTCGTGTCGGTCGGCATCGCACTGTTCATCTCGCATTACGCACCCAAGAAGCTCGCTACGGCGTTGAGCTATGTGGTCGATCTGCTCGCCGCGATCCCGTCCGTGATCTACGGCCTGTGGGGCGGTCTGATTCTGGTGCCGGCCATCTACCCGTTCTGGAACTGGGTGGCCAAATATCTTGGCTGGATCCCGCTGTTCCAAGGCCCGGCCGCCAATCCTTCCCGTACCGTCGCCACTGTGGCCGTGGTGCTCGCCGTCATGATTCTGCCGATCATCACCTCCATGTCGCGAGACATCTTCATGCAGACCCCGCGTCTGCAGGAGGAGGCCGCTCTTGCGCTTGGCGCCACCAAGTGGGAGATGGTCAAGCTCGCCGTGCTGCCGTTCGGCAAGTCGGGTGTCGTTTCCGCCTCCATGCTGGGCCTGGGACGTGCGCTCGGTGAGACGATGGCCGTGCTCATGATTCTTTCCCCGGGGCTCAACTACTCCATCAAGCTGTTGCAGGCCTCGCAGAACCAGACGATCGCCGCGAACATCGCCGCCCAGTATCCGGAGGCCAACGATCTTGGCGTTTCCGTGCTGATCGGCACCGGCCTGGTCCTGTTCCTGATTACCTTCGTGGTGAACTTCATCGCCCGTAAGCTCACCGAGAAAGCGAGTGCATGATGTCTGCCGCGCAAAACAACGCTTCGCCGATGGACGGCGCTCCCGCCATCGACTTCGACAAGTTCAAGCCGACCCGCTCCTTCACCGCCGCACGCAAGCGCAAGGATCTGGTGATGAGGGTCCTCATCGCCCTCGCTTTCATCGTGGCCCTGATTCCGCTGATCTCGGTGCTACTGACCACCATCATCAACGGCGTCAAGCGACTGAACCTGAACTTCCTGAGCTATAACATGACCGGCGTGGTCGGCGGTAATCCTACCCCGTCCGGCGGTTACGGCGGCATCCTGCACGCCATCATCGGCACGCTGGAGATCACGTTCGGCGCCATGGTCATCTCCATCCCGATCGGCCTGATGTGCGCCGTGTATCTGGTGGAATACTCCAACCGTGGCAAGCTCGCCCGCGTGATCACCCTGCTCGTCGACGTGATGAGCGGCATTCCGTCCATCGTGGCAGGCCTGTTCGCCTTCTCGATGTTCACGATTCTGATCGGACCGGGCACCATCAACGGTTTCGAAGGTTCCGTGGCTCTCTCCCTGCTGATGCTGCCGACCGTGGTCAAGTCCTCCGAAGAGATGCTCAAGATCGTGCCGCACGATCTGCGTGAGGCCTCCTATGCGTTGGGCGTCACCAAGCAGCGTACGATCACGAAGATCGTGTTGCGTACCGCATTGCCGGGCATCGTTTCCGGCGCGATTCTCGCCGTCGCGCGAGTGATCGGCGAAACCGCGCCGTTGCTGATGACCGCAGGCTACATCGCCTCCACGAACGTCAACCTCTTCTCCGGCCAGATGACCACCCTTCCGGTGTACGTCTACCAGGAATATTCCAAGCTCAACGCGAACTGCCCGGCTTCCGCCGACGCCTCGTGCGTGACCACCATCCCGATGGAACGCGCCTGGGCCGCCGCTCTCGTGCTGATCCTCATCGTGCTCATCCTCAACCTCATCGGACGTCTTGTGGCGAAGGTCTTCGCCGTCAAGTCGGAGCGCTGATCCCGGAGCCGTCGCGCAAGGCGCGGCTGAGGGTAGTCTGAAACTTAGCAAATAAATCATAAGGAACTCAAATGGGACAACGTATTGATGTCAATCATCTGAACATCTACTACGGCGACTTCCTGGCCGTGGAAGACGTGAACATCAACATCGAAGCCAACAAGGTCACCGCATTCATCGGGCCTTCCGGATGTGGCAAGTCCACCGTGCTGCGCACGCTCGACCGCATGCACGAGATCATCCCGGGCGCTCACTGCGAAGGTGAGGTGCTGCTCGAAGGCAAGAACCTGTACGACAAGGACATCGACCCGGTGGCGGTGCGCCGTGATGTCGGCATGGTGTTCCAGCGTGCGAATCCGTTCCCGACCATGTCGATTCGTGAGAACGTGCTTGCCGGCGTGAGGCTCAACAACCGCAAGATCTCGAAGTCCGACGCGGACGATCTGGTCGAGTGGGCCTTGCGTGGCGCCAACCTGTGGAACGAAGTCAAGGATCGCCTTGACAATCCGGGCATCGGTCTGTCCGGTGGTCAGCAGCAGAGGCTTTGCATCGCTCGCGCCGTGGCAGTGCATCCGCAAGTGCTGCTTATGGATGAGCCGTGCTCCGCACTCGATCCGATTTCGACCCTGGCCGTCGAGGATCTGATCAACGAGCTGAAGAACGACTACACCATCGTGATCGTGACGCACAACATGCAGCAGGCCGCCCGTATCGCCGACTACACCGCCTTCTTCAACCTGAAGGCCGTCGGTCAGCCGGGTCATCTCGAGTACTTCACCGATACCACCACGATGTTCAACAACCCGCAGAACGAAGAGGCCGAACGCTACGTTTCGGGACGTTTCGGCTGATCGGCAAAGCCAATCTGCCGAAACGTAGCGACGGTCCGGCGGGCCGTCGCAAGCTAGCTTGAGCTAGTCAGCGGATTGTGCTTCGCGAAGCGAAGTTCCGTAATTGCACGTTTCGGCCGATCGGCAAAGCCAATCTGCAAGGCTCCCGCAGGAATCCCACCTGCGGGAGCCTTGGTATACGCGCTTCCTTCTCGTGGTCTCCTACTCCTGACCTATGGCGATGCCTATCCGATAATCGTTGGAAAGCAAGGACTCGGTCCCGGCGACACGCATTGTTGAGAATCATTCTCATTTTGCGCTATGATGATTGCGATACATAGGTTTGAGCAGGAAGAACATCATGAAGCGTATGGTACAAAGGGCGGTCGCGGTGGTTGCGGCGATCACCATGCTTTCGGCATTGGGTGCGTGCGGCGGCGGTCAGCCCGCGAATGGTTCCGATGAGGACGCCATCAACGTGGTGGCCTCCGTCAATCAATGGGGCACCGTGGCGAAGGCTTTGGGCGGTGGCAACGTCAACGTGACCAGCATCATCAATTCCACGAATGTGGAAGCGCACGACTATGAACCGACCACCGCGGACATCGCCAAGTTGCAGAAGGCGCAGGTGATCGTCGTCAACGGCGCCGACTATGACTCATGGGCCGTGAAGGCGGCGAAGTCCACCAAGGCGAACATCGTCAACGCGGCCGAGGTAAGTGGCAAGAAGAGCGGCGATAACCCTCATGTCTGGTTCTCCGCGCAAGTGCGCGAAGACACGGCCAAGGCGATCACCGCGGCCTACAAGAAGGCCGTTCCGAGCAAGGCCGATGATTTCGACAAGCTGTATGAGCAATGGCAGTCCAAGGAGAACGATCTCGCCAAGAGCATCGCCGAGGTCAAGAAAACCGCTGATGGGCTGACCTATGCGGCGACTGAATCCGTGGCCGATTATCTGGCGAGCGACCTTGGGCTGAAGGATGTGACGCCGACCGGTTATGCACAGGCCACCGCCAATGAAAGCGAACCGACGCCAACCGACATCAAGCAGTTCACCGACGCATTGGAATCCGGTGAGATCAAACTACTGGTCGTCAATACACAGGAGGAGACCGATCTGACCGGCAAAATCACGGACGCGGCGAAGTCCGCGAACGTGCCGATGGTGGAACTCACCGAACAGATGCCGGACAAGTATGATTCGCTGACCGCGTGGATGGAGGGTCTGATCGACGAATTCAGCGCAGCCATTCAGCAGGCGGGCTGATGCTCGTTCCTGCCGCGGTCGGTTTGGGTCGGGTCGGCAAGTCCCCGTCGGCCTACGCATGAACGCGTCGTGAATGCAACAGTGCACATAACGGTGCATATCGACATGGGCGACTCACCGCACGGTGGAGTCGCCCATGTCGTGTATTCGGAAGCGATCCGGACTTGGAACGCCCGAGGATGACTACAGAATCGCAGTCACTACGAAGTCCAGGATGAACAGGATCGCCACTACCCAGATCACCGGATGTACGTCCTTGGCCTGCTTCTTGCAGGTCTTGACGATGCAGTAGGTGATGAAACCGCCGGCGATGCCGTAGGAGATGGAGTAGCTGAACGCCATGAACACGGAGGCGAAGAACGCCGGAATGGCTTCGGAAATGTCGCCCCACTCGATTTCCTTGAGCGAGGAGGCCATCATGCAGCCGACCACGACCAACACGCCTGCGGTTGCGGCGCTCGGCACGGCGGAAATGACCGGGGACAGGAATGCGGACAGGGCGAAGCAGACGGCTACGACCACGGAGGTCAGACCGGTGCGGCCGCCGGCGGCGATGCCTGCGGAGGACTCCACGTAGGTGGTGGTGTTCGAGGTGCCGCAGATGGCGCCGATGGAAGTGGCGATGGAGTCGGCGAACAGGGCCTTATCCATCTTGGAGGAGAAGCCGGAGCCGTTCTCAAGGGCCTCTTCGTCAGCGGCGGAGAAGATGCCGGTGCGGCGTCCGGTGCCGATGAAGGTGCCGATGGTGTCGAAGGTGTCGGACATGGAGAACGCGAAGATGGTCAGAATGATCATCGGCAGCTTGGCCACGTCGGAGAACAGCGCCGGGAAGCCGTCGGCGGTGAAGATCACGCCGAAGGTCTGCGGCAGCTGGGCGAAGGTCTCGGAGATGGACACGGAGTTGGCCATGGTGGTCTGACCCATCGGGATGCCGATGATGGCGGTCAGGGCGATGGCGAGCAGCATGCCGCCGCGTACCTTGAGTACGGTGAAGGCCACGGCCAACAGCAGACCGATGAGGAACAGCCAGATGGTCGTGTTGTTCATGACGGCCAGGCCGGGGGTGGCCTGTACGGTGTCGCCGCTCTTGGCGTCGGCCTTGGTGGTGAAGGTGAAGAAGCCGACGTTCAGGAAGCCGACGTAGGCCACGAACAGGCCGATGCCGCCGCCGATGGCGTTCTGCAGCACTTCCGGGATGGCCTTGATGATCATCTTACGGATTTTGGTGACGGTGATGATGATGTTGATCAAGCCGCACAGGAACACCATGCACAGCGTCTGCTGCCAGGAGAAGCCGAGGCCGAAGCACACGGTGTAGGTGAAGAAGGCGTTCAGGCCCATGCCGGCGGCCTGCGCGTACGGAACGTTGGCGAACAGGCCCATCACGAGCGTGCCGATGATGGCCGCGATGATGGTTGCCAGGAACACGCCGCCCCACGGCATGCCGGTCTGCGACAGGATCTGCGGGTTGACGATGATGATGTACGACATGGCGAAGAACGTCGTCAGACCGGCCACGATTTCCGTGGATACGGTGGTGCCGTTCTCCTTCAGATGGAAGAACTTTTCCATATTCTCTATCTCTATCTTTCTTGGGTTGGTAGGAGCGGGCCGGCTTGTGCGGGGCTTGCTCCGGCGAGAATCGCGACTCGCCTAGAATCATAGGATTCCGAACGAGCCCAACCGTAGCACTTCCATGAGTCATGCACATTGCGTGAATCTTCCGAGAGAGGCTCGAGAGGCTCCTTCGGTTTTCGCTGGATTCGATTGTCGGCCGGACACGACACGCCCGGAGCGGGTTAGTCCAGCGTCATCCGTAAGTTATTCATCTGTAAACCACAGACCGTTGGTTGGAGTGTGCAAACACTCACGAAGTTTGGTTCGCCAAGCCAACGCAGGTTGAAGAACATACGCCCGTCAAGGGTATGCCGCTTAGCGGTCGAATGTTGCTCTGCCTGCGTGCAGGGCTTTTTTGTTGCCCGGCGAGACGTTCCGAACCTCACAGTCAATGGCCGACTAAGGAAGGAACTCCATGAAGAGGCCCGAAAAGGAAGCGGTGGTCGCCCAGCTTACGGATAAGTTCCGTGACGCTGATGCTATCTACCTGACCGAGTACCGCGGGCTTACCGTTCCGCAGATCTCTGAACTGCGTGAAAAGCTAGGCCGCGATACTTCCTACACTGTGGCTAAGAACACGCTGATTCGCATCGCAGCCAAGGAAGCTGGCATCGAAGGTCTCGACGAGATCCTCGCCGGCCCGACCGCTGTGACCTTCGTGAAGGGTGACTTCATCGAAGCTGCGAAGACCCTGCGTGACTTCGCCAAGACCAACAAGGCACTGATCATCAAGGGCGGCTATGCTGATGGCACCGTCTACGATGCCGAAGGTGCTCAGAAGCTGGCAGACCTCAAGTCTCGCCCGCAGCTGCTCGCCGAATTCGCCGGCGACATCAAGGCTACGATGTCCAAGGCCGCGTACCTGTTCAACGCTCTGCCGACCAAGGCCGTGCGTACGATCGATGCGCTGCGCGAGAAGCAGGAAAAGGCTGCCTGATTTCACTGCGGCTCGCCGCATGAATCGACAACTGAAAAGAAAAGATACAAATTTTAGGTGACGGTTACCTCTTCAATTTGACCCCGTCGCCAAGAATGAAAGGAAGCCATTATGGCTAAGTACACCAACGATGAGCTGCTCGAAGCTTTCGGTGAGATGACCCTGGTTGAGCTCTCCGAGTTCGTCAAGGCCTTCGAAGAGAAGTTCGACGTCGAGGCTGCCGCTCCGGCCGCCGTCGCCGTTGCCGCTCCGGGCGCTGCTGCTCCGGCTGAGGAAGAGAAGGATGAGTTCGACGTCATCCTGTCCGCCGTTGGCGACAAGAAGATCCAGGTCATCAAGGCCGTCCGCGCCATCACCTCCCTGGGTCTGGCCGAGGCCAAGGCTCTGGTCGACGGCGCTCCGAAGGCCGTTCTGGAGAAGGCCAAGAAGGAAGACGCCGAGAAGGCCAAGTCCCAGCTCGAAGAAGCCGGCGCTACCGTCGAGCTCAAGTGATTCGCGCGGCTTGAAGCCGCAATCACCATGCTTGGAGAAAACCCCGTTTGCTGTATGGCAATCGGGGTTTTCCACTATATGCGCAACCTTGGCAACCGTTGGTATGAGGCGGATTGCACGCGGTGGCTGTTCGCCGGTCGGGGAAACACAGGGTCGTCAAAGAGTGGGTGAGTATGGTGTGGCGGCGTGAACAGCAAGCAATCTCAAAAAACCAAAACCAAGAAGGATGCCGATGCCGAATATGCGGAAATGACACAGGGTCCGCTCCGCTCACTGATCATCAGGCTCGCCGTCCCGGCAATCATCTCCAATCTCGTAACCACCATCTACAGCCTGTCCGACACGTTCTTCATCGGACGTCTCGGTACCGCGCAATCCGGTGCCATGGGCATCGCCTTCAGCGTGATGACCGTAATCCAGGCCATGGGATTCTTCTTCGGCAATGGCGCCGGTAATTCCATGAGTCGCGAGCTTGGCAAACACAACGACGCACGTGCGGCCAGACTGCTCTCCGTCGGGTTTGTCGGAGCCCTCGCCTCAGGCCTGGTCATCACCGTGGTCGGATTGGCCACGCTACACCCGCTGGTGCGCATGCTCGGGGCGACTCCTACGATCGAGCCATACGCCGTAACGTATCTGATACCGCTGCTCGTCGCAGCTCCGATGATGTGCGGATCCTTCGCCTTGAACTGCCTGCTGCGCTATCAGGGCCTCGCTTCGCTCGCCATGATCGGATTGGTCACCGGTTCGGTGCTGAATCTCGTATTGGAACCGGTATTCATCTTTCTGCTGCACATGGGCATGTTCGGCGCCTCATTGGCGACGGCGATCTGCCAGACCATCAGTTTCGTCATTCTTGCAGTGCTCGGCATGACATACGGCGTGGTACATTTCTCGTTGCGGCAATGCCGGATTACCGTTCCGCTCGCCCGCGAGATCGCCGGTGGCGGACTGCCTTCCATGATTCGCAACGCGGCCGGCACGCTCGCCGTCACCTGCGTGAACATCGCCGCCAATCCGTTCGGTGACGCGGCCATCGCCGGTATGGCCATCGTCATGCGCATCATGCTTGGCGCGAACTCCATCATGATCGGTCTTGGACAGGGCTTCCAGCCCGTTTGCGGGTATAACTACGGCGCCGGCCTCCATCAACGGGTGATGAAGGGATTTTGGTTCTGCGTGAAGGTCGCGACCATCGCGATGCTTGCCTTCGCCGCGATCATATGGATTACGGCACCCGATCTGGTGCGCGTCTTCCGTGACGATGCCGCAGTGGTGACGGTCGGTACCGCCGCGCTTCGGTTCCAATGCTGCACATTGGCGTTGAACGGATACAACATGATGGCCAACACCATGCAGCAGACCATCGGCAAAACCGTGGCCGCCTCCTTCCTTGCCTTCTGCCGTCTGGGACTGTTCCTTGCGCCGATCGTGCTCATCCTGCCGCATGTGTTCGGCATCACCGGAGTGGAATGCGCTCAGTGCGTCTCGGATGTGCTGACGTTGATCTGCACCATTCCGGTGCACAGGCGCATCCTTGACGGATTGAAGCAATCGTAAATCGCGCTCTGAGCGGTCCGGAGGGCGAAAGTCACCACTACAATGGGGGAAATAGGCGGAAGTTGTCAATTTGACGCGTCATAATCCTCCATAACATGGTGAAGCATGACACAATGGCAGTAGTGTTGTGTGCGAAAGGAAGGCCGGAACGGTGAGCGAAGATCAACGAACGGCGCAGCAGTGGATCGTCGGGGTCGGTGAAAGCGACCTGAAAACGGTGAAATCCGGCGAAAGCGTCGAACTTGGACGCAAACCGCTGCGGCCGCTGGCGGATGACGGATATTCCCGTCTCGATATCGCGGATTCCAACAAGTCGATGTCGAAGCGTCATGCGGTGTTCGCCGTGGACGATAACGGCACCGCGACCATCCGTGATCTGAACTCCACCAACGGTTCGTTCGTGGTACGTCCGAACGGTGAACTGATGCGCCTGCCCTCCGATGTCGATTTCATGTTGCCGAGCTCGCCGATCACCATGCAGTTCGGTGATGTGAAGGTCACGTTCCGTCGTGAGCGAGTCGCTGCCGATGCCGAAGCGAAGCCGGCGGTGGCCGATCTGTTCGATTATGCGCTTGCCGATGAGGGACCGCAGGAGCCCGATGCGGCCGACATGTCGGTGGATGACATTCTGAATCTGCGTGCCGGCGAACCGACCGCGCTGTTCAACGCCCGTAATGTGGCCTCTCGCGTGGACGCGCTGCATAAGGCCGAGCGGCAATCCTTTGCGCCGGTACGCGCCGGCGAGGCCGAATATGAAGTACTGCCGTCGGTATCGCTGGTGCAGCCGCAGGATGAGGCGCACGACGATGCTCCGCGCGATTTGTTCGCCGATGCGCAGGCGGAAGCCGATGCGCGAGCCGAACGGGATCGGGAGGACGTCGAGCTGACCGACGCCATCAACCACCTCCCCACCGGAGCCCGCGGCATCCGCAACGCCCGCACCGCAATCCACCTCACCGACGCCCGCGCCGAGTCCCCCGGCGAGTCCGTCTCGCGAGTCCGCATGTGGCAGGCAACCCTGCCCCGCCCCGACCTCCAGCACGAGGTCCGCATCGACGGCGAGCTCTACCGCCTCGACTTCCTCTGGCCCCACACCATGGTCGACGGTGAGTTCGACGGCCACATCAAGTACACCAGGAACAGCTTCGGCAAGGACACCGAGCAGACCGTCTGGAACGAGCGTCAGCGCGAGCTCACCCTCATCCGTGCCGGCTACGACGTCGCCCGCTGGACATGGAAGG
>ERZ773076.1154-NODE-1154-length-11723-cov-13.011656_pt1 | contig 11723 bp, 7 predicted proteins | sample MGYA00580613_ERZ773076 | MGnify/ENA primary metagenome ERZ773076 (study PRJEB29015, sample SAMEA2738005) | human oral metagenome | biome: human oral; feature: human-associated habitat; material: dental | place: China | collected 2057 ...
GTCTGAGCCTAAAAACTAGAGAGCGAAGGGCTCAAAATTTATCACGGGGCAAAGACATCAGCTACTAAAGTAGCGATGTCTAACGCCAATCACTATAAGGATTGGCTAGCCCCCTGATTAACTCGGTTAGCCCAGTAAAATCGACTGGCTTAACCTCGTGTAGCAATGAAACTCCATCAGGAGTTTGCTTGCGTCCGCACTTTTTACGAAAGTATTCATTGGTAGTTTTGATTTTAATTCAGTATAAGAAGTAGTAGACAAGGCAGGTTCGCCCGTTTCTATCAGGACTGGCGGTCCCAATGAGTCTCTTAACTGTCCTAAAAATTTAGAAGAAAGGGAACATCTATGACACAAGAAACTGTCATTGAAATGCGGAATATCACTAAAAAATTTGGTGATTTTGTCGCTAACGAGCATATTAATCTTGACGTCAGGTCTGGAGAAATCCATGCCCTGCTAGGTGAAAATGGTGCTGGTAAATCAACTCTGATGAATATGTTGTCAGGCTTGTTGGAGCCAACAGAGGGAGAGATTTTTCTAAAAGGTCAGGTTGTCAAGCTGGATTCACCTTCTAAATCAGCCAACCTGGGTATCGGTATGGTTCACCAACACTTTATGTTGGTGGATGCTTTTACAGTCACAGAAAATATTATTCTGGGAAGTGAAGTTACCAAGGGAGCCATGCTGGATTTGAAGAAGGCTAGCCAAACCATTAAGGACCTATCGGAAAAATATGGTCTGGCTGTTGATCCTGAGGCTAAGGTTGCTGATATTTCTGTTGGTGCCCAGCAGCGGGTGGAAATCCTCAAAACCCTCTATCGGGGAGCCGATATTCTCATTTTTGATGAACCAACAGCCGTTTTGACTCCTGCAGAGATTGCTGATTTGCTGGAAATTATGCGTAATCTTGTCAAGGAGGGCAAGTCCATCATCCTGATTACCCATAAGTTGGATGAAATTAGGGCTGTCGCTGACCGAGTGACGGTTATCCGTCGGGGTAAATCCATTGAAACAGTTTCTGTGGAAGGAACCAGCAGTAAGGAACTGGCTGAAATGATGGTCGGTCGGGCCGTCTCCTTCAAAACTGATAAAAAGGCTTCCCAACCCAAAGATACAGTTCTGGCCATCAAAGATTTGGTAATCAATGAAAATCGTGGCGTTCCAGCTGTCAAAGGCCTCTCTCTTGATGTCAAGGGGGGTGAAATTGTTGGGATTGCCGGAATTGACGGCAATGGTCAGACCGAGTTAATTCAAGCTATTACAGGTCTTCGCAAGGCCAAGTCTGGCTCGATAAAGATTAAAGGACAGGAAGTAACAGATGCTAGTCCCCGCCATATTACGGAGATGAGTGTCGGTCATATTCCTGAAGATCGTCATCGTGATGGTATGGTCCTAGAAATGACTCTGGCGGAAAATATGGTCCTGCAGACCTATTATCAAGAGCCTTTCAGTCACCATGGTATTCTCGACTATAATTATATTAATAAGAATGCTAGACGCTTGATGGAAGAATTTGATGTTCGGGCTGCCAGCGAATTGGTTTCGGCCGGTTCCCTCTCGGGTGGTAACCAGCAAAAGGCTGTTATCGCTCGCGAAATTGACCGTGACCCTGACTTGTTGGTTGTCAGTCAGCCGACACGGGGCTTGGATGTCGGAGCTATCGAATATATCCGTAAGCGGCTAGTAGCTGAGCGTGATAAAGACAAGGCCGTCATCGTTGTCAGCTTTGAATTGGATGAAATTCTGGATCTATCAGACCGGATTGCGGTTATTCATGATGGTAAGATTCAAGGTATTCTTGATCCTAGTCAAACCAATAAACAAGAGCTGGGTATTTTGATGGCTGGTGGCCAATTAGAGAAGGAGGAAGCCCATGTCTAAAAAAATGCAGAACTGGACAGTGCCTCTGATTGCTGTCTTCTTGGGAATGTTAGCAGGAGCTGTTCTCATGCTCATCTTTGGCTATAATCCTATCTTTGCTTACAATGATTTGTTGTATACTTCCCTCTTTTCTTCTGTTAAGAATATTGGTGAAGTATTGGCACAGACCGGACCGCTTATTTTGATTGCCTTAGGTTTTGCAGTATCCTCTAAGGCTGGTTTTTTCAATGTCGGTCTTCCGGGACAAGCTCTGGCAGGTTGGTTCGTTGCTGCCTGGTTTGCCCTCCTCCATCCCGATTTTCCTAAGCCAGTTTCAATCTTGGCAACAGTTCTGATTGCTCTGATTGCTGGTGGTCTCATTGGAGCTATTCCTGGTATTCTCAGGGCCTATCTGGGAACCAGCGAAGTTATTGTCACCATTATGATGAACTATATAGTTCTCTATCTGACTCAGGGGCTGATTGGTAATTTTTCAAAATCGATTATGAGAACGACAGAAGCCACCCAAAAGGTTTCTCAGTCGTCTTCCTATCAAACGGACTTTCTCAGAAATCTAACCGAGGGCTCTCACTTTAACCTGGGCTTCTTTATGGCTTTGATTGCCGTGGTCATCATTTGGTTCCTGATGAAGAAAACCAAAACCGGTTATGAAATTACAGCGGTTGGTCTTAATCCAAATGCTGCCCAATATGCTGGGATGTCTGCCAAGAGAACGATTGCCCTTTCTATGGTTATCTCTGGGGCCCTCTCAGGTCTGGGAGGAGCAGTCTATGGTTTGGGTTACTTCGAGAACTTCTTCGAGCAGTATTCTTCCCTGCAAATCGGTTGGGATGGAATGGCGGTAGCTCTCTTGGCTTCCAACAATCCGATTGCCATTCCCTTTGCCGCTCTTCTCTACGGAATCCTAGCTATCGGTAAAACTGGTATGCAGGATGTTCCTCAAGAAGTTATTGATGTTGTTTCGGCTTTGATTATCTTCTTTGTTGGATCTAATTATATTATTCGCCGTTATATCAAACTGCGTAAGCAAACAGCTAGCAAAGGAGGAAAATCATGATAGCAGTTATTGCCACAATTGTGGCTTCAACCCTCAGTTATGCGACTCCCTTGATTTTTACCTCAATCGGAGGTACCTTCTCTGAACGTGGCGGTATCGTCAACGTCGGTTTGGAAGGTATCATGGTTATGGGTGCCTTCTCAGGTGTTGTCTTCAATCTAAGCTTCGCTGATCAATTTGGTAAAGCAACTCCCTGGCTTGGCTGTCTGGTTGCTGGTTTGGTTGGCTTAGTCTATTCTTGTCTGCATGCTTTGGCGACGATTAACTTTCGTGCTGACCATGTGGTCTCGGGTACCGTCCTCAACTTGATTGCCCCATCTTTGGCGGTCTTTCTCTGTCGTTTCCTCTACAATGGTAATGGGCAAACACCAACCATCAAGGTGAATTTCAGCACCAGTTCGGTTCCACTTCTCAAGGATATCCCGATTTTGGGCCGGATTTTCTTCACCAATATTCCAATTTTGGCTTATGTGGCGATTATTTTCTCCTTCCTTGCCTACTTCATTATCTTTAAGACCCGTTTTGGTCTGCGTCTGCGCTCTGTTGGTGAACATCCCCAAGCAGCTGATACTTTAGGAATTAATGTCTCTCTCATGCGCTATGCCGGTGTCCTGATTTCTGGTTTCCTCGGTGGTGTTGGGGGTGCAGCCTATGTCCAATTGAATTCTAATAACTTTAGTATTGGAACAATTGTTGGGCCAGGTTTCATCGCTCTGGCAGCCATGATTTTTGGCCGCTGGAATCCAATCGGAGCTATGCTGTCCAGCCTTTTCTTCGGACTGCCGCAGTCTCTGGTTAACAGTACCAGCCAAATTCCAATTTTGGCCCACATTCCAGGACCATATCTGAAAACAATCCCTTATATCATCACTATCTTGGTTCTGGCCGTCTTCTTTGGTAAGGCCGTCGCTCCTAAGGCAGATGGTGTCAACTATATTAAATCTAAGTAGAATTTTTATCAATCAAAGCAGAAGGCTAGAATCAGCAGATCCTGGCCTTTTAACCTATTCTTTAGAATGTAACTATGATAAAATGGAAGTAGTGAGAACAAGTATTTTTATAGAATTGGGAGTTTTGTAAAATGTTAAAAAATCAAATTACGGTTCACTTTCATAGCAGGAGTGAACACTATGAAAATTACAGCATGTGGAAATGGCTGGATGGCTACTGGGGAGAGGACGCCTTCTTTAGCGGACAGGATGACTTCGGCTTGGTCGGACAAATCAATTATCCATCGGAAAACTTTGTCCGTCAGGTAAGTCTTCTGGTCAAGACGACCGATTGGTCCTCCCAGACCTGTGATTATGCAGTTAGGCGTTTCTTGGGCGATGCCCCCAACAATATCTGGATTGTCGAAGGTGATAGCAATGTCTATTATTCCAAACAGGTAGCTCTAACTAGCCCCCTCTATACTGGCCAGGACAATACTGCCTTTGATATGGGGATTAGAGCCAATGATTTTGACCACCGTTGGGCTTACCAGGGTTGGTTAGGCTTTCGTTACCAGGAGAAGAAGACCAAATTCAAGATCTGGTCGCCCCTGGCGGATCGGATTTACCTCCTTCTTTATGAGAAGGACCAGGCACCAGCTAAGATTATTCCCATGGGAAGGGGCCGAAAGGTCAATACCGACCACCACGAATTAAACACACATGGTGTTTGGTCTGTAACCGTTGAGGGAAATTTGGAGGGTTGGTCTTATCAGTACCGTATCTATCACGAAGAGAACTTTTACCAAGATACTAGAGATCCTTATACTAGGGCTCTCAGTTTGGATAACAAGAGATCGTTAATAGTATCGGATTGGAGCTTACGTCCCCAAGGTTTTTCAGTTAAACAAGGCAAGGCAGCTCATTGGCGGGGCGGTAATGCCTGTGCTTCAGTCATCTGTGAGCTGCATGTCAGGGACTTTACCAATGATAGCTCGTCTGGTATAGAAGAGAACTTGCGTGGGACTTTTCTAGGAGCCTGCTACCCTGGGAGCCACAATTTTGCTGGCGATTCGACGGGGATTGATTATATCAAATCTATGGGCTATTCCTATATTCAATTACAGCCCATCTTTGATCATCATAAAACTTATTCGGATGAAGGAAAGATTCTCTACAACTGGGGGTACGATCCGGAAAACTACAATGTTCCGGACAGACAGTTTGCAATGGATCAGATAGATCCTCTGGCACCAATTTTAGAATTCAAGAGAATGATTCAAGCCTATCATGATGCTGGTATTGGTGTCATTATGGATGTGGTTTATAATCATACTTATTCTTCCCATAATTCCCCCTTCCAACTGTCATCACCTTATTATTATTATCGCATGCAAAATGATGGCTCTTTTCAAGATGGTTCAGGCTGTGGCAACGAAACAGCTAGCGAAAAGGAAATGTTTCGCAAGTACATGCTAGATTCCATTCTCTATTGGACTGAGGAATACAATATAGATGGCTTTCGTTTCGATCTAATGGGGCTCCATGATGTTGATACTATGAACCTGATTCGCAACACCTTGGATGGCATTGACCAGCAAATCCTAGTTTACGGCGAAGGTTGGGATATGGGAGTGGGGCTTCCAGTCAGACAGAAGGCCATGAAGGCCAACGCTGATCAGTTGCCTAGGATTGCTTTCTTTAATGACAATGCTAGGGATGCTGTCAAGGGGCGTGAGGTCTATGGAGATATTGAAGCTGGCTTTGTTTCAGGAGCTCCCTTAGAGTGGGAGGTCTCTCAAGCACTCTTGGGTAGCCAAGCTTTTGCACCATACTCAATGCCTGGTCAAGTTTTGAATTATATTGAGGCACATGATAACTATAATCTTCATGATCTTTTAAAAGTTTTACATCCAGAAGACAGTAAAGAAGATAGAAAGGCCAGAGTCTATTTAGCCAATGCCCTGAATCTGTCCATGCAGGGTCTGTGTTTTATGCAGCTGGGTCAAGAATTTATGAGGACAAAAATTAGATCAACTGGAGGAAATGGCGAGATAACAGCTCAAGATTTACTGAGAGCAAGAAATAGTTATAATGCTCCAGATGGCGTCAATGCTGTCAATTGGGACCTAGTGACGGAACACCAAGATCTAATTGAAAAAATAAGGAAACTTGTTAATTTTAAAAAAAACGGACGAGAGCTTTCTGAAACTAAATATGATAGGATAAATTCCAATGAAGTAATTGAAGAAAACGGATATTGTTCGGGAATTGTTAAAGTTACGATAAAGAATACTGAAAATAAGACCTTTATCTTTAATAACCATGAAAAATCTTTTAATTTATACTGACAAAGTTAATTATTTATGTTAAAATTAAACCAATAAATGGAATGCTAATAACTCTTTTGTTCGTTAGTTTTTGGTCGTTGACAACTCAAGCAACCTTTTTATAAGGTTGCTTGAGTTTTTTACTTAGAGATAGGAAAGGCGGGTGATAGGATGACAAAAGATTTAGAACTTTATACATTCGGAACTGGTGAAAATTTTCACCTTCAAAACTATTTAGGTGTTCACAAAACAGATGATGGCAGTTACAGCTTTCGGGTATGGGCTCCACATGCTGAACATGTACAGGTGATTGGGGATTTCACTAGTTGGTTTGATGCTCCCCTAGATATGGTTATGAATCAAGCTGGTGTTTGGGAGGTTAAAACCGACAAGGCCCAGGAAGATCAAATTTACAAATATTTGGTTAAACGCCGTGGCGGTCAGGTCGTTGAAAAAATAGATCCTTGTGCTTTGTATTTAGAAGAGCGTCCAGGTACGGGAGCAATCATTAAAACTTTTGCGGAAAAAAAGTGGAAAGACGCTCTCTGGATGGGGCGTCGTAAACGATTTGGTTTCAAGGAGCGTCCGGTAAATATCTATGAAGTCCATTCCAGTTCTTGGAAATTAGGACCAGAGGGTCAACTTCTGACCTTTAAAGATTTGACTAAGGAATTGATTCCTTATTTGGTCGAAATGAATTATACCCATGTTGAGTTTATGCCTTTGATGGCTCACCCTTTAGGTATGTCTTGGGGCTATCAACTGATGGGATATTTTGCCTTTGAACATACCTATGGCAAGCCTGAAGAGTTTCAAGAATTTGTTGAAACCTGCCATTTGAATAATATTGGGGTTATTGTTGACTGGGTGCCTGGTCACTTTACGCAAAACGATGATGCCCTTGCCTATTTCGATGGCACACCGACTTTTGAATATGCTGACAATGACCGTGCTCATAATCGTCGCTGGGGAGCTCTTAACTTTGATTTGGGTAAAAATCAGGTTCAGTCTTTCTTGATTTCAAGTGCTATGTATTGGATCGAACAGTACCATATTGATGGTATTCGTGTAGATGCTGTCAGCAATATGCTCTATCGTGACTACGATGATGGCCCATGGACCCCAAACGTTTTCGGAGGTAATCGGGACCTTGAAGGGTTTAACTTCTTACAAAAATTAAATGGCGTCATTCATTACAATCATCCTAACGTTATGATGATTGCAGAAGAGTCTACAGCTGCAACACCAATAACAGCCTCTATTGAGTCAGGTGGCCTGTCTTTTGACTACAAATGGAATATGGGCTGGATGAATGATACCCTCAAGTTCTTTGAAGAGGATCCTATCTATCGTCGATATGATTTTAATCTGATTACTTTTAGCTTTATGTATGCTTTTTCTGAGAACTTCATTTTGCCATTCTCTCATGATGAAGTTGTCCATGGTAAGAAGAGTCTGATGCACAAGATGTGGGGAGATCGTTATAATCAATTTGCTGGTCTCCGTTGTCTCTACGCTTATCAGATGTGTCACCCTGGTAAGAAATTACTCTTCATGGGTTCTGAATTCGGTCAGTTCCTAGAGTGGAAATATGATTATCAACTAGAATGGACAAACCTAGAAGATAAGCTCAACCATCAAATGTGGCATTACACTTCTGAACTCAATCAGTTTTACAAGGACCATAAGGCACTTTGGCAGATTGATGAGTCTTACAATGGTATTGAAATTATTGATGCGGATAATACAGCAGAATCAATTCTATCTTTTGTCCGCCGGGATAAGAAAGGTGACCTGCTTGTTTGTGTCTTCAATATGGCTCCAGTTGAACGGCAGTCCTTTACCATTGGAGTTCCGGTGGCTGGGCTTTACGAAGAAGTCTTTAATACTGAACTGGAAGAATTCGGCGGTGTCTGGAAGAAGACTAACCCCGAAACAAAGACAAATCCTGGCCTTTGGAAAGACTATCAACAAACCCTAACCTTCACTATGCCAGCTCTAGGGGCAAGTATTTGGAGAGTTAAACGACATCAACGAACAAAAACGAATAAATAAGTGAGAGAAAGGATCTCTCATCACTTTAACTCATATTTCTCTTTGAAAGGAGTCTTTTATGAAAAATGAAATGTTAGCACTAATCTTGGCAGGTGGTCAAGGTACACGTTTGGGTAAACTAACTCAATCTATTGCTAAGCCAGCTGTTCAATTTGGGGGTCGCTATCGGATTATTGATTTCGCCCTTTCCAACTGTGCTAATTCCGGCATCAATAACGTTGGTGTCATCACCCAGTACCAGCCTTTAGCCCTTAATAATCATATTGGGAATGGTTCAGCTTGGGGTCTTGATGGAATCGATAGTGGTGCAACTATCCTTCAGCCATACTCAGCAACGGAAGGTAATCGCTGGTTCCAAGGAACTAGCCATGCTATCTATCAAAATATTGATTACATTGACAGCATGAATCCCGAATATGTCTTAATTTTGTCGGGTGATCATATCTATAAGATGGATTATGATGACATGTTGCAAACTCATAAAGATAATTTAGCTAGTTTGACTGTTGCTGTCATTGATGTTCCGCTTAAGGAAGCAAGCCGTTTTGGTATTATGAATACTGATACCAATGATCGTATTGTTGAATTTGAAGAGAAACCTGAGCATCCTAAATCAACCAAAGCGTCAATGGGGATTTACATTTTTGACTGGAAGAAGTTACGGGCTATGTTGATGGATGCTCAAAAGAATGATATTGATATGTCTGACTTTGGTAAAAATGTCATTCCTGCCTATCTTGAACAAGGTGAGCCTGTCTATACCTATAATTTTACCGGCTACTGGAAAGATGTTGGTACCATCGAATCACTTTGGGAAGCCAATATGGAATACATTGGTGAAGATAATGAACTCCATAGCCGTGACCGTAACTGGAAGATTTATTCTAAGAATGTGATTGCGCCCCCAAACTTTATTACAGAAGAAGCTCAAGTGGCAGATTCCTTAATTGTTGACGGTTGTGTTGTTTCCGGAAGGGTTGACCATTCAATTCTTTCAACCAGCGTTAAGGTTGAAGAAGGGGCTGAAATTAAGGATAGCTTTATTATGAGTGGTGCTACGATTAGAAAAGGGGCCAAGGTTACTCGAGCTATTGTTGGTGAAGGAGCTGTTATTGGTGAAAATGTTGTCATTGATGGCAGTGATGAAGTTGAAGTTGTTGGTTATAATGAAGTAGTGGGGGTTCCAAATGAAGATTGATAAATATTCTGCCATCTTAGGAAATGCAGTCGGCTACCATGATATGGGGAAATTGACCGAAAATCGGCCTTTAGCAAGTTTGCCCTTTGACGGAAAATATCGTCTGTTAGATTTCCAGTTGTCTAGTTTAGCCAATGCAGGTATTCGGAGCGTCTATGGTATTTTCCGCGGCCAAAATATTCGGTCTGTCTTTGATCATATTCGCTCTGGACGCGAATGGGGGCTCAACACTCTCTTGAGTCATTACTTCCTCGGTTTCTATGAAAATGACAATCAGACCCATATTACAGATTCTGATTATTACCGACAAATTTTAACCTATCTCAAGCGGGCAGACACAGATCAAACTGTTTATATGTCCAGTGATATTCTCTGCAATATTAACCTACAGCAAGTGATTCATCTGCATAATGTTAACAATCACAATATTACGGTTGTCTATAAGAAGGTTTCTAAGGACCATATTTCAGATTCTAATGAGATTCTGCAGATTGACGAAACGGATCATGTCACTGGGAAACTTGATTTGCAAAGTGTTGAAGAGCCTGTTCCAATGTCTGCTGATATATTTGTTGTCAATACGCCATGGCTGATTGAGCGGCTGGAAGAAGAAGCTAAGCAAGAAAATCCGAGGAAAATTCGGTACCTCTTACGTGATCTTTTGGTTGAGGCTGGAGCTTTGGCTTTTGAACATACAGGCTATCTTTCCAATATCAGTTCGGTCAAGTCTTACTATGATGCCAATATGGATATGCTGGATTCGCAAAAATTCTACGCTCTCTTCTATAGCAATCAAAGGGTTTATACTAAGGTTAAAAATGAAGAGGCTAGTTATTTTGCACCGAGTTCAGATGTGAAGCGATCACAATTTGCATCTGGTTCAATTATAAAGGGTAGTGTCAATCATTCCATCGTTTCACGGACTTGTTACATTGATGAAAATGCTAATGTATCAGATTCGGTCATTTTTCCTAAAGTTACCATTGGCCAAGGTTCGGTCCTTGAACACGTTATCGTTGATAAAACAGTTACCGTTCCAGCTGGCGTGACCTTGCGAGGCAGTGCAGAAAATCCTTTAGTTATTGGTAAAGGACAAGAAATTACTGGAGATATTATTCAATGAAAATCATGTTTGTAGCAGCGGAAGGGGCTCCTTTTGCTAAAACTGGCGGTCTGGGCGATGTTATTGGCGCCCTGCCCAAATCACTCGTTAAAAAGGGACATGAAGTTGCTGTAGTTTTACCTTACTATGATGTTGTAGACAGTAAGTTTGGTGATCAGGTCGAAGATGTCATGTATTATTTCACCGATGTCGGCTGGCGCCACCAGTATGTTGGTGTCAAGAAGTTAGTTCAGGATGGTGTCAGTTTCTATTTTCTAGACAATCAATCTTATTTCTTCCGCGGTCATATTTATGGTGATTGGGATGATGGTGAACGCTTTGCCTTCTTCCAATTGGCAGCCCTTGAACTGATGGAAAAGATTGACTTTATCCCTGATATCCTCCATGTCCATGACTACCATACGGCGATGATTCCTTTTCTACTTAAGGAAAAGTATCATTGGATTAATGCTTATAAGAATATTCGCACTGTCTTCACCATTCATAATATTGAATTCCAAGGCCAATTTGATGCTGGTATGCTCTGGGAACTCTTTGGAGTTGGCTTTGAGCGTTATGCTGATGGTACCTTGCGCTGGAATGACTGTCTTAACTGGATGAAGGCTGCCGTGCTTTATGCCGACCGAGTGACAACAGTTTCGCCATCTTATGCCCAAGAAATTATGACGCCTGAGTTTGGTAAGGGACTGGATCAAATCATGCGAATGGAATCTGGCAAGATTTCTGGTATTGTCAATGGAATTGATGCGGACCTCTTTAATCCAGAGACCGACCAGTATTTGGCTACCCCTTTCTCTGTTGATGATTTATCTGGAAAAGCAGTTAATAAGGCCAAGTTGCAGGAACACCTAGGACTACCCGTGAGAGATGATGTCCCTCTGATTGGGATTGTTTCTCGTTTGACTGACCAAAAGGGTTTCTCACTGGTTGTTAGCGAGCTCCAGCATATCCTTCAATTTGATTTGCAGATTGTTGTTTTGGGAACTGGCTATGCTGACTATGAAAATAGCTTCTCATGGTTTGCTAGCCAATACCCTGACAAGTTGTCGGCCAATATTACATTTAATTTGGGCCTGGCTCAACAGATCTATGGGTCAAGCGATCTCTTTCTCATGCCGTCTGCCTTTGAGCCTTGTGGCCTTTCACAAAT
>ERZ773076.1155-NODE-1155-length-11719-cov-3.078447_pt1 | contig 11719 bp, 10 predicted proteins | sample MGYA00580613_ERZ773076 | MGnify/ENA primary metagenome ERZ773076 (study PRJEB29015, sample SAMEA2738005) | human oral metagenome | biome: human oral; feature: human-associated habitat; material: dental | place: China | collected 2057 ...
CAAGCAGTACTGGGCTGCCGCCGGCACCCGCCTGGCCGCCGGTGCGCCGCGTGTCATCAAGCTGGGGCTGAAGGTGGATCTGTAATCCGTTCAGGGGGGACGACCTCCCCCCGTTCCCAGAAAAGCTCAGGCGCCCAGCGTCGCCCCGCCGTCGATGACGATCTGCTGCATCGTGATGTGCCCGGCCTGGTCGGACGCGAGGAACAGCACGGCATCCGCAATGTCATCCGGCGTGGCGATCTTGCCCAGCGGGATGCCCAGTTTGTAGTCTTCGGGCAGCCCTTCGATCAGGCGTTTCTGCCCGGCCGGATCACCCAGCATGCCGGCCAGCATCGGGGTGTTGGTCGATCCCGGCGAGACGATGTTGCAGCGCACCCCAAAAGGTGCCATTTCCAGCGCCACCGTCTGGCTCATCGCGGCCATGGCCGCCTTCGAGGTGCAGTAGGCCAGCATGCCGATGCGTGGCACCACGGCCGCGTTCGACGCAATGTTGACGATGGCGCCGCGGCGCTGCGCCTTCAGTACCTGTGCCCACTGCTGGATCAGGTGGAAGGGGCCGGTGACGTTCACGTCCAGACATGCCTGCCAGTCGTCGGCGCTCAGCGTATCCAGCCCGCCCATACGCAGCACGCCGGCGGCGTTGACCAGCACATCCAGCGAATCCCAGCGCTGGCGGATCTGGGCGCATACCCGTGCAATGGCGGCCGTATCCGTCAGGTCCACCTGCAGCTGGGTCAAGGCAGCGGCGCAGGCAGATGCAGAAGGGGAAGCGGAGGACTCATGGGCGCCTCCCGTACCGGGTTGCGACCCGGTGGGTGCCTGCCGGTCCAGGCCGATCACCTCGGCACCTTCCCCGACAAAGCGCTCGGCAATGCGTCGGCCTATACCCTGGGCCGTGCCCGTGACCAGGACGCGTTTTCCGGAAAACCGCCGGGTGGATGTTGAATTCATGGTCATGACAGGGGGCTCCCGTATGAGGTCGATTCAGGAAAATGAAAAACAGCCGCTGTCACCCGGGCGTGTCATGGACGCATTCGTCCCAGAGACATGCCCTTTGTGCGTGCAGGACCGGGCGGCAGGGCTACGGTCGAATCAGTTTCCCGTGGATGTGATGTCCTTCGTGGCCCAGCCATACCAGCGCTCTACCGGCTGTTCAGATCAGTTCTCCGTGGATGTGATGATGTCCTGCGTAGCCAGCACCACCCCAGCCCGGGTGGCCACATACTGCAGGGCCATCCGGTGCTCGGCCTCGGAAAAATCGGCCACGGCATCACCCACCAGGAAGGGTTGTATATCCTTCATGAAGGCTTCCACGGCCGTGATCATGCAGCCGATGTGCGCATACACGCCCACGATGACCAGCTGGTCGCGTTGCTGTGCCTTCAGCCGCTCTGCCAGATCACTGCGCTGGAAGGCACTGTAGCGCCACTTGTCCAGCACCACATCACCGGCGGACGGTGCAATCTCCGGCACGATGGCCTGCTGGGCCGCATCTGCTGCCGGCAACCCGGGTCCCCACATGTCGTTGAGCAGGGCACGGTCGCCCGCGGGCTGCTGGTGTGGCTGGGCCGTGTAGAACACAGGCACCCCGTGCCGGGCCGCCCACCGTTTGAGTGCGGCAATGTTGCCGATCAAGGTTTTCAGCAGTGCCGAATCCGGTTCGTAAAAGCGCAGAAAATACTGCTGCATGTCGTGAATCAGCAATGCGGCCCGGCCGGGCTGGAGTGCCCAGTTCACCTTGTTCTGCGGAAAACTGTCGGGCATGGGCAGCAAATAGCTGCGAATGGCAGGAATGGCCATGGTTGTGGAGTTGGGGATGAGGGAGGTTTCGTGGGAACGAAGCGCTCGTGACGCACGCTACGAAATGCCGCAGGCATGCAGCATCGTGCGCTGCTTGGTCTGCACCTCGTTCCATTCCGAATGGGGGTCGGATTCGGCAACGATGCCGGCACCGGCATAGATCTGCAGATGATCACCGTGCAGTACGCCACTGCGGATGGTGATCACCCATTCACCATTGCCATCGGCATCCATCCAGCCGGTGAATCCGGTGAACAGCCCCCGGTCGAAGGGCTCGATACTGCGGATGAGTGCGTCGGCCGCATCACTCGGCGTACCGCAGACCGCAGGTGTGGGATGAATGGCGCAGGCCAGCTGCAGGGCATTGGCCGGCGGATCCTGCAACGTACCATGAATCTGTGTGGAAAGGTGCCAGAGTGCCGCGGTACTGATCAGCGAAGGAGCCTCCGGCACCTGCAACGTGGCGCAGAGAGGCGAGAGCCGCGTCCGGATGTCATCGGTCACGAAGCGGTGCTCGTGATGATCCTTGGACGAGGCAGACAGGCGGTCTGCATGGATACGGTCTGCCTCCGGATCGGGCAGGCGCCGGGCCGACCCGGCCAGTGGATTGGACTGCACCGTATACTCGTGCCGCCGGATCAGCAGCTCCGGACTGACACCGACCAGATAACCACCGTCGGGCAGCGGCACCTGCAGCAGGTAACCGCTGGGATTCTGCTGGCGCAGCCGGCTGCGCAGCGCCTCCACGGACGGCGGCGCAGTGAACATCAGGCGGCTGGTGATGGCCAGCACTGCCTTGGCCGGTGCATGGGCGGCACAGGCTGCGGCGGCCCGGGCCACTCCCGCCTCGAAACCTGCCTGGTCCGGCTGGGTCACCAGGCTTTTCAGCCCGGGCATGGAAGACACCACGGGGGTATCCCAGCTGGAAAGCCATTCGGCCTGCTGCGGGACGAACAGGCAGCTCGGCTGATGCACATCGAACGGCACGGCACCCACCACGATGGGCCGGGCGATGCCCGCAGAACGGGCACGCCCAAACGCCTCGCGGATATGCTGCTGCAGCGGACCGTCGGGCGAGGCACTTCCATCGGCAGGCGGCTGGATGACCTCCTGAACGCCCGCCGTACGCAGGGTATGAGGCCCATGCGAAAAAATAAAAGCGGCGTCCGCGGGCATGGAGTGCCCATGCCGGGCGAAGGGGTTATCGAGATCATCCCTGGCAGAAAACATGACAACCACCAATAGTAGAAATGCGTACGATTCTACATCGTGATGAGCGACCGTACCGTCAATGAGGTCAGAAGCTGAACCTCACCCCCAGGCCAACCGTACGTGGCTCGAGCATGGAGGCAACGATCCCCCCAGCCGTGCGGTCATCGTATTTCAGCGTGGGCTTCTTCGCGTCGAACATGTTGTCCACATAGCCATACAGCTCCCAGTCACGGGTGAGCTGCCATGAGCCCTGCACGTTGCCCACCGTGTACCCCCCTACCCGGTACGCGGCCAGGTTCTCGTCTGACGAGAAGTAGCCGTCACTGTGCCGAACGTCTGCATGCAGGGAAACCTGATCGGTGATGTTCCAGTCAAAGCCCGCCGACAGGGTATACCGGGGAGACGATCCAAACCGGTTGCCCACGAAGGCCTGGCCGTCGAGGCTGGAAAACCGGTTGATACGGGTATGCAGATACCCCAGACTGCCACGCAGCTTCAGGCTGTCACTCACCTCATACGCAGCGCCCAGCTCGGCACCATAGGACTTTGCACGATCGGCATTGCGCACCACATTGCCGAACACGACGCCGTTCAGATAGTCCGGCACGACCGTCTGCGCATCCTTGTGCAGTGCATGAAACACGTTGGCATTGATCTGCAGCCGGTCATCCAGCGCCTTCATGCGCATGAACAGCTCCCGGTTGATGACCGTCTCCGGCGCAAATTCAAAGAACCTGCCCGACGCAAAGCTCAGCCCCGTTCCGCCGGGGTTGTAGCCCTTGTTCACCATGACCCCGGCCGTGAGCGCGGGGCTGAAATCGTAGGACAACGCCACTTTGGGAAGCACGGCATGGTAGCTGTGATCGAAGTCCAGCGCTGCCCGCGCGAGGCTGGATGTCCCCGTGCGCTTCACACTGTCATACTGGTAGCGAAGCCCACCCGTCAGCATCCACGCAGGGGCGAAGCGCCAGCTGGCTTCGGAAAACACGCCCACGCTGTTCTTCACGTCGTGAAAGGACGACAATCCGCGCACATTGAGCCGGTCGTCCGATGTGACGTGGTCGTAGAAAACACCGGCAACACCACTGAGCTGGTCACGGGAATGCCCAAGGTTCAGACGAAGTTCATCGGAAATGTCCCGATAATCGATATTGGCCCCCCCGTTCGTCCAGGGCACCGAATAACGGGTGGTTTTCCCGTCGGTGTACTGAAACTGGTTGTTGATGCTGGCCATGCCATCCAGATCGTAGCGGGTATCGCTGACTGCCGTCCATGCCTGGGATTTGAACGTGGGCATGGTCAGCGTCCGGTTCTGCAGCCTGTCGTAAGGTGGCGCCGCCGCTTCGGTGGAGGGACGGTTGGTGCGTGTGTGTGCAACGGTAAACTTCGATTCGAGCCCGGGTACCGCAGAAGGCGTCCAGAGAAGCTTGACGTGACCGTTGAAATCCTTGAGCCCCGTGTCCGTGTCGCCCTTGCTGTAACGTGGATTGACGTAATCGATGAATGTGTCGCGCCCGCTGTAGTCGAGGGCAACCCGGGCGGCCAGCTCGTTGTCCAGCACCGGCCCCGAGAACATGACGGAAGCACGACGACTCTTCAGATTGCCTGCCTGGAGCTGCGCCTTCCCTTCCCGCTGGAAGGTTGGATCCTTGGTATGGACGATGATGGCACCCGCAATGCTGTTGGCGCCCTGCGCCGATGTCTGCGGCCCCCGAAACACCTCGACCGAATCCACATCCCAGATGGAAGTACCCCCGAATGTGGATTCCCAGTAACTGAGGTAATGGCCATCCAGGTTGATTCTGGCCCGCGGCACGGTACCACCAAAGAAAGCACCCGAGCCCGAGTTCGACCCCTGTCCATCCGTCCCGCGAATGACAGGTGCCCCAACCGAACCGTTGTAGACGACATTGGGAATATCCCGCAGCATGTCGTCAACTTTCCTGGCATCCGCCCTGGCCTTCATGTCCTGCGGGCGCACGACGACCACGGAGGAGGCGGTTTCGCGGACGCTGCGCTGGACTTTCTCACCGGTCACGGTGACTTCATCGAGCAGGGCCGGGCCCCTGCCCGCCTGAGTATCTGCCACCTGGGCCAGTGCGCCGGAAGAGGCACAACCCAGAACGACTGCCAGTGTCACGTCCCTGAACGGAACGTATACCACAGCTGAAAATTCTTCGATCCTGTACATATCCTGATGTCTCCTTGTCGTGTGTCATAAGATTCCTGCAAAACCCGATTCCCATGATCATCATGGGGATCAATCGCTTTTCAGAGCAGTTTCCATGCCCCCACGGAAAACAGTCCGAGGGCTGTCATGAAAAGGGAGCCCACCACGTGCAGACCAATGGCGGTAACAGCCCACAGCAGCCTCCCCTGCTGAATGAGAGAGACGACTTCGGCAGAAAACGTGGAAAAAGTGGTGAGCCCTCCCAGAAACCCCGTGATCACGAACAGCCGCCACGCCGGCGCAAGGTCGGCATACAGCACCAGAGCACCCGAGGCAACGCCAATCAGATAGCCCCCCAGAAGATTGGCCACCAGCGTACCGGGAGGCACGGCAGGGAAAAGCGCATTCAGTGCCAGCCCGAGTCCCCAGCGCAGGCAGGCCCCCATGCTGGCGCCGGCCGATACGGCCAGCAGCTGCGTGATCAGATGAATGGAGCGCAATTGACCTCCCTGCTGGCCGGGACCATGATCCTGGTTTGCTGAACACGCATGCTGCTCCCCGCAGAAATCCCCTTCCGCCGACAGGCATGAAGTACCCTGCCCGGAACCTCATGTACCCGAACCATATCCGTTATCCCAAACGAACGCTCTGCTGGCCGATCCATTGTTCCATGCCATCCAGTGCATACAGCGCGCTCTGAATGGAAGGTGTCGTCACCCGTGAAGAATCCATGAATACCATGCGCCCTTCCCTGGCCGGCTTCAGGAACCGCTCCCAGCCCGGCATCAGACGGTTCAGCGCCTGCTTCGTCGCTGTCTCGCCTCCGTGGGCAGATGTGTAATTGTTCATGACCACAAGAAGGTCCGGATCGAGGCGCCCGAAAACCTCGACATTCACGGGCATGAGCAGGGTGGAGCCCAGCCCTCCATCTGCCCCCGTTTCCGGCAGTGCAAGACGCACGTACCCCAGGTCTGCCATGGCCTGGACCAGGCCCGACATGTTTCCAACCACATTGACCTGATCGGTCAGCAGCGCAGCGATCCAGGACCGCTTCCCGGCTTCGCCCGGCAGGCGGGACTTCAGTGCAGACACCCTCTTCTGGTACATCTGCCAGCGCTCACCGAACACGGCCTCCCTTCCCAGCAGGGCTGCCAGTCGCCGCTCCACATCGATGCCGTGCACATGGCGAAACCCCACCGGCTGCACGTAGACGGGAGCAACGGACGAAAGCCGTTCCAGCTTGCCGGTGTCCAGCTCCGACCCGATGATCAGATCCGGCCTGAGCGCCCTGAGCTGCTCGAGATCGATCTGGCCAAGCGCGCCGAACCCGCGTGGTTTTGCCCGTCCAGGCCCGAACAGCGCCTCGACGAAGTCCACCCGGGTGGCGAACCTCCCGCTGCTGTCGCGCCCATAGGCGCCAACCACCTCGACACCCAGATCCATCAGCGGAATACCCAGCAGTGGTTCATGCATGACCACGATCCGCTCCGGATGCGCAGGAATGGCAACCGTGCGCCCGGATCCATCGACGACGTTCCGCATCCGTTCGGCATGGGGATCATTCCCTGCCCATGCGGGAGCCCACGGACCTGCAACCAGCGTGGCAAGGCATCCCGCAAGCAGCCGTCTCCGGCCAGGCCCCTTCCCCTCTCCGAAAGGAACACGTGAACCGCCATGATCACGCAACATGGTGCCTCCTCATGAGAATGACTGCCAACGGTACACCAGTCAGGATGATGATCACGCCAATGGGCAGCCCCCGGTCATGGGCAATACCCCGCAAGACCGTATCTGCCAGAACGACCATGACGCCTCCCGTCAGGGCAGACAGATACAGTCTCGCCCGTGCCCCTGCAGCAGCCATGAAGGCCACCAGATGGGGCGCCATCACCCCGAGCAGCGTCAATGGCCCGACCACCGCCACCGCGGCCGTGTTGCAGACGACGGCAAACAGCAGCAGCCGGGGACGCGAACGCCCGACCTCCTCTCCGATGCTCTGTGCCAGTTCATCTCCCAGCTCGAGCGCGCGTGTCGGAGGACCTGCCCACAACACCCCCACGAAACAGGCAAGGAACAGGGGAAGCATCCAGAACATGTTCCGGGGGCTTGCCTGAAACAGGGTTCCCAGCATCCATTCGGACAGGGACTGGGAAACTTCCGGCGGCATGTAGAGCAACAGAACGCCAGATACGGAAGAAAGGACCGATTCGACGGCAATCCCCATGAGAAGAAGTGCCAGGGAATTTCCCCGTTCCCGTCCCGTCAGCATGAACAGCACCAGCGCAACGCCGCAGCCACCTGCCAGGGCACACAGGAAAACCTGCCACTGCGGCGCGGAAGGCGCCAGAACCAGCACGAGCATGACCGACACGATCGCCCCCTGGCTCAACCCGAGAACACCGGGATCCGCCAGCGCGTTCCGGGTCACGGACTGCAGGATGGCCCCGGACAGCGCAACGGAACATCCTGCCGTGAACCCGACGACGATGCGGGGAATCCGGATGTCGTACAGCGCGTAATGCTGGTCAGGAGACAGCGCCCCGCCCCAGAAAACATCCAGTGGTACGGAAATGCTTCCGGTGCCCAGCGCAAGCAGCACGAGAGCGGCCAGAACCCCGATCAGCGCCAGTGCAACCCGAATGTCTCTCTGGCGGATCTGCAATCCGGCCGGCAGCCGGAGAACGCGATCGCCGGCCACAGATGTCGACCACCTCATGCCCCCGGCCCCCTTCTGGATTTCATGTAGAAATGCCGGACCATGATCATGAATGCAACCCCGCCCACCATGTCGAGAACGACACCCGTATTGACCGTATAGGGACGGAAAACGGTCTGCGCCACCCAGTCTCCGGACACACACAGGGCCGCTCCCGTCACGGCAGCCAGGACAAAGCCTCCGGCAAGACGATTTCCCGCCACAGGGCGCACCATGTGCGGAACGACGAGTCCAACAAACCCAAGGGGACCGGACACCACGACTGCAGAACCACCGCAGGCCAGCGCAGCAATCATGCCGGCAAGACGGACCACCCGGGTATCCACGCCGACGGATGCGGCCTTCTCGTCACCCATCATCATTGCAGCCAGAGGCCTGCCAAGCATCAGCAGCAGCAGTACCGACAGGACACCAATCCACCAGAAGGCGGCCAGTCTGTCCACATAGGCCGGATTGACACTGCCCATGCTCCAGTTCATGAACTCCAGCCTTCGATCCGGATACTGAAGCAGCACGGCACGCGTAATGCCCGTGAACAGCATCGACACGAACGCTCCCGAGAGAATCAGGACGGCCCCGCTTTTCATCCCCCGCCCCGCGTACAGGGCAACCATCAGCAGGCAGAGTATTCCGGCCCCAGCACCCGCCAGGGCAGCCACGCCCTGGACGAAGGGCGATGCATCGAACAGCACGCCCGCCACGACACCGAAGCAGGTGGCCGCGGCGCTCACCCCCAGGCTGCCCGGAGAGGCCAGTGGATTCCGCACCAGTACCTGCAGCGCCAGCCCGGAAACGGCCAGCATCGCGCCGGCGTACAGCGCAACCAGCATGCGCGGGATCCGCTGGTAGAGAAGAATGGCCTGGGCGTAGCTGTCATCCTGACCGTAGAACAGTGCCGCAAACACCTGCCGGCCAGTCAGCCCCTCGATACCCTGCAGGCCGATCACCACGAGAACCGCAAGAGAAACGGTCAGCAGCAACAGGACACGTGAAACCAACACTCACCTCCAGCCGAAAACCTGCTTTTTCACGACGAAGAGCCACACTTCTGTGTTCAATACGGCACGACGGAGACTACACAGTCACCAGAGCGTGTCATAGGCCCGTTCGTCCCCGCGCCCTCCCCTCCGGGCGCGCAGAACAAGACGGCAGGACCACAGAATCCTGTACGGCGGGAAGACAGACCCATCGCCCGTTCCGCTCGAACACATCCGCATTCACGCCGTATACCGACCGAATGACATCCGCGGTCATGACACGGTGGACAGCCCCCACGGTGACGATACCGCCTTCTTTCATCATCACGAGCCTGTCTGCGAATGCAGCTGCCAGATTGAGGTCGTGCAAGACCAGCAGGATCGTCTTCCCCCTGTCTCTCGCCAGTGTCCCAAGCAGCCCCAGAACGGCGTACTGGTACTTCATGTCCAGATGATTGACCGGTTCATCCAGCAGAATGATGCTGGAATCCTGCGCCAGTGCCATGGCAATCCATGCACGCTGGCGCTGTCCACCGGAAAGGATGCTCATCGCTGTTCCCGCGTGCGCCCTCAGACCCATCGCATCCAGGGCTTCCCGGAAACGCCCACGGTCAATGCCGTCAGGCCCCCCGAAAAAACCATGACGGCCGTAAGCCGCCATTTCCACGATATCCCCCACCGTTGCGTATTCCGGGCAGATCACGTCCTGGGGCATGTACGCAACCAGTCTGGACATCCGTCGCCTGCCCAGACGCTGGACAGAAATGCCCTCCAGCATGATGCTCCCCGACCTGACCGGGACAAAACCCATGATGGCCTTCAGAAGCGTACTCTTGCCACAGCCATTCGGTCCCACCAGGGCAGCGAGCTGACCGGCGGGGAGCGTGAGTGACAACGCACTGAGCGCATCGGGCATGCCCCGGCCATATCCGGCGCACAGATCCCGCACGATGATCCCGTCGTGGACCTCCCCCTCACCGGCCCCGGCAACGGTGTACGTGCCAGGCCGCCCTGTCTGTCGCATGGACTCATGCATCATGCTGAACCGCCTCATTCTCTGCCCGACAGCACCTGACCCATACCATGGACTGTCTGGCTCAGCCGGGCTTCCGGGGCGAATCGTGGACTCATTTTCCGCCATTCAGGCCAGCCTTCACTTTCCCGACCGATACACCCCCACCTTCACCCCCAGCGCCACCATGGCAATCAGCGCCGGCACGGCCACCACGGCAAAGATGTCCGGCAGGCTCACCTGCCGTGCCGTCAGCGCAGCCACCAGAAACGAGCCGGCAATGCCGCCGAAGCGGCCGATGCCCAGCATCCAGGCCACGCCGGTGGCCCGCCCTTCGGTAGGATAGAAGCCGGCTGCCAGCGCCGGCATCGAGGCCTGGGCGGCATTCATCACCACCCCGGCCACGAACACCACAAGCATCAGCAGACCGTGGTCGCCCATGGCCTGGCCGATGGCCCAGACGGTCAGCGCCGTCCCTCCATAGCCCAGTGCCAGCACCCCGCTGCCATTGAAGCGGTCCATCAGCCAGCCCAGCGCCACGGCCCCCACGCCACCCAGCGGGAACAGGGCCGTGACCAGCGAGGCGGTGCGCGGATCCATGCCGCTTTCACGGAACAGCACCGGCATCCAGTTGATCAGCGCATAGAACACCACCAGCCCCATGAAGTAGGCCACCCACAGCATCAGCGACCCCAGCAGGTAATGCCGAGACAGCACGAGGCCGATGCCACGGGCTGGCGCCTGTTCACGACGCACCTTCTGCTCCCGGCGGCCCCCCTTCGCCCGGCGGACCTGCAGGTACCGGGGCGATTCCGGCAGCCACAGGAGCAGGGCAGCCACCAGCACCAGCGGCGCCACGCCACCCAGCTGCAGCACGCTGCGCCAGCCAAAGGCCGGAATCAGCCAGCCGGCCAGAAAGCCGCCCAGTGCAGCGCCCAGCGGAAAGCCGCAGAACATGGCGTTGGTGATGAAGGCGCGGCGCGATGGCGGGCTGAACTCACTCATCAGCGTGACGGCGTTGGGCATGGCAGCACCCAGCCCCACGCCGGTGATGAAGCGCAGTACGGTCAGCATCTGCAGGTCAGGCGAAAAGGCCGAGGCCAGACAGGCCACGCCGAAGACCAGCACCGAGGCCGTCAGCGTCAGCCGCCGGCCCCAGCGGTCGGCCACCGGGCCGGAAAGCAGCGCCCCCGCCGCCAGACCGAACAGGGCCGCGCTGAGCACCGGCGCCAATGCCGGCTTGGCCACACCCCATTCCTGCATCAGCGAGGGCGCGATGTAGCCAATGGCAGCCGTGTCGAAGCCGTCGAGCAGCACCACCAGAAAGCACAGCGCAAAGATCAGCCAGCGTACGGCCCCTGCAGACGGGCTGTCGATGGCCCCTGCTGCCTGGCCAGATGGTCTGGGCGCATGCCCGGTTGATGGGGTTGCCTTGTCGGTGCGGTGATCGGGCATGATCGGTGTCCCCCTGCATGTGCCGGCGGGGCCATGACGTACCCCGCGGGTGGTTTCGGGCCGTGGCAGGTTTGCCCTCCATCTGGCCGAAACGGAAAAGGAAAAACGAGCCGCGATGATAGCGCCCCATACCCCGGCGCGTGTCATGGACGCGCTCTGCTGAAAGGAAAACTGAACACACCCACACAATCACCCGGGTCACTGTTTGACGGGTGCCAAACAGATTCCTATACTGTCGCCGCTCTGAAGGCCAGAGCACAAACGCGTCTTATTTAACATTCAGCAGGCTGCGCTGCCTGCACGAGAGCCGAAGTACCGCAGGTTTTTGCGGAGGCTCCCGGAGGCAGGTGCTCTGTACCTGCAGCACACATCTCTTG
>ERZ773076.1158-NODE-1158-length-11705-cov-7.880429_pt1 | contig 11705 bp, 10 predicted proteins | sample MGYA00580613_ERZ773076 | MGnify/ENA primary metagenome ERZ773076 (study PRJEB29015, sample SAMEA2738005) | human oral metagenome | biome: human oral; feature: human-associated habitat; material: dental | place: China | collected 2057 ...
CATTCGCTCCATAGATGTGTGTCTATGCTGATGAGTCGGAAACGACGAAAGCGAATCCTACATTCCCGCGGGACTATCCCGCCAAAGGCCGCCCTACAAAACATTCTTTTTCATCAATTGAACGCGCAGATTCAGAACATCTTTCATAATATCCTGGTCGCGCTGCTGCATGACGCTACACAGCATCGCCGTCGTGGTAATTTGAATGCCAATGACCACAACAAACCCGGCAATAATCCACCAATTTTGCTTCAGTTTCTTATTATTTTTCATGTTTTTCCTTTGCTGGTTAGCTTTATCTTTCCATTATTATATACCGTTTTACCGCCAGAACACTAATCATAAGTACAATTTACTGCCGTTTCCGCACACCCTCCAAGCAACTAAAATCTCGACACCCGGCAGTTTTTACCATATAATCAGCTTATGGTTTTTTATACTATTTCTGCCGATGAGGCGCTAAAAAAGCTGCATACGCGTGCTGGCGGACTCAGCACTGCTGAAGTCAAACGCCGCCAAAAACAATACGGATTGAACATTATCAATATCAAGTCTGAACCGCTTTGGAAAAAGATTTTAGAGCCGTTTATGGATGTGTTCGTGGTGATTTTAGCCGCTGCCGCTGCAATTAGTTTGCTCCACGGCGAAGCAATTGACGCAGTTATTATCTTTATCATCATCGCGGTTTCTGCCGTTATTTTTTATGTCCAGCGGTTTTCAACCGACCGGGTGCTGCGCAGCCTGTCGCGCCGCGACGCCCAAAAAATCGACGTGCTGCGCGCCGGAAAAGTTACTACCGTGGACAGTTCGCAGCTGGTGCCGGGCGATATCGTCAATTTGTCTGAAGGCGAGAAAGTCCCCGCCGATATCCGCCTAATCAAAACCGCCAATTTGCGGGTTGACGAGGCGCAGCTGACTGGCGAATCTGTACCAATTTCTAAAAATATCGAGGCACTGGACGGGAAAAAGGAAATTTACGAGCAGACCAACATGCTATTCCAAGGTTCGTTCGTGGTATCCGGCACAGGCGCTGGCGCGGTAATCGCCACCGGCAATGATACCGAGTTCGGTAATCTGGCAATGCTGTCCAAAAAAGAAGCCGCTAAAAGCCCGGTTCAGCAAAAAATCGACAAGCTAATTACCAAAATTATCGCGGCAGTGGGCAGTATCTCGCTGGTGGCGTTCGGGCTGAGTTTGCTGCGGGGCATGGATTTTTTGGATAGCCTGAGATTTGTCATGGCGCTGGCAGTCAGCGCCGTGCCAGAAAGTTTGCCAATCGCTATTTCCGTGGTGCTGGTCTTAGGAATGCGGCGGATGGCTGCTAAAAAAGCGCTGGTTCATCAAATGCGGGCAATTGAGACGATCGGCGTCATTACCACCATTGCCACCGATAAAACTGGCACGCTGACGAAAAATCTGTTGACAGTACAGGATACTTGGACGCTGGAAAAGCATAACAATTTGGCGAAGTTGATGGCGTATTTCGTCAATCGCGGCGATAGCAAAAGCCACGATCCGCTGGATATCGCGCTGGATAATTTTGCCCGAAAAAACAATGCCGGTGTTCGCGGTCTGCCAGCGGCGGAATTGCCGTTCAACCAGGAATTCTCGATGTCGGCGACGGTTTGGCATCATGGCGCAGATTATAAAGTGTATTACAAAGGGGCGCCGGAAGAAATCATCAAGCGCTGCAAATTGCCGGCAGCAGAAGCTAGGCGCGCCAAGCAGGCGATTAGCGATTTGACTTCGCAAGGCTACCGCGTCGTGGGCCTAGCGACCAGCGACACCTCGGAAATCTTAGCAGATTTCCAGCAAATTTCGCGCCAAAAATTGCGGTTCGCCGGACTGGCGGCGGTGGCAGACGTCCTGCGTCCAGAGGCAGCGCGGGCTATCAAATCAGCGCTGGCGGCGGGGGTTTCCGTGCGCATGATCACTGGCGACCACTTCGAGACAGCATACCAAATTGGCAAGAAACTTGGCATGGTAGAAGACAGGGAAGAAGTTTTTGATTGCCGGGAAATGTCGAAGATGACTGACGACGAACTAGACAAAATCATTGAGCGAACAAAGGTTTTCTCGCGCGTTATCCCGGAACAGAAATACCGGATTTTAACCATCTTAAAGCGCCACAACATCACCGCCATGACCGGCGACGGCGTTAACGATGTACCGGCGCTATCCGGCGCGGACGTCGGAATTGCCATGGGTTCAGGCTCGCACATCGCCAAAGACGCCGGCGCGATAATCCTGCTGGACGACAATTTTAAGACGATTATCGACGCCATGAAAGAAGGCCGCACGATTATCGCCAACGTGCGGCGAATGCTGTTTTACTTGCTATCAACCAACACTGGCGAGCTAATCACCATGATCGGCGCGCTGCTAATCGGCATTAAAACGCCGCTGGAGCCGGTGCAAATTTTATGGGTCAATTTGGTGACCGACACGTCGATGGTCATTCCGCTAGGGCTGGAGCCGGCAGAAAAGAACACCATGAAACAGCCGCCAAAGCAACCCGACGCACCAATTCTGGAACAAAAAATGATCTGGCGGATGTGTATTGTTGCCTTGACGATGTCGTCGCTGGCTCTCGGCGTTTATGTCATATTTGAAAAAAGCCGCGGCCACGACTATGCGCAGACGCTGGCTTTCGTTTCGCTGGTGGTCAGCCAATGGGCCAATGCGTTCAACGCCCGCAGCGACCAAGATTCGGTATTTACTCGCTTGAAAGTAATGAACCGAAGTTTCTATTTTGGCATGATTTTATCCGTGGCTCTGCAGATGCTGGCGCTATTCGGCCCGCTCGGCGAGGTGCTTCATATCAAACCTGTCGAACCAATACACCTGGCGCTAATAAGCATAACTGCGTTCGTGATACCGATTGGAACATGCGAACTGCATAAATTGCTTAGTAGACGCCAGGCGAGGGGGTTTGGTAGATAATATGATTATCTAGTTATTTGCTGTTTTCTAATGTGATTTAGGGTCGGGGCTTTCAGGCTCGCCAGGTGTTACCGCGCTGAATTCGGCGGCAGAGCCAGGAAACGCTGTTGCGCTTTCTGGCGAACTATAGTTAGTGCTTACACCGCTTTCTGTTACACAGAAAGTGACTTCGGTACCGGGACCAAATATCTCAGCCCCTTTTTCTGAAGACACCATCGTTCCACCAACAGGAGTATTCTCAACCTGGTATCCTCCTGGCAATTCATTAAGAGCGGCTTGAGCAGCCTGCCTATCTTCTTTGCTAGCTGTAACAAGACCGCCAGAACGCTCCGGACCACTCATTGTAACCGTCTGGCACGCCGGCGCGCCTTCCCTTTTTTCACTACTTGCACCGTCTCGAAAAGCGTTGCCTACACCAACCGCTATAGTTGCACCAAGAAAAACCGCCATCACCTTTCCACCAACTTTTCTCACTTTTCCTAGAAATCGCCTATCTCTACTACCCTCAAGTTGTGGACTAGGCTGCTCTCCACGCTGATATTGTACGCCTGGACCTACTACGATAACTGGTTTTTGCAAATTCTCCGAAACCCTAGCTGCGTGCCGTTGACTAATAACTCGGGCTTGATGCAGTTGCTTACGTTCAAATGATGGTGGTAATTTTCCCATAAAACTCCTTCTTACTCCTTATGTTTAAGATTGTAACAGTTATCTATAATACTCCTATTTTCCTAATTTGTCAATAGTCTGCAGCCATAATCGTTATAATTCAATAAAAAATCGCCCTCAAACACCGAAAAGATACTCAAAGGACGAAGATTGGCATCATCTTGGCTGGGACGGCAGGATTCGAACCTGCGAATGCTGGGACCAAAACCCAGTGCCTTACCACTTGGCGACGTCCCATCAAAGCCAGGACATTGCTAATTGTAGCACGCCCAATAAAAAAATTCCATAATCGGTCTTGCAACCAGACGCCAACATAACGTATAATCTAATTATGAATAACCGTAAGGGTTTTACCATCGTCGAGGTGTTGATTATCATTGCCGTCATCGCCGTTCTGGCTACCATCGGCGGATTAGCGTGGCGGTCGGCTCGTAACAGTTCCATAGATTCTAAAACTAAAACCGACCTGAAAATCATCGCCAACGCTATTGACCGATATCATCAAGACAACGGGCAATATCCGGCGCCGACTGGCTGCTATACATCAGGTTGCAGCGGCGGGCAGTTAGCTGGGGTTTTAATCCCAAAGTACATGAAAGAATTGCCAAAGGATTATAAAGACAATGACTACCATTACATCGCCAATGGAACGGCGGACAGCTATGCCATACAAGCATATAAAGCAGATGGCAGCGTATGTAAATCTGGCAAAAATATGCAGTCTTCTTGGTTCTCGTCAGCACCAGAGTGTAATTTCTAATCTGTTATAATGACCTTGATGAGACGGCAGAGTTTTGAGACGCTGACACTGGAGAAGATCGTTGGCGGCGGGCAAGCACTAGGGACGCTGGCTGATGGCCGCAAATGTTTCGTATGGGGCGGATTACCCAGCGAGACGGTTACTGTTCGCGTTACCAAAAAGAAATCGCACTTCGTCGAAGCGGTCGTCGAAGGAGTGATCTCGCCAAGCCCCGACCGTATCCAGCCGCGCGATCCGGATAGTTATCTGTCGACCAGTCCTTGGCAGATTATGCCGCTCGAAGTTGAGCAGACGTATAAGGCACAGTTGATTAATGATGCGTTTACACTGCATAATGTTGCATTACCGGCAGTGATTGATATTTATTGCAACAATGTTGCATATGGTTATCGCAACAAAGTTGAATTTAGTTGGTATAGCGAAGCCGGGGAGTCTGGCGATGCACTTGACTTGGCATTTTTCCGCCGCGGCAGTAAAGGCAAGATTGTCGTCAATGACACGAGCTTGGCGCGCCCAGAAATCAACAACTTGGCGCGTGCAATCCGCGACTTGCTACGCTATAAACATGTCTCGGCTCACCAGCTCAAAACCCTGCTCATCCGCTGCGATCAGTCAGGAGGTTGTGTGTGGCAGCTGTATATCAAAGATCGCTTGCCCGAAATAATTACCGCTGATGAAGCCGCCAAATTACCGGCTCAGGGCGGGGAAATTATCTATTCCGATCCGCGCTCGCCAGCCAGCCGCATCACCGAGCGATTGGCGCATTTCGGCGATACCACCCTGACCGACACCATCCTTGGCGTACCATTCCGCTACGCCTGCGAAAGCTTTTTTCAAGTCAATATCCCGGTTTACGAGCAAGCGCTGCGTGATATGAAGGAGTGGATGCCATATGATTGCAATAGCCAACACTCGGGTCGGCAGCTCGGGCACCACCAGAAAAAACCTGAACAGCACGGAACAAACAGTCAGCACGGCTCGTCAAACTCTTTTTCTGAAGGCTTTGACTTTCCGGCGAGTGTGCGTCAAGAGCATCAGGATCAGTTGGCGGCACATGGCGACATCGATAGTCAACAGCGAGTAATATCTCAGAAAAAATCTGGGCAACTTCACGTGGGTCCCGGATTATTTTCTGATGATATTCGAGCTGTCAAATTATCAACTCTCGATTTTTACGCCGGCGTCGGCACTATCGGCCTAACCATTGGTAGGGGCAACGTCACGTTAGTGGAAATCAACGCCGACGCTGTCCGCGAAATGCAGCGCAACATCACCGAACTTGACCGCACCGACGTCCGCGCTGTCCTCGCTCCCAGCGAACAAGCTCTCGACTACATTACAGGCAAGGAAATCGTCATCGTTGACCCGCCGCGCGCCGGCCTACATCCCGACGTTATTGCAACATTGTTGCAAAAACTGCCGCCGCGCATCATTTATCTCAGCTGTAACCCTGTCACCCAAGCTCGCGACGTCGCCTTACTCCAACAAAACTACCGCATTGTCCACCATCGCGGCTATAATTTTTTCCCGCGCACGCCGCATATTGAGCACTTGATTATCCTTGATAATAAATAAATCGGCTGGCGTGTTAACACTTAATACGGAACATCAGTAAATTTGACACGGACTCGTGCCGCTGATACAGTATTACTACTAATATAAAGGAGGAGTTTTTATATTATGACAGGAATACCCAAGTCACCAGAACAAGCGTCACAAGAAGCGCTAGACGGACAAGCGGCAACTGGCTGGGAAAGCTTAGAAAACTATGGCGATGGAAATGTTGAAGACGGATCCGATTACAATCATCACAGCCCACTTGAAAAAGTTCCAGCAATTAACGGAAACGATCTCCTCAGAAGTAGAGTATTCTTCGGCGATGCAATAGAGCTAACACAGAAATACATTCCAACCAGTCCAGAAACTCCAGAGAAAAACCAAGTATTATTAAATTTGGGCGGTGTTCATATACTAGTGAATAAAGATTCTGATCCAAAGAAACTAGAAGCAGCTTGGGCGCGAGCTATGCGCGGACACTGTAATCAACAGATAACTGTCACTGACGACCTTACTGATATGGTTATTGGAAGTTATCCGCTAGTAACAGACACCCTAGACAACATACCAAAAGAAATCCTTGAAGCTGAAGCAGCGGAAGACGAGGCAAAGCGCCGCGCCGGAGATGAAAAAATTCAGCGAGCAGACGCTATTATTAACAGGGAAGAAACCTACCGAAGATTGAAAGATGAAGTATGGTATGTAGAGCTTACTTTTGGTGAAGGAGACAAAACATATACAACCAACGTCTACGGTGACAAACAAAAGCAACCAGAGGAGGATCCGTTTGGCTCGGCAGACGAAGCTAAGATTTTAATGCAACGCGCTCATGCCATACTGTGGGCAAAACTTATGCAGAAGCGCCTTAATGAAAATGAAAGCAAAAAAGTAGCTGACGTAGCAGAAGAATCTCTTAACGAGATGGGTATCACTCTTTCTAAAAAACAGGAAGATCTATTTGTTAAATATATCTGTTATGAGCTAGGCCATGCCGTATACAATTGGGAGCATTGCACCGAGCTGGATGATTGGTATAATAAAAGACATTGCGAGCTGTTGGGTATAAAGCCGCTTCCAGAAGAAGCTAGATAAACCAGGACTGTCAAGAATGATCCGGCAGGCATACGATATTTGCCTGCCGGCGTTTTTTATGGCGGTTATACTTTTTTCTGGCGTTCATTAGCAGTTAATTTTTTACCAGCGCGGCGGGCTAGCCACCACTGAACTAGGGCGACGATGACAACCACGGCGATACCTGGCCAGAGCAAGATAATATTTGGCACGGTAAAGTCAAAGAACTGCCTGAGCGGCTCGACACCAAAACTCACCAAGGTAACAAGCAGCACGCCTGCCATATACAGCGTCCGCGCCAGGTGCGCCCGCTTATCCAAAATTACACCGAGCATCGGCCCGACCAAAAACACCAGATAAATCCCAAAGAACGTGGCCGTTAGGACCGTCATTGTCGCTGCCTCGGCCGCCTGATGTGGATGCAGCGTCACGCCCGACCAGTAAGTAAACGCCACCGTCAGGCCCGTCAGTAGCGCGATCGGCGCCACCGCCTGCAGGGTGTCTCGCCAGAAATGCGCCGGATTGACCCGGTGGCGCGGACGCGGCGGAAACAGTGTCCACATGATCGTCGGCATGGTCACTAGGAAAATATTAAGGAAGGTGATGTGCCGCGGCGCGTACGGATAATTCAGCCCGACCAGCATGGTACTCAGCAGCAGCACCACGCCGTAAATAATCTTGTGAAAGAACAGGGTAGCGATCACTTCGATCGCTTGCATGATCCGATTACCCAGCTTCATACCAATCGGCAGGGACGTAAACGAATTATTCAATAAAATGATATCCGCCACCCGCCGCGATGCCGGAGCACCCGCGTACATCGCCACGCCGAGGTCGGATTTTTTCAGCGCCAGCGCGTCGTTAACGCCGTCGCCGACCATGCCGGTGAACTTGCCGGACTGCTTGAAATGAGCGATCAGCCGCTCCTTTTGCTCTGGCAGCACGCGGGCAAAAATCGTGTGTTCATCGGCAGCCTTGTTGAAAGCCTTATCGCTGAGACCCGCCAGCGCCGAGCCGAGGATAGCCTTATCTGGATTATCAATGCCCGCCTCGCGCGCGATGTGCTGCACGGTGCGCGGATTGTCGCCGGAAATCACGCGAATGACCACGCCTTGCTCCTGGAGGAACTTGACCGTATCAATTACGCCGTCGCGCAGGGAATTACGCAAAATCACCGCGCCAATCGCCCGCCCAGAGCTGTCCGGCAGATCCTTCAACTTCGTCGTTTCATCATCAAATTCCGCCAGCATCAGCACCCGTAGGCCGCTGTCCGCCCACTCGTCCAGCTGGCGCTGGAGCATGGCGTCAACCGGCGCTAGCTTGGCCACAAACTCCGGCGCCCCCATCATCAATGTCCTGGTTTTCCCGTCGACCTTGGCCCGGACGCCCGCCATCTTGCGCGCTGAAGAAAAAGCCATCACCTCGATGATTTCTGCGTGCTTTGGCGGCGTGATTTCCGCGAGGATGGCTTGCCCAGTGATATTGCCGCCGCTGGTTTCATGAGCGATGAGAGCAGCCAGCTCGGCAACGTCCGAAGCAGCTTCAGATAGTTTTATCTCCGAAAATCTACGCGCTGGACTGCCCGCGGCCGCTTGGGCTGCGGATTTTTCCGAAGTATCCGTGATCGAATTTGCCGATATCATCTCATCAAACGCCACCACTCGCTCCAGCGCCACCTCGTCGCTGGTCAGCGTGCCAGTCTTGTCCACCGCCAACAGATTAAGCAGCGCCATCGCCTCAATCGCCGCCAACTTCTGTGGCAACACCTTGGCCTGCGCCAGCCGCAGCGAGCCGAACGCCAGCAGCAGGGAACTAGCCAGCAGCAGCCCCTCCGGCACCACCGTTACCGCCGCCGAGGTAATCGTCTTTAATATAATCACCACGTCATCGCCCGAGAAATAATACACTATAAAAATCAATGTCGCCAACACAATCGCGCCGTATGTCAAGAAAGTGATCGCCCGCCAAATCGCCATCTGCAGCGGCGTCAGCTCCGGCTTATAGCGTTTCAGGACTTGGCTAATGGCACCGGCTTTCGTCTGGTCGCCGACTGCCGTGACCCGCGCCGTGCCTTCTCCCGCCAGCACCGTGGTTGCCGCCAGCACCGTGTCGCCAACCGCTTTCTCAATTGCCGCCGACTCGCCAGTGAGCATACTTTCATTGAGCTCCAAACCCTTCGACACCATCACTGTCGCGTCCGCCGGCAGCTCATCGCCAGCCCTGAGGATAATCTCGTCACCAACCACCAGCGAATCATACGGCACCTCCACCGCCTGGCCATCACGCAGCACCCGCGCCCGAGGCGCACTCATCAGCTCCAGCCGGTGCAGCACCCGCTTGGCACGAATTTCCTGAACGATGCCGATCAGCGAATTGACCACGATCACCACCGAGATAAACCAAGCATCGCGGTACTCGCGCACATAAATCAGCGCCCCGGCCAGCAGGAAAATCGCCAGCACAATCGGCGACAGTAAATTTCTCTTGATAATATCCAGATAATCTTGCATTAATCAGCCTGAATCCTCTTATATCGAAACCGCGCGCCAACCCGCCAGCCGCCGCGCGCATCCGGATCAAACTGATAAATCTCGCCGTTTTTTACCTCGGAAATAATGCCCAGCGCTGGGTTATACGGCGCCAGCGTCCGGTAATACAATAGATCGCCGCTTGATATAATCTTCATGCCAGGGAACACGCTCTGAAAACGCTCGCGGCCGATATCGTCAAAATAATTCGGCTGCCCCTTCGGCGGTAAAAATTCCTCGACCTTCAAACCCATACGACGCACTATTTTTTTAATATCGGCAAGCGTAGCCGCCGACGACGCCTCTACATATACCGCCAAATGATTTTTACTCGTCAAGAACACGCTGGCTGCCGCCGTCCGGCCAACATCGCTCATCGGCAAAATTATCGACTGAATCTCAACCGAAAAATCAAACTTTTCCTTGGCAATTTCTTCCAGCGCTAACACGTCATACGTCGTCGTATTCATAATTATATTTTACCACCAACGGCGAATTGCCGCTAATTTTACCGGTAAAATCCGTCGTCAATCTGCGGCCGGAATTTCTCCGACGAGTCGTGCGCATCGTTCCATTCGCGCAATTTTTCATAGCTGCACGGCGAAATATTCTTGGCAACGCAAAACTCCAGCCTTTCAACTCGCGCTTCCAGTTTCAACACATCTCTACTCGTCTCGCCAAACAGCTTCACTGAATTAGAAATGGAAATAATTAAGGACAAGCTTAGCGCCGCGGTAAACATAATCACCAGCGCGCCGAACCGACCGCATTTACCGCATTTATTTTGCATATTTGCCGAATTCTTTGCTGATTGTTTTTTCGTTTTTACTGCCATCACGCACGCCTCCGTTTCGCTTATGTTTTGATAATTTCATTATACTCCAGCTTTTTATTTTATTAGCAATTTTTCGCCAACGCCAGCGTTATGCAGTAAAATAGTGATATGGATTTTCAAACTCGCTACGCCAAGCTGAACGCTAATCAGCGCCAAGCGGTCGATTATATTCACGGTTCGCTCCTGGTGATCGCCGGACCAGGCACGGGTAAGACCGAGCTGCTGAGCATGCGCACCGCCCAGATTTTGCGCCAGACCGATACGCTGCCGGACAGTATTTTGTGCCTGACGTTTACCGAGAGCGGCGCCGCCAACATGCGCCAGCGCCTGCGCCAGATCATCGGCGAGGACGCTTATAAAATCGCCATTCACACCTTTCACAGCTTCGGCACGGAGATTATCAATCAGCACCGGGAATATTTTTTTCACGGTGCTGACGCTCAGCCAGCGGATGAACTGACGCAGCATCAGATCGTGACGGGGATTCTCGAGGGACTTGATTGGCGTAATCCGCTGAGCGTTAAAAACAACGGCGAATTCGTCTACGCCAGCGAGCTGATCCGAGTCATTTCCGAGTTCAAGCAGAGCGGCCTCACGCCGGCGGAACTGCGAGCGATTACGGCGGATAATCAGCGCGTCATCGCCGACATTACTGCTGACGTCCAGCAGGTATTTGCGAGCAAAATTTCTAAAAAAACCATCGAGTTATTTGCGCCGCTGGCGGAGAAGATTGCCGAGAGGGTCGGCGAGGGAAAATCTGCTAAAACCAGCAAGGGAGGTGCTACGGAGCTTTCTAAAAATACCACCAGCTCAGCGCCAAATAACACTGCAACCACCGCCCAAAACTCTGCCAATCTGCCGTCCTCCATCACCCCGTACGCTCATGTTCTGGCGCTCAGTATCGCCCACGTCGCCCAGGAGGCAATTGACACCAACTCCACCAAACCGCTGACCGCCTGGAAAAACAAATGGTGCGAAAAGAACGCCGCTGGCGAGTTCATCCTGAAGGATTTTGCCGCCAGCGAGAAACTATCCGCCGCCATCGACGTCTACGAAGCATATGGCAACGTGCTGGCCGAGCGCTCGCTGTTTGACTACGACGACATGATTTTGTCCGTCATTCAAGCCTGCGAGTCCCACCCGGAACTGCGCGCCAACCTTCAGGAGCAATTTCAGTTCATCATGGTCGACGAATTTCAGGACACCAATCTGGCGCAGCTGCGGCTGCTATTCGACCTGACCGGCGATGAGGATAATCCCAACATCATGGCGGTCGGCGACGACGATCAGGCGATTTTCAGTTTTCAGGGCGCGGATGTTGGCAATATTCAGCGCTTCCGCC